>JGI24695J34938_10002016_pt1 | contig 16106 bp, 14 predicted proteins | sample TergutCo191P3_FD_34938 | JGI IMG/M metagenome (IMG submission 34938)
TAGGCTGTCTGAACTGCCAACGGCTTCTTCCGTTTCATCGGCGTAGGATAATGCGTTAAGCATAAATGCCTCCTGTTTAAATTTTAGTAATAAGTAGGATGCATGTATTAGGAGGTATAGTGGTAGGGATATATTGGAATTATAATCGTAAGATATATTCTTTCTTAACGAAAGAATATATTAAAATACATTCTGTAGTGGTATATCAGTTACAAAGAGTTAAAAAATTTAATTTTTTTTGAATGAAGATAGTCTATATGTAACAGATAGATTGATGTTTTTACATGGTCATAGGAACTACGAATAAGGGAGTGGTATTATAAACCACTCCCTTATATTAATTATGCGGCAACAGCTTCTGTCGAATGGCTAGTAATACTTGAGTTTAAATCACCCCCAAAAGTCTGTTCAGAAGGAATTAACACAAGCTTGGCTTCTTCGCTTTCAGAATTGTTCTCGGAGACATATTCAACTTGGAACTGCGAGTCCCAAACAATGTCAGGATACCACTTCTTTAAGTGTTCCTCACCGATTTCCAAAGACCGATTGATATTATTAAGCCATTCTCGTTCAGCTTCTGATTGGAGTCCGATAATGGATACTGACTGCGTTCTTCCTAGAAAACCCTGCCTGCTTAGAAAAATCTGCAACTTGTCAATATTAGACTTTGCCGCCTGATAATCCTTTAAGGTTACCGGGTCATTGGTCAAATCGTCTCCCCTGTTATTTGCAAACTTGCGGAAACGCTTTGCGGATACCGTGTTTAATGCGTCTGCAATTAGCCTGTAGTTAGGGGCGTGATTTTTCTTCGCGGTAGCAAGGTAGGACAGCTTTTCCAAAAACCCTTCTGAGGTATAGCGAACTTTGCCTTTTATATCAGGATCACGGCACATATCAGCCAAATGGCATAAGCCGCTTCCAATGCGTTTCAGCATCTTGAAACGTGGCGACTCAATACCAAAGACATAGAATGCGAAACTCATTACAGGGTTTTTATTCTGATTATCCATCTGATGGTGAAGCAAGTAATCCTTCACTGATTGTAATAACTCAGGAACGTTTTCCATGCGATGAATTATATGGGCTTGTACCAATATTAACTCGGTTTTGGTCTTGAATGCTTTGGCAAAAGCCTCTTTTACCTCACATGGTGCTAAGCCAGTTTCAAGTAAACTTGATAACCTCGAAACAGAACCACCAAAATTATCTGGTAGTAATTCTGACCAATCCATTTCATTCAGGCAAACATCTGGCTGATCCTTGTAGCGGATTTTTGATAAAGGGAGAAATCCCCTCCATTTTTCGTTATACACCTGTATTCTTCTCTCGTGCAAATGCTTCTTTACGCTTTCAACGCATAAGGGATTGGAACTGGCAAGAAAACCAATAACACGCCCTAATCGTGATTCATGACATATTGCCGTCTCTACTTCGTTCAGCTCGGGAACTCCTATTGGCTGAGGTTTTGGCTTGTTAGTTTGAGCCGTCTTCTTTGAAGATTTCTGGGTGATTTTTCCAATCCTCGCAATAACGGATTGGTTCTTCACTCCATAATCTTTCATAAAGCTCTCAAAATCACGATGTGTCATGTTAAGGAAATTAACAAATACCTCATTCGTGAGGGGCATTCGCCACACAAACACCAAGCGGTAAAGAAACTGCATTTTTGAGAAATTCCTATAAAATACCGCTTGAGTTAACTTAAACTTCAGTTGCAATGAAGCCTCTACAAACGGACTTGATAAGTAACGAATTACTTTACCAGCATTGGCGGCATTAGTGAATGTCTGCCTAGAGACTTTGCATACATCAGGTAAATCATCTAGAAACTTGTCCATTGATGAATACCCGTACCGTTGCCAAAGCTTTTCTTCCTGAATATAGCTAATCATTATGGCTATTGCATACTCTGCCTTGATGAGACATTCATCAATGGCTTTGAATGCTTCCGCAACATCATTGATGTTACTAGAAATAGCGAGTTTGGCGTAAGTTTGCTCAAGGACGGAGTTAATAAACACCTCCATATCACCGTCCATTGTTGCTTCCCTTTCGGGAATTGACGATAAAGCTTCAACCGCTTTACTATCATTGCTAACAGATGTTTCATTGATAGAAACATCAGCCGTAGTTGATACACAGTCTTTCAGACTTATACTGTCTTTTGTATTACCATAGATTCCATCGGGAAACATATTTCCCCAAAATTCTTCGGATACCATAATATCCTCCTTGTAAAAAATCTAACACATAGTTCATTAATTAAACGCAACTAAGTTAGTTCGATATATTTTTGATAAAATTATTAAGAAATGAAAAGAAAAACGAGGAAAATGAGAGGAATAGTAAATACATTATATCGAGGCAGGACTTTGAGGATTAATTACTCTGGAATACAATTACATGCAGATATAATATTTTTATAACGACTCTCTCTAAATGGTATTCCATAATCATTGGGTGAAGTGTTTTCTAATAAATTAACAAACTCATTTTTTAATTTGTCATTTTCAGATGCTTTTAACTCATCAATAACTGAAAAATAATCATAGACATCTTCGCAATTGCGATAAACTGTTGTTTTATTTATTGGTTTTATAAAACGGATATGGTTTTTTATAAAAGAATAAATTAAAGGTCTCTTTTCGTCTTCATATCGAGGGCATTTGCACTTTGCAATTGGAATATTTAATTTATTTGTAAAATAACAACCAGTTAAATAAGCTACAAGCATTTCAATAGAGCCATGACAATCAATATATTCACCGTCTGGCTTACTTGGATCAACACCTAAAAATATTTTTTTCATTAACAACAACGCATTCTCCATTGTAAAAAGAGAATCAGGTGTTACCAACGGAGAAATAGTAATTTCTTGTGGTTCAGGTTCAAAAATGTTAAAATTATCAAACTGATAGAAGTTGGGACTAAAGTAAAAATTATCCAACTTATCAGAATTTTCATCATTCTGAGTAATACATTCAAAATGAATTGAAAGCTGAAAAATAAGGAATTTTAAATACTCAGAACTTTCAGACTGTGTTTCATTTGATAGATAATTATAATCATCTATCAAATGATATTTAAATGATTTTATTTTATTCAAATCATAATAAAAAAGAAGGGAGTATATAAAACAAATGTAGAAAGGATCACGAAGCAAGACAGCACTATGCATTCTCATCTGATATTCTCTGCTATCTTGAATACATCTATTCTTTACAACTGTATTTGCGAGATTCTTTCTCCACACCAAATCTATAAATGATTTTGGTTTAAAGATAGATGTTTTTACAACAGAGACATCTTTTGTAATTGAGTCGCACTTTGAATTGGATTGCTTCTTTCTCATAGTCTTTTTAGGCGGCATCTTTATTTTTTCTAGAAGTTTATCATACATTTAAGCTGCCTCCTTGATTTCTACCTTTTTATTCTTTTGATTCTGATTATTAATCCATTCGGCTACTCTAATCGGATCAAACCGTACAGCTCTGCCAAAATAAACAGGTCTAAGATTTCCTTCTTTAACACATTTTTGAAGATAACGAACCGAAAGAGAAAGCTCTTTCCCAAGTTCTTTATAAGTTAAAAGTTTCATGTTTCTTCCTCCTATAACTATAGACAGTATAGAACAGTAATTTTTTAATAAACGCAACTAACCTCGCCTTCTTCCCTGACTAAGAGTTTTTTAACTTTCCTGCTTAAACGCTGACTCCAGAGACCCTCTAGCCGTTTCAACAGCTGTAATGGTCTGGTGTGAGTAATGATTAACCATTCGTGTGGTCTTATGCCCTGACAAAGCAGAAACAACAAAATCAGACAATCCTGCTTCCCTCGCACGAGTAACAAAAGAATGACGCATTGAATGAAATGAGAGTTTACGGTTAGCTCTAGTAGTATTATCAATGCCGATAGCGTTCATAATCCGCTCAAAACCTCTTTTGATAGTTATAGCGGCAAGTGGCTTGTCTCTTACCACATTGGGAAAAACAAAATCATCTGGTTCGCCTCCATACGGGTTGGTTTGCTTGAGTTCGTTAAGTATTTCTAAGGCTTTACCAAAAATAGGCACAAGACGAGACGAACCTGCTTTAGGTTCTCTCATACCGTCATCATCGGTGTAATTTTCAATAACAGTTATTATGTGCTTACTTAAGTCAACATTCTTCCACTTTAAAGCTCTGATTTCTCCCCTGCGTAAACCGCATGAAAAACCAAGAACAAGAGCCGCTTTTTGTCGAATGTCTGACCAATCGAGAGCTTCTATTTTCCCCATTTCCAATAGACTTAAAGCCCCTTTTTCTTTGGGTTTATAAGCTATGTATTTAAACGATGTAGTCGGGTCATTGGGTATTATACCTTGAAAAAAAGCCCATCGTAAAAAGACACGAATGCCATTAAGAGCGTGATTTACTCCCTTACAACTTGCGCTTGAATAGCCGACTGTGGAACGCCATTTATCAAGTATGCGTGGTGTTACTTGAGAAAGTCGGAGTTTATTAAAAGAGGAAAATGTTTTAACAAGACTTTCAATGTAAAATCTTGTTTTATCAATGTAGGCATTTGAAAGAATATGACCATCTAGCTTTCTGGATTTGACATATTCACTATTCCGTTGCCAAAAATTGATTAAAGCATCGACAAGAAGAGGATCTTGCTTCAACGGATTTTTTGGTGTTGATTTAAGGATTTCAAGCGCTTTCTTTACAGCTTTACGCTCGTCTGATGTACCTGTTGACTTTGTAGTAATGATTGTACCGTCAACATCAAGAATGCGAACATAAAAAAGCTCCCGCCCTGCGATTTTTCGCTTGAAAAGACGGAAGCCTTCTTCGTTTTTTTGCCTGGACATAGTACCCCCTGTGTTTTAGTAACACATTCTAGTACCATCACAGGCTAAGCCACTATGTTGATGGGTTTACCCTAATTTTCAGTCTCTGCACTTGCGTCCTAATTCCTTATACAGTAAAGAATTAGTTCTAGTGCCCTTAGAAACCAATTTACTCCCCCGCGCGGATTCGGACCACGGACCCAGTGGTTAACAGCCACTTGCTCTGCCAGCTGAGCTACAGGGGATAACTATTCAAAACTAGCAAATTCTTTAAAAATTGTCAAGACGGCGGCGGTGTGCGCAGGGTTTGGGAGCCTGTTTTGGGCATAAAAATACCCCTGGGGAAAGGAGTGACCCCAGGGGAAAAAGAAATAGGAGGAACATGAAATACATTAGTCTGTTGACTATACAACCATACAGGGGTAGGAAGGTTACAATAATTAATTGTTTTTCCATTCGGCTATAAAATGCTCGTAGGCGGCTATTGTGGCTGCCATTATTATGTCCTGAAGGACGCCTCGCCCCCCCTGATCTGCGCCGTCCATTATATACAGGTTTTTTAAGGTACCTTCAATATCTTCTATTCTGCAATTCGGGTCCGCCTGCCTGCGGCGCGTAAGCCCAAGTGTCTCCTGCTCAAAAATCTCTTTGTATTTGACCTTCTGCCATTCTTCACTAACGCCCATGTCTGCACCTGCTTTTAAACCGCGCCGATTCCCGGCTTATTTTTACTAAGTCCTTTGAATTTGCATAAAGTCTCCTTTAAGCCGTTGGGTTGAAAGGTAAAAACAAGGGCGATTGGAAGCATCAGCATCTGATCCGTAAGGTTTTTCTGGTAGAAACCCGGCAGTATTTTTATAAGCATGGAAATGACGATTCCGGCTGCGCAGAGAAACCATATCAATCTTAGAAGCTCTCCGTTAGTTTTCTCTCTTTTTGGAATTTTAGTTAGCGCGTAACACAACCCTGCCGGAACAGCGGCTAAAAGCAGCGGAGTGCAAAATATCATGTTGGCGTTTTCGTAGGTGTAATCATGATTTGTAAACAGATTTAAAAAATAAAGAAGGGTGCTTGCAATTCCGAAAATAAGCGAGCACAGACTCATGCTGATTCCTGCCAATACCCTTCCTGCCTTTTTATTTTTGTACTGTAAATAAAAGAAAAAAGCGAATAGACACGACAGCGCAAGACTAAATAATAATTCTCTAATCCATTGAACGCGCGGCTTATCAAGCACGGGCGCTCTTACTTTTGCCTTGTAAACAGGGTCTATCGAAGTAACCAGTTTACGCTGCTGTCCGTCTGAATCGACGTACCGGAAATCTATAATTCTGGCGGCGACTTCCGAAGGCAAAAACATATCATTCCATTCTTTTAAGGGAACGTCGATAACCTGTCCCATCAGGAAATTTAAAAACCAGTCAACCGCAGGCGAAAAATACGTATGACGGCGGACATGATCCCTGTATGTAAAACGGCTTGGACCTTCTCCAAACTTTTCTTTAAACTGACCGTCAAGCGCAAGATCGATAATATCTCTTATTCTTGTGGAACAATTATCCCTGAAATGGTGATAATAATAATCGCGGTTCTGCGGAAGCACATTGAAAGAGACAAAGTCTCTTACCTTTATTTTCGCTTCAAGCGGAAGATCCAGCGTATAAAGCGTAATATCCCTGTTGTGTTTTTTATACACTTCAAAATTTCTGTACGACTGTGAAACGGCGCATCTGTACAACATCAATCCAAGCGCGAAGTTTTTAAAGAAATCTTCGTTTTCAAACGAAAATACTCCGTAATCGTAAAAATAACTATATCCCTCTTTTGAATCTTCGATCATCAGAGCGATATGTCCCCACCAGAAATACAATTCGTCTCCGGGACCCATAACCGCGATTTTTAACGTAAGGTTATCTTCCTGCGCAAAACCTGCTGCGGTTAAGGTTAATATTAAAACAAGTAAAAATAAAATTTTTTTTATCATCAGGTTATACTGCCTTATTAATAAGAAAATTTCAATAGTATCTTTTTATCCATCATTAAAAATCTTCCTCATTTTCTGCGGAAAAGATTTATGGCAAGGTTGACTTCGGCAATACTTATTTCAAGACGGGAAGCGATTTCTTCGGCTGATAATCCTTCGTCTATCAGGGCGTCAATCGCGCCGCGGATTTGCTTTTTGGTAAATGAAGGCTGCACTTCGCCAGGCGTTTGCTGCGCGCTGCCGATCATCTGCTCAGCTTGAGCTTGTATCTGATCCTCTTGTTCCGCCTGCAAAGGTTCAGGCTCTTCGATAGTTTTAAGCGCGGCGCGAATCCCCCTTCCAAGGCTTGTGTAAAGCGTTTCGTTTGATCGGCTTTTTGTGCGCTCGCTGTTGTAAACGGCTATCCGTTTGTCAGTTTCGTCAAGGAGCGTTTTAAGTTTTAAAATATTATCTTCTATAAGCTGAAGGTTCCTGTCCGTTACTGCGTTAATGTCGGAGACCAGCTTACTTATTTCCTTGCGGTATTCTTCAAGACTTGATTCGGACGTGCGTTTTTTAATGTACCATTTAAAATAAAAAAACATTAACAGACACAGAGAAAGACAAAATATCGATACAATATTAAAAATGCTCATGGTATTCCGTTTATAAACTTATATCTATTCTTCTTCCCAGATACGGATCGCGTAACTTCGGATGATCATCTTCGTTTTTTAATTCCCCGGCGTCTTCGCCGCTTTCGTTATTTTTTTTACCGGCGTTCTTTTTTTGTCCGTCATGCGAATCGCGATCTTTTGCTTTCTCAACGCCTTCGCCCATGTTCTGGGTTTCGTTTACTTGTTTTATATTTTCTTCGGTTTTGCGCTGCATTTCCACGCCCTGCATCGCCTGCTGGAGCGCCTGCCCTTCTTTCGCCTGAGCCTGGGTTTTCCCGACTTTTTCTACCTGAGAAAATATCGCCTGAAGGTCAATTGGAGCTATAGCCATCTAGTCCCTTCTTTGCCTGCTCATCGGGTTCTTCATACTTGGACATCCGAATGAGGCCTTCCTCCAGGACAAAAGTAACAGCTTTGTATTCCTGGCGGACATCTTCCTTAACATCGCGTATCCAGATTTTGACGCCGGGCCATACTTTCGTAGACGCCGACACGCGTCCGCGAACCTGTATTTGATTCATAAATTCCTGAACTTTCGCTATTCCGTCTACCGCATTTTTTAATTCGTCGTTTAAGATGTCGCGCCTTTCCATCAGCTCTTTCATATACGCTTCTTTTTCTTCGGGAAGCGTTTTGCGCTGTTTCTTTGTATTAATAAGAGTTTGAAGATCCAGCCTGATTGTTTCCAGTTCTTCTTCGGTATTAAATTTGATTCCCTGCAGCCGTTCCATTTCTATCTTGCTGTGAGGATCAAAACCGACTTCGCATATTGTCTCTGTTCCGCTTGTGGAGTTTCCAAGAACTTTCGCGTTGATTTCCTCTCCTGCGCGGAGCCTTCCGCCCATTATGCTTGCGCGTTTGCCCATGCAGACGATGCTCCTTATCGCGTCAATATTTGAATTGATAATACCGTCCTGCACGATTACAGAATCACCCGCTTCAACATTCGCGTTTTCTATAAACCGCGACAATAAAGATTTGCCCGCGCGGATCTTTCCGCCGTTCTTTCCGTTAACGCCCTGATAAATAACTATATCGCCTTCGGCGTCCAGTTCCGCCTTCGATACAGTTCCCTTTACTTCTATATTGCCGGCTGCTTTTATGGAGAAACCATCCTCGACATTTCCCGTGATGATAACAGTTCCAAGGAAAATAATATTTCCCGTTTTAAGATTGACATCGCCTTCGATTGTTAATACAGGCTCAACATTGATTTTTCCGTTGGCGACAATTACCTGTCCGTTAATATCGGAAAGAATCGTGTCGCCGTCGTCGCCTACATGGACATTTGTTCCGATAGGGAGCGGTATGTCGTTTCCGGCTTTTGAAGGAAGAATTCTGCCCGTAACGGTCTTTCCGTCTTCACCGTCCTCGGGCGGCATTTTTTTCGCAAGCGTTTGATTCTGAACAACATTCTGAATAATATTAAGTTCTTTAAAATTGACTTTGCCGTTTGTTCCCTCTTTTAAGCGCACCTTTGATTGATCCGTTTCAAAATAATAATGAATGTACGCGTCTTTCCCGTTAACGGGTTTAATTCCTTCCGCAATCTCGGTTTTTTCTCTGTAAACAGGTCTGTCACAGAACTCGACAATGAAATTTTCTTTTACGCCGTGGTACACCCTGTTCTGAATAAGAAGGCTTTTATACGCTTCAATATTTAAATCGGCTCCCCCTTCCGAAGGAGGCATTATGGTAATATACACGTGCATTTCAGAATCATCAACTTCGACAGACGCCATGCTGTCATGCGTCGGGTTATGTTTAAACTCGGCGACTTTAACATATATTCCAGCAGCTTCATCTACGAGTTTTTCTACCATTGCGCTGTCAAAATCTTCAACGCCTTTGCTGTGAAGAGCCTGAACCGCGTATGCGGAATAAATTCTGCTTCCATTCGCGACAGGAGGAATAACTTTTAAATAAACGCCGTCCGCCCAGCATTGCACAAAAGCGTCTCCGTTCTTGTCCTGTATAACCTCGACAAACTCCGCTCCTTCGTCGATAAGAGCTTCTTCCGCCGTTTTTTTTCTTTTAACCTGAGTGCGTTCATAAGCGCGGATTACCCAGTCTTTTTTTCCGGCGCCCATAAAACCGGAGGAACCTCTTTCGATGATTTCATATTCAAGCCGCCTGACGCTGGTATCCAAAAGAGTCGCGGCTTCATTTACCGCGGCTTCCAGCGTAGGACCCGAAGCGTCCACGGACCGGATTGCCCTGTCATGTTCCAGATGATCTTTTATAATCGACTGCAGCTGAGCATAGTCAACCATATTTTACACAATACCCTTTCTGATATTTGTCAACTTAGACCTTAGATGAAGAACAGCTTTGGTGTGAAGCTGGGAAACTCTTGACTCTGTTACCTGCAACACACGTCCTATATCTTTTAATGTTAAGTCTTCATAGTAGTATAAAACAAGTATTTTCTTTTCTTTATCGGGAAGTTCGTTTATCGCTTCTACGATTACGCGGCGGATCTCGTCGTTTACGACCATTACGTCGGGATTTAAGCTGGAAGGAGACTCGATGCTGTCGCCGATGCTCACCTTGTCGTTATCATCGCCTGAATACCAAAGATCATTCAAAGAAATTATGCTGGTGCCTGAAATTTTTTGAATGGTCTTCATGTATTCGCCTTCTTCCATTCCCATCGCGCTTGCGATCTCCTGATCTGAAGCTGTTCTTCCTAACTGCGCTTCAAGCGATGAAATTGTCGTTTCTATCTCGCGCGTTTTCTGCCTTACGGAACGGGGGACAAAGTCAATTAAACGAAGCTCGTCAAAAATAGCGCCTCTAATGCGCGTAACGGCGTAAGTTTTAAATTTTACATTTTTATCAGGATCGTATTTGTCGATTGCGTCGATAAGCCCGAAGACGCCGTAACCTACAAGATCGTCAAACTCCACATTATTGGGCATTCCGACGGCTACCTTGCCGGCTACATACTTTACCAATGGGGCGTATTGTTTTATAAAAGCTTCCCGTATCGCAGGATCCCGATTTTTTCGGTACTGCTGCCAGAGTTCTTCTTCTGTTCTTTCTGCACTGGTAATATCGCCCGGCATTCCCAAACCCTTTCCTTTTAATCTTTGCTCAGTACTGTTCTAATACCTTCCGCCAGACTTTTCGGGTCAAAATCACCTTCCAAAGCCTGGGGCTTATTGCCCGTGTTATAGCCTTTGCGATCCGGCGCGGCTTCTTCGACTTCGACTGCCGCTTGCGGCGCCGGCGCGCTTGCAGGCCCTGCAGGAACGCCGCCTGTAAAGGATGAAAAAGCCATTGCCATCATATCTAAATCCGGCAAACCGCCCAATCCCGAATCATCTCCAAAACTTGGGGTAAATTGCTGCTGCGCAGCCGGCTCCTCATGCGGCTGCTCAAAAACGGAAGTTTCCGGCGCCTTAAATGTTGCCTGAAACGAATCCGTCGCCGCCCCAAAGCCATTATAACCTGCTTCGTTATTTCGGTCTATACCCTCGGCGCCTGCCGCTTGTGCGGGAACCGGGGTGCCAAAACCCATATTCGGCTTTTCTTGTGCGATCGAACCGTCCGCGCTGCGGGGTCTGAAAATGCCTGAAATTAAATCTTCGATATTGCCCATTTCCTGGGAACCGCTGGGAATATTGTACAATTCGGGAACCGCGTATTCGCCTGTGCTGTCCATGCTGACAGGCGTATATTCTTCAGCCTGCTCTTCCGTATCTTCCGTCGTTTCCTCGCTGTCGGGAAATAAAAGTTCGGGAAAAAAACTGTTTACTACAAAGCGGAGCCCAAAACCAAGACCGAAAAATATGGCGGAGAAAAGCAGCGCTCTTAAGAAAATGTGAATCGGAGCGACGCCGCCGATGATTCCAATAACAACAGAAAAGAATAACGCTGTGATTGCGGCTATTATACCCCACCTGAAATTAGTCACAAACTTCCCCTTTATTTTTTAAACAATGTTTGGTTCCTGCTGCGGAGACTTGAAAAGCCTTTTAAGCATTGCGCCGAAACCTGCTGTTTCTATCGGCTTGTTTCTGTCCATGCGCTCCACAATATGCTGAACGCAATTGCTTGCCTTGCATTTTGGATCCACTACCATAAAAGGTTTTTGCCTTAAAACTGCCTGCTGAACAATTGAGTCATCATAAATAAATCCAAGATAATCAACTTTTAAATTTAAAAATTGACCCGCGATGTTGATCATCCTGTCCGCGACTCCTTTTGCCTGAGCCGCTCCCTTGGCGCGGTTTACTACCAGCTTAAGCCCCATATTAAGAGCGTCATATTCAGTCGCGATTATTTTGATGATTCCGTAAGCGTCTGTTATCGCGGTAGGTTCAGGCGTGGTGATAATAACAGCGTCGTCGGCAGCGGCGATAAAATCAAGAACATTGCTTGATACGCCCGCGCTTGTATCTATGATTACAATATCCGCGTTTGAAAGCGAATCAAGTTCGGCGATAAAATCCCTTCTGTCTTCTTCGCCCATGTTCGCAATCTGCGAAAAACCTGACGCGCCCGCGACAATGGAAATGCCGTACTCGGTTTCCACAAGTATTTCGCGCATTGTTTTCTGTTTTTTAATAACATGGTACAGATTATATTTTGGGATCATGTTGAGCATAACGTTGACATTCGCAAGACCCAAGTCAGCGTCCAGAACGATAACTTTCTTTCCAAGTCGCGCGAAACCGAGCGCCATATTAACGGAAAGGTTTGTCTTTCCTACGCCGCCTTTCCCGGAGGTAACTGTTATGATACGGGCTTTGTCCGCCGGCTTTGACGCCTTTGCGGAACTTTGAGTTTTCGCCGAACCTGAGTTTTTCCTTTTCATTATTTCTCTCAATTTCTCAGCTTGATCTTCCATTTACTGACTCCTTGCTATCTCCATTTAAATTGTTCCGCTTCGCCGGATGGAAACCTTTCTTCGATTTTCTCGCGGTTTACATTGAAGCCTTCCAAATTGATAAGAAAACGCACAACGGACGCTCTCCTTATATCCACAGGTATTGTCTGCCCGTCGGTGATGTAGGAAATACTTTTTCTCTTTTCGGCTAACGCCGATATTATATTGCCGATTCGATCCGTCTCGTCCATTTTTGTAAGAATGACGGATTTGTAATTAAACGGCTCAAACTGACGCATAATTTCTTCTATGTCGCTTGTTTTTGTAGCAGCGCTTACTACAAGATGAAACTCGGCGTGCCTCGGACATCCGTCAAGAATTTCTTTCATCTCGCCGAGTTTAGAAGCATCCTTCGGGCTCTTGCCGATTGTATCGATTAAAAACAGCTCTATTTCGCTTGAGTAAAGCGCGATTTCTCTTTTCAAGCTCTCCTTGTTTACAACGCATGAAACCGGTATTTCCATTATGTTTCCGATTTGTTCCAGCTGTTCTTTCGCCCCGATTCTGAAAGCGTCAATGGTGATCAACCTTACATCGACGGCGGTATTTTCTTCCGTTTTTATTCCGTAAATGGCGGCGAGTTTGGAAATAGTCGTAGTTTTGCCGACTCCTGTCGGTCCTACAAGAACCATAACTCTTGGTTTGCGCATAACATCTTCTTCCATGTAAATGCTGATGCTCTCTCCTATCCATTCAAGAAGTTTACCCTGCACTAAATCCAAATCATTTAACTGATCCAAAGTCAGCTCTTTTCTGAGTCTGTCAAGCATTCCCTTAATGTAACTGTCGGAAAAATCATTCGATTTTAAAATCCCGTACGTATGCTTAAAAGCGGGATGTTCTTCCCTCCTGCTTCCATTGTCAACCTTTTCTTTAATCTGCTCTAATATATCAAGTATCTTCTGCGATTCCTCTTTTCCTGCCGCCGTTGAAACGCTTATATTTTTTCTTGCCTCCGCTAAAACTTTTCTTTTTTCTTCTTCCAGGTTATCTGAAGAAAGATGGCGCACAACATTCCTGTTCTGCGGAAAATAAAATTCAACCTGAACTCCGGGTTTCGAGAATAATCCCATAAAGCCGCCCAGTCTTATCTCCTTTTGCCTGAAAATCTGGAACGGTCTGTTGTATTTCGCGGCGATTTTCAATTCGCAATCCATGCGATTTTCGCCGTCCTGAGTATACATTTCCATTTTATTGCTCCGACGCCTCCTCTATTCGAATCATTCCCACAGCCTCGGGAATCACATCCGGCACAATCTCTGGAACGGAAAGAACCGCCAAATCCGGCAGCTCTCTGTCTGTTGAATTTTTTACAAGGAAACGAGCCTGTTCCGAACAAAGGATAACAGGCATCCAGCCCTTTTCCTTCACGGCGGCTACAGCTTTTGAAACGGCTCTTATCCACGCCTTTTGTGTCGGCGGATCCAGAGCGCATATCATTCCCGACGCGGTTTCATATTTAGCGTCGATAATTCTCTGCTCAATAGACGGGTCGATTGTCAACACGCGCAGCTTTTTGTCTTCGTCCGCGTATTGCTGGCATATCTGGCTGGAAAGCGCCTGTCTAGCTTTTTCCGTAAGGAACCAGATATTTTTGGAAATCGGAGCGTAATCGGCGACTGCTTCCAGAATTGACACAAGGTTTCTGATGGAAACTTTTTCGCGCAAAAGCCCGTGAAGTATCTTCTGAACCTCCGTTACGCGCAAACCCTTTCCTTCTCTGAGCGCTTCGTCCACGACAGCCGGATAATCCTTGCGAAGCGTATCCAGAATAAGCTGCGTATCCTGTAAGCCAAGAATATTCGCGGCATGGCTTCTTATAATTTCCGTTAAGTGGGTTGCGATTATCGAAGGAGGATCTACTACAGTATAGCCTGCGCGTTCGGCTTCGTCCCTTCTTTCCTGTTCTACCCATGTAGCCGGAATTCCAAAAGCCGGGTCTATGGTTTTCTCGCCTTCTATCTCGGTTGTAACATTTCCGGGGTTAATGCAAAGATAATATCCAAGACGGATTTTTCCTCTTCCGCAGTCAACGCCTTTTATTTTAAAGCAGTATTCGGAAGGCGCTAAAAGCGAATTGTCGATAATGCGCACCTTGGGAATAACAAGTCCAAGATCGTATGCCGACTGACTCCTTACGCCCATAACCCTTTCCAGAAGTTCAGCGCCTTTTTCCTTTTCAACTAACGGAACAAGCCCGTAGCCAAGTTCCAGTGAAAGGGCGTCCAAAGGCACAACAGGCGGAAAGTCCGCCGCCTTTTCGTCTTTCTGTTCGCGCCCCGCTGCCTTCGCGTCCGCGAAAGGAACAACTTTCTTTTTAAGACGGCTTGCTCTGTAAGCGTGAAACGCGGTAACGCCTGCCATCGGAAGAAGCACATACCAGGGGAAACCGGGCAGGACAGAAAGGAACACAAGCACAACCGAGCAGATCCAGTAAACAAGAGGATCGCGCCCGAAGATTTGATCGACAATCTGCTGTGAAAGAGCGCCGGTCGCGGCTGCCCTTGTTACAACAATACCCATCGCGGTTGAAATTAAAAGAGCCGGAAGCTGCGTTACAAGACCGTCGCCGATCGCAAGACCTATGTAAGTGCTTATAACATTTGATTCGCCGTACATTGAAGAGCCGATTATAAATCCGCCGAGCATTTCTACGATGATAATAAATACGCCTACCTTCACGTTACCTGAAATAAATTTGCTCGCTCCGTCCATCGATCCGTAAAAATCAGCTTCTCTTTTAATCTGCTCTTTTCTTGTCTGCGCTTCCTCTTCGGTGATGGAGCCTGAGCTGTATTCGTTGTCAACCGCCATCATTCTTACAGGCATACTGTCCAATGTAAAACGCGCGGCGACTTCTGAAACGCGGGTCGCTCCCTTTGTAATAACAATTACCTGCACCGCGATAATTATAATAAAGATGATAAAACCGATTACAATACCCTGCGTTCCGCTCGTCCCAACAACGAAAGTGGAAAACGCTTTTATCATCTTTCCGTTAAAAGCCTGCCCGTCCCGCAAAATACAGCGCGTGGAAGAAACATTCAAAGCAAGGCTAAAAATCGTTGAAACCAGAAGCAATGTGGGGAAAAGACTGAAATCCGTAGGCTTATTTGTGTAAAGAACAATCAGCAGTATCAAAAGCGAGAAAATCAGATTTATCGCCATTAACGCGTCTAAAAGGAATGTGGGCATGGGGAAAATAATGGATACTACGATTGTAATAACCGCTACAGCGGGGAAGCTGTCTTTTAAAAATCCCAGCGGGCTGCGGGCATTATCGCCGCCCAATACTGCGTCAGCCATGTATACCTCTTTTTATCATCAAGCCTTTCATGCGCTCATCCTTTTACGCCTTTCTTCGTTAAGGCTCCAAACCTTGGTAAGGATTAGCGCGACTGTGTTAAAATATTTTTCAGGAATCGCGTCTCCCACTTCGGTTTCACGGTACAATGCCCAGGCTAACGGTTTGTTTTCTACCATCGGAACATCATGCGCCTGCGCAATCTCTCTGATTCTTGCCGCCATTACATCGGCTCCCATCGCCGTGACGACAGGACCGTCTTTCATATAACGTTCGTCGTACTTCAGCGCTACAGCAAGGTGAGTCGGGTTTGTAATGACAACATCCGCCTGAGGGACTTCTTTTACAAAGTTCTGGCGAAGCATCTCCCTGAAACGGCTTCGAATCCTGTTTTGAATCTGCGGATCCGGCTCGTACATTTTCAATTCTTCTTTTAT
>JGI24695J34938_10002019_pt1 | contig 16091 bp, 6 predicted proteins | sample TergutCo191P3_FD_34938 | JGI IMG/M metagenome (IMG submission 34938)
GTTACCACGACCGTTTCCCCCCTGGAGAAGGGGAACCTTCCCTGCAACGACCTGGTATTGTTGAAGCCCTCGTTTGCGTCCCGCCTAAAGCCGGTTATGTATGGCCGTATGTTCACCCGTATCTGGTTGTACATTTGCAGGGCCGCGGGGAAACCATAGTTCAGCATACCGACATGGGAGCGCCCCATGACGCCGGCACCCCGAACGGCAGCCGCCGTGCGACCAACCGCCTCCGCCGGGCTTATGCTGGTATTGGTCGGCAACGCACCCGAAAGGATATTATCCAGGGGTGTGGTGGCGTTGACGGCAATCGCCCGCACGGTAATGTTGCCAACCACCGTGTTCGCGGGGAACAAGGCGGTGTCCCAGACAAAGGCCCATTCCACACGGTGGCGGTACAGATCTATGCTGTCGGTAAAAAGCACATTGTCTCCCTGCGCCGATTCAAGCAGGCCCGTACTGGCGGGAACGGTTGCCGTTCCAAGTACCGGAGCGCCAATGGTAGAACGGGATCGCAGTATGGGAATCCTCCCCAACAAGGATGTTCCGGGGGCGGGGCCGGTAAACTCAAGCACGACCCCGCCAAGGCGCTGGTCGTCCTCGGCGTAGCCCCTAAGCACGACCCTGCCGGACACGGTGTCATAGGCAAAGAAGGCGGCGGAGTTCACCGTTTCCCAGCTAGGGGCACTGGGGTCCCGGCCCATCTGCGTGGGGGTAAGGCTGTGCTCATGGCCCGCGTAGCCGCCAGTGTGGAAGCCCGCCAGGGCGGTTATCCTGCGCGGCTCGATGTGGCCTGGCCTGGAAAGGTTGCCAAGATCGTCGTCCCGCCACAGGCCACCCCGGATACGGTTCTGTCCAATGGCAAGGGGCGCAAGCTCCTCCGGCGGCGTGGCGGCCGAGCCCAGGTTCTCGGCCATTGGGTTAAGATCGTAAAGCTGGGCGAAGGGCGCGGTTATGTCGTTGTTGTTCACCCTTAGCGAAAGCAGGGTAAAGTCGGTAAACACGTCCTCCTCGGGGCCGTCAAAAACCCTGACGATGAACAGCGAGTACCGCTGGTGCCAGGGGTGGGACGGGTTTCCGGTGTGGTCGATAATACCACCCGAACCGAAGGCCCCGCTTCTGTAGGCGAATTCGGCCTGGGTTGCGTCGAGACGGTCCGCTACGTCAAAGTAGACATAGTCTATTTCCAGCGGCTCGGGTATTTCATCAGAGGGGTTCAGTTCGTAGGCAACTGCGCCGTCCCAGTCAATACCAGGATCGTCGCCAGGCGCAACGGCAAGGAATGCATACCCGGCGGGAGGGTTCTCGGCGGACGCGCCCAACGCGCGCCACGGCACTTGGCCTGGCTCCTGGATTATAAAGGCCCTACCCTCCATCATCCTGCCTTGAATGGCAGAACCGGCAAGCCGTGTCGCACTGGAGACGTATTCCACCCTGAAAGTCCTACCCTCATCGTGCAAACCCTCGGCCGGGGGCTGCAGGGTCTCGACGCGCAGGGCCAGAAGGTTGTTCCGCACGGTAAAATTGTGAATGTCATGCCTGGCCCCGGTTATAGCCGAACCCAATACATGGGTTGCCGGTGTTATCAATGGGGTTATGCCGCTGCGTATGTCCCTTTCCTCGGTGTCGATGGCTCCAGGTATGAAATCGACGTGATGGTCCCGGATACGGGAAAAGATACCGGTAATGTCAGCCTCGTTTTCGGTGCCAGCCCCAAGGGGGTTGTCGCCGCGAATGTCTGTGGCAAACTGGATCCGCCCTATTTGCGGCGCGTTGTTCATTATGATAAGCGGCTGGACGTGGTGACTGGCGTTGCCGGCGCGATCAAACACCACGTAATGCATGTCTATGGGACCAGACGGAAGACCGGTACTGTCAATCGTAAAGTTCCAGTTCTGTCCCCCGACGCCGGCACCACCGGGTGTCCATCCCGTAGCGACGTTCCTTCTGGCGCCACCAGCCTGGGGCTGGAAACTATTGCCAAACCGCGGTGCAGAGCCCAGGGGATCGTTGCGGTCTATGACGATGGCGGAATAACCGCCTGCCGCAGCGGTTGCCGCCGGTATGGAGGGCAGCCTTACCGTGCCCCACCCTACCGGCTGGCCGGCGGAAGTGGCAATAGGACGGTAAACGGATATCACTTCGCCAGGTGCAAAGTCGTTGGTACCACCCGGGAATCCTGCTGCGTCACGCCACCAGGAAACGCCGTCGGCCCCGCGCTGGAACCACACCACTACCCTGTCAACTCCGCCCACGGTTCCACCAACACCAGTTGGGCCGGCGCCGGCGCTGCCGCCAAGCGTTGCCGCGGAACCGGCGGGCCTGGCGGTAAGCTCGTAGAGCGCGGTCGGCGGGCTGTTGTCAATGGGCAGCCGCAGGGTTTGGGTTATTCTGTTCGGGCTGGGCTGGGTTCCGTCCGCGGCCGTTATGTCCAGATTGAACCAGCCGGCATTGCCCCTAAAACCGCCACCGTTAAGAAGGTTGGTGTTGACCTGGACGTACACGGTATAGACCCGGAACCCATCAGCAGTAAGTGCGCCGGTATGCCGATCCACCCTGGCCACGATGCCCGGGCCGAATTCGGGGCCTATCGCCGCGGTTCCAGTGGGGATATCGGTTCTGTTCAGCCCATATAGATAGTCCGCATTGTTGTAGGAGCCGGGGGCAAGATCAAGAAGGTTCACGCCCCGGAACATTATCTCGTTCAACGCGGTCTCGTGCCTTATCCGGAAACGGAAGATCGCGCGTCCGGAGCCACCCATGTGGACCTCCATGGGGTTGCGCCAGTTTCCAGGGCCCGAGGCAGGCAGCCCCCATTCGTCGCCTGGCACCCAGTTGGTGCCGTAGCGGGCAAGCCTTAATATTTCCTCGCCAGCGAACATCGGCGCGCCCGACACTACGTAGAAGCTGAGGGTGCCAAGATCGCTGATTACGGGGTTTAGATCGTTCCACTGGGCGGCGCCCATGTAGGCGGCATCCTTGGCAATAACCTGGATGGTTATGCGCCTTCTTTCGCCACGCGCCGGCGGATCAAGCTCGCCATAGGCGTTAATCGGAGCCCACCAGTCGGTGGAGCCAAGCTGGCTGCTGCTGGCCCTGTACCAGTATCCACCCAGATAATGCTCAAAATCGTTGTATCCAAAACTCGATGGGGCCTGGTATCCGTCCGGCACGGTAGTCCCGCCGGGAAGCGGCTCAAAATGGGGTATCGACAAGGGAACGGGATCGCCACCACAAAGCACCCTAAAGAACACGTTCCGGACGCGCTCGTTGTCACTTGCCAGCCCGCTGATTCGGAACGTGCCGCCCATCAGGGCCTCGTCGCCAGGCGTCGTAATTTCGACCAAGGGCCTGTCGCCAAAGGGATATATCCACAGATCCCTGTACGTGAAATTGACGTTGCCCGCCATGTCCTCGACGCGCAGGGCCAGGCGCACCTGGTTAAGATAGTGCGCGGAGCCGTCCCCGTCGATTACCCCACCGCTCCAGTGCCAGTCATAGTCACTAGGCCTGGGCCTGGGCCTTAGCGGGGAAACATACCTTGCTATATCGGAACCCGCGACAGGCCGGATATTGCGCGTATTTGGTATGCTGACTGTCCAGGTAACGCCGGCGCCTTCCTCCAGGCGTACGTTCGAATCATTGGGTATCGCCGGGTTAGTCGGGAGCCAGGAGTAGCCCTCGTCTCTCCAGGTATCAATGCCCCTAAAGAAGGCGTCATTCATGGTTGACCCGTGGTCTTCGTGCGGTATAAGGGCGTAACTTACGTTGGCAATCTGGCTGCCACCCAATTCCGTCGAGCCGCGTACCGCAACGGGGCCGATAAAGGCGTGCCTGGTAGTGTCTGTATCGGCCAGCATGTTCACCGTGCGCACCTGAATGTCCGGGCCCTGGTTTGCAAGGTTGAAACGCCGACTGTAGCTAATCTCGATGCCCGCGCCATCCTGCACGATTAGGAAAAGCGTGTATTCGGCGTTGCCGGGCAGGTCCGCCATGTCCGGTTCCAGGAAAAAGGTTCTGGGGCCAGTGTCCCAGGGATTGCCGCTTGGGCCTGGTACCCGTTCGAGCCCATCGAAATGGAAAATAGGGATGTCCCTAATAAGTGGCGGATAAGTTCCGGCTGCGTTGCGGATCTGGGCTCTAAGGTTAGTCCGCGTGGCGCCAGGCTCGGCGCCCTCGGAGGTGTCGGGAACATCCGGGATGGTGTTCAGGTCCTGCATGGTAAAGCCGAACCTTAGGTTCCGGTCAGACGGGTTGGTGTTGAAGAAAACCCTTTCGTGATCGCCCTGGTCCTGCGGTTCCCATGCGGCAATCCTGGTAATGCTGGGCCCGCCGCGGTCAACAAAGAAGACCGCATCGCCGGTAACCCTGTCCTGGGCGGACGGGGCGGTCGGGGCATCGCCCCCGATTGGCAAGTTGGTATTTATGGGGTTGCCGTCCCTGTCGATCCCGCCGATCCCGTGAAGCCAGTGCAGCGATCTGTCCCTGGCAAAAACAGCCAGCCTGTACCGGCCTTCCGCCGACACGATACCGGCCATGGAGCGGGTCCAGGAAACCCACGCGCGGTCCCCGGTTGTCGGAAGCACGTCAAGCCACTCGGATGGGTTGGCAGGATCGCCGTAAATCCAAGTCCATATATCCCCGCCGGTTTCATCATGGGTATACCTCCCCACGGCCAAGCGGAGTTCCGCTATCCCAGCGATCGGATCGTCCGCGCTTCCGTTTAGCGTGACGGCGTATGTCCCAGCATCCCCGGGGTTAATAACGCGATCCTGCTCGAACGCAATGCGCGGCTGGACGCTGTCCAGGAAGAAGCGCCATTCCACGCGGGCGGCGCGGTCCGCGGCATCCGTGGCGTCCAGTCTTATGTTGACGCCGCCGTCCCCAAGGGCCACGACATCCCTTTCGCGAATGCCCAAGGTCCATTCCCATTCGCCATTCTCATCGAGCTGCCTAATGTTAAGCCTTTGAAGGCTGCAAGTCATGTTGTTGTCAAGGTCGGTCGAGTAATTGCCGCCGTTTTCAGGGGCATCTGCCGTGACAACCCTGGCCTCTATGGTGCGAAGGTTGGAGCTTACCGTGGCGACAAGATCCCGCAGGGTATAGTCGTGCAGCCTGCCACGCAGCCGGAAAACAAGGCCGTCGCCATAGCTTGCCGCGCCTTCGGCGCTGAATACCCTTAGCGCCTCTTCCAGCCCGGAATCCAGCATCCCGTCAAAGATGCGGTCGGTAGTGGTTTCGGTGGTCGGCAGCCCGGGGCCCAGGATCAAGGTAAACAGGTCGGGATCGCCCTGCACGTCCGGCGCTCGCGGATCGTCCCCCGCAAAGAAGAAGGGATCGGCGTTGTCCTTGACAAAGCGTATGCCGAACACTTCCGTCATGTTGCCCGCTACATCGCTGAACATTATGTCGAAGGTATTGTCGCCGTCCGGAAGTTCATCCAGGTTTATCGACCATTCGGCGGTCCTTTCGGGGGCGTCGCCGCGCGTCAACTCAAGCGTTCTCCATGTCGTCGCGTCGGCGTCCCGTTGGCCGTTGCCAAAGCGGTAATGCATGGTTGCGTTGCCGGCGGCATCCCAAACTGGGCTGAATCTGTCGTCGAACCTTCCGCGTATGGTCCGGTAATCGACAAGAACGAAGGGGATAAGGGCCCTTTCGGCGTTAATCCTGGCAACGGTTTCGGTGATTCTTTCCGACGGGGTATCGCCCGGCAGGAACGCAAAATCGGATGGCCAGTTCGCTATCGTGTATTGGAAATAGTCGCACCAGTCATAAACCCAGCGGGGGCCGTGGGGCCAGTCGAGGGGCCAGTCAGGCGGGAAATCGCCGTAGACAATCGGTTCGCCACGGAACAGGTTGTAGTGGTAGATGGACCGTTGCATACCCAGAAGGGTAAGCCCGGGTCCCTGGGTGTCCTTGGTAAAGCTCCAGGGGCTTGGCAGGGAACGGTTGCCGGCCAGGTCTAGGGCCGTAAACGTTATGGTATGCGGCCCCTGGAACGCGCCGTCGAACCAGGCCACAAGCTTGTCCCTTACGGTGGTGGTGCCATCTTCTACAGGAAAGTCCCAGTTCCAGTTGTGTATGTCGTCAGTGGCGGGGTCCGGCCGGCTCAACAGCGGGAAGGTATGGGGACCAAAGCTGACATACAGGGAATAAAGGTTGGCATCGGTTACGGTGCCGCCCGGAAGATAGCCAAGCAGGCCGTCGCTGTCCCCTAGCATTGCGCCGTCGTCGGCCAGCCCGATTACCGGATCGGTCGTGTCCAGGATAAACCTGTCGTCCCAAATGTAAGACCTGGTACCCACCCTGCGTATGTTTGGAAGCGGGTAGGCGGGGTCGCCGGTAAAGAAGGTGTGGATCGGGGCGTCGTTTGGATCCAACTGGGGGTTTTTGCTCCTGGCTCTGTTGGTTAAGCCGTCAGCGTGGTCGGTTATCCTTATCTGGTAGCGTATGAGGCCGTCGCCGAAACCAGGCAGGGTCATTACATCGAAATCAAAGTTGATCATCGCGCCAACACCGTCGAACTCGCCCGAAGCGGACTGCCAACCGCTCCACGGGCCGTTTTCCCCCTGGGCAAACCGTATCTCCACATGGCTGCCAGGGTCAGGGACATCTCTAAAGCCATCCGTGTCGTTTGCAAGGCCCCTTACGACGGAGCCGCGCCGCACGGGCACATTCCCGTCCGCCACCCTGGGGTAATGGCTTACCAGTTCCGGCCTATCGGCGTACTGGTTTACCCTGATCTTGTTGATCGCGTTTCCGCCGGTACCGCCCATTCTTTCGGCTGATGAACGGTTCCCATTGTTGTCATAGGCGATGACGTACAACTTAAAGTACCCCGGCGCGAGGGGATAGCTGTCGAAAACCGCCTGAAAGGCCATGCTGGAGGGAAGATTGGGGTCTCCGGCAAAGAAATGGCCACCCGTTCCGTCCGCGCCAGTTGGGAATGGGTCATGCCATTCCGGGGAAGGGGCGTCGTGGGGAAGCAGCCACCACCTTACGTCGGCAAGGTGGGCAAACCTCGCCCGATCGTCGGAATCCATATCCGTCAAGGCCGCTTCTGGCGTGGCGCTGGTCCTAATGCCTTCCGCGTCGGAGACGGTTACCTCAAAGTGCACGTTGCCCCACACCTCGAACACCATCCCACTATCGCCCTCGCTAGCCGGACTTAGCGGGCGACCCTGGTTAAAGCCTGTAAAGCGTATTTCCGGCGGCACCGTGTCAACCGCCACCCTTCGCGCCACCCGTGAGTAAAACCCCTTGTTATCGAAGGCCGTCACGGTAAACGTTCGAGTGCCGTCCTGGGGCAGGCCAGGTACATCCGGGGCGAAGTTTACCCTTTTCTCCCATTCGTAGATACCCTCGCGGTCAGTCGGGGTCAGGCCGTTTCCAATGGAAATCCGGTGATGGTGATAGCTATCCGGCAGATCGAAGCCAGCAGAAACATGCCGGCAAAGTGTAATCCACAGACTGCCCAAGGCCCACGGACCTGGGAATTCCACTGTTCCATACAAATAGATATAGACACGGCCTTCGGGATCCATGTCGTCGTGAGATTCCACGACTACTACCGGAGCGTCGGTATGCACGGCAAAATAGAAGTATTCATCCCCATGGCGTCGCCCGGGGGCAACACCATCGATTTGCACCTTGAACATGGGATCGTCATATACCCTTATCCGCAGCCTGTATGTCCCCGCGGGCAGGGTATCCAAGCCAAACACTGTCGCCATTGTCGCCCGGTCGAGCCCTCCAAACCATGACCTTGCGCTGTTATCAGAAAGCATCCCACCCGGAGTAGCCAGCGTCTGACGCAACTGAGCAGTGTCAAGCGTCCCGGAATAGCGGTCCGAAAAGTCGTCGTTAAGCCTGTACAGCGTTATAATTATGTCGTCGGCGTTTCTTGTAATGCCGTCGTCGTCGGACAGGTTAATATAGATGCCCATTTCCCCGTGCAGGATATTCGGCCTGGGAATAAAGCCGGGGCTACGAGGATCGGTGCCTTCAAAGGCCACTTTAAGATCGTAGCCGGGGCCCAGGTCCGGATCAAAGCCCGCGACGTCTATATTGGGAATGTCGGTGCTTTGGTCCACCAGGATTTTCTGCATGGCAAACCCAAGGTTGTATAGCCCGTCCATGGCTATCACGTACAGCCATTTATATTCGGGGGCATCGTCGCCCCAACCGGTGGTGTCAACCTTGAAATTGTGCGTCCCGTATGCGGGATGTGGACCCGAAGCCGGCGGGCTTACCCATCCGGAAGTGCGGGTCGATGCGGGGTAAAAGAAGAACCCAAGGCTTGCGCGGCTTGGGTCGCGCTGAAACGCCATAAGGTCGTAAAGCACGGTGCCACTTTCTACGGGATCGTCAAGGTCAAACGCCGGTTCGGCAAACCATTTTACCATCTGATGCCCGGGATTCGGCGGGGGAACGCCCCTGCCCCCGCCGTGGTTCATTATGCCGGAGCTGGCGGAATGGTCAACCGAAACCTGTATGTTCCCGTTCACGATAATGTAGTTTACGTTGATAAGGCCACCGCGCATGGCAACGGCGTCCCCGTCGGCCGATGCATAAGCCCCGCGCACGGAAGGACGCATGGACACCGTCGGGCCAGCCCCGTCCATAACCAGGGTAAAGGTCCGGTCGGCATAGGCTCCTACTACACGGCCGTAAACCCTAAGCGTAAGGGTATACGCCGCGGGGTGCGTGACAAAGATAAGGTCGCCCTGAGCATCGCGGGTATCCCTGGTAGCGGTAAAGGTAAAGTGAACCTCGTTCCTGCCCGTTCCGGTGGGAACATGCCCATACTCGCCACCCCTGTCCGCGTCCAGATCGAGTTCCCCGCTACCGCGCTCGGGATGCGCCCAGCGCAGTTCCGCCCTGCTAATCCCGTAGTCGTGCCTCGCGACGACCTGCAGGCGGAAAGATGGCCTTGGGGGGCCATCCGGATCGTCAACCGATACCTTTCTTTCGTTGATTCCGGTGGTTACGTAGAGGCTGGGCCCTCCAGGCTGGTCCCCTGGGCTAAGTTCAATGCTGGGTGGCGAGACGTTCTTCATAAGATCTATCCTGACGGGGCGTCCCGGACTAAAGGGGTTCGGATGATCGCCGCCGTGGTTAAGGGGCGGGAAGTGCCCGACTATCCCCCTGGTGTCCCTGGTAATTATTCGGAAATAGTATTCCCCCATCTCAAGCGGATCGCCGAACACGGCCGCGCGCACGCCGTCCCCGCGCGGCTCTATGGTAAAGCTGCTAAGCCTAAAGCCGAAACTGGCGACGTTTACGGTCCTTGCCACGTACTCCCCATCGATTACGTCGTGGCGGAGATCGTAACGGCCTTCGTCGGCGTCGTCGTTGATGTCCGCAATGGGATCGACAAGGAACATGCTTGCCCAGCCAAAGCGGTCGTCGCCGGAAAAAGCGTCCGGGTCGGCGGTAATATCCGCCCTGTCGGCCGGCCAGATCTGAATCATGGGATAACCAGGCTCAAGGCCCCTTGCGTCGTTTATCCGCCCCTGCACCAACGCGCCGCTCATTACCGGCAAAGCGTCCCCGGCCCCGGCTTCGGCTATATCCATGTCGGTCGGGAACGTCATCCGCACGGTGGAGGGAAGGTTTTTCACGCGGTAAATAATTTCCGCGGAATAGACAGGATCTTCCGTGTTGTCAAACACCCTGAACCGCATTCTGGACGTGCCGTCGGCCATGCCAAGGCCAAGGGTACTTAAATAAAACGACCAGGTCCCGTCAACCCCCTCGATAGGATCCCTGTCATAGCCAAGGGCTCCGCCGCTGAAGTATACGCTGTTGGTTATGTCCGTCCAGTCACGGATGGGATTCCCCGGTTCCCCAAACCTTTCCCCCGTGGTATTATTGCCTATCCTTACCTCAATCCGACGCAGTTCGCGGTGCGCCCAGGCATCCCCCGAAAACCTTACCTCGCCGGTAAGGATGGCATTTGGAGGCGGGTAATTTATGGTAACCGTGGGACGACCTATAACGACCTGCTCCCCCAGATCGCTTACGAAAGGATTGTTACACGATCCAAAAAGCCCCAAAACAGCGATGACCGAAGCGGCCGCACCAAGCAGGGATGCCGCCATTTTCAAACACCTAGACCCAGACACCATAATTCGCCTCCTAAAACGAGCACTGAACCACTGTCTACTGCCACAGTATTGGGGGATTTTCGTAAAACACGCACTTTATCACACAGATGATCGGCAAGCAGCCACATATGCAGTTGACTATTTTCAGCGTAAATCAGGTTTTGGCAGATGTCAACTTTTTTTTTGCGGTCGGGACTTTATTTTGATAACCATGGCCAGGCTCCGTCGGGCAGGCGGATTGGCAAAAATTTACTCGGCGAACACCTGATCCAGCGCTATGCCGAAACCGGGCAGAACGCCAACGGGAACCATGTCGGTGGCCTTGTAAATTTTACCGGCAAAAACCCCGTCGCCCTGTAAAAGGTGGACCGTAACGGTGTTGTTGTTGGGATTCACGACCCAGTATTCCCGCACGCCGGCATTCTCGTACAGGTCGTGTTTTTCCGCCATCTCGAACACGGTGTTCGACGGGGACAGAATCTCTATCACCAGATCGGGCGCACCTCTTATCCCCTCGTCCCCTATCTTGCTTTTGTCGCAGACGACCATTATGTCCGGCTGGACTACCGTGTCGTCGTCCTCGCCTAACTCTTCCTCGTAGAAAAGCCGAACGTCGTAGGGGGCAGAAAATACCCGGCAGGGCTTTCCTCGCAAATAAACATAAAACTGGCCATATATTTCCCCTGAGGCAATCTGATGCCTGGTGTTCGGCCCGGCCATGGCGAAGGCCTCGCCGCGGATAAGCTCGTAGCGTTCGCCTTCTTTAAGCTCCCAGTCCTTGTAGTCGGCGTAGGTGAAACGGCGGTTTTGNTCCGCTTTTGGTAAGGCTCCCATGGCTTGCTCCTTTCAACTAACGTTTCGCAAACACCNGCTCAAGTTCAATGCGTAAATTGGGCAGAACACCAACCGGAACTGTGTCGGCGACTTCGTAGATTTTCCTGTCAAAACCCCCGACGTCCCGCAAACAGTGAACCGTGACCTCGTTGTCTTTGGGGTTCACTACCCAGTATTCCCGCACGCCCGCATTCTCGTACAGATCACGTTTTTCCGCCATTTCGAACACGGTGTTCGACGGGGATAAAATCTCGACCACCAAATCGGGCGCACCCCTTATGCCTTCCTCCCCTAGTTTGCCCTCGTCGCAGACGACCAGGATATCAGGCTGGACTACCGTGTCATCGTCCTCGCCTAATTCTTCGTCGTAGAAAAGCCGGACATCGCAGGGGGCGCAATACACCTGGCAAGGCTTTCCCTGTAAATGATTGCTGAAATGGTGTAGCATTTCCACCAAAATAGCCTGATGCCGACGGTTCGGCCCGGCCATGGCGAGTGCCTCGCCACGGATAAGCTCGTAGCGTTCGCCTTCTTTAAGCTCCCAGTCCTTGTAGTCGGCGTAGGTGAAACGGCGGTTTTGTTCCGCTTTTGGTAAGGCTCCCATGGCTTGCTCCCGCGTCAAGTATAGCATGATTGGCGTGGCGGTTCCAGAAGGCTGTTCCGAAGAGTGCAGAACCTACTCGGCAAACACCTGGTCCAACGCTATGCCGAAACCGGGGAGGATGCCGACGGGAACCGTGGCGGTGGCTTTGTAAATCTCGTTGTCAAAAACCCCGCCATCCTGTAAACGGTGAACCGTGACATCGTTATCTTTGGGATTCACCACCCAGTATTCCCGCACGCCCGCATCCTCGTACAGGTCGCGTTTTTCACCCATCTCGAACACGGTATTCGACGGGGACAAAATCTCGATCACCAGATCGGGCGCGCCCCTTATGCCCTCGTCCCCTATCTTGCTTTTGTCACAGACAACCATTATGTCCGGTTGGACTACCGTGTCGTCGTCCTCGCCTAACTCTTCCTCGTAGAAAAGCCGGACATCGAAGGGGGCGCAATACACCTGGCAAGACTTTCCCTCTAAATAATTGCCAAAACGGAGAAACAGCTCCCGCAGAATAACCTGGTGCCTCGTGTTCGGCCCGGCCATGGCGAAGGCCTCGCCGTGGATAAGCTCGTAGCGTTCGCCTTCTTTAAGCTCCCAGTCCTTGTAGTCGGCGTAGGTGAAACGGCGGTTTTGTTCCGCTTTTGGTAAGGCTCCCATGGCTTGCTCCTGCGTCAAGTATAGCATGATTGGCGCGGAATCGCAAAATGCTTTAGTCCACGGGGGATTTTCGCAAGGTGGAAACCTCAACAGGTATCGCGTGGCCCGAATTGAACTCCAAAACAAGGTACCGGCGCCTGAATTCCCAGATGCCAGGNACAGTCAAACTCCGCGGGTTGCTAGTCGTTCCCCGAGAANCTCCCCGTGGGCAGGAAGAAGTACCCTATGCGGAACCTTCTGTCCGCGCAGCAGCGGACTGCCAGCAAGAACGTCCATCCAGCTCCAAGCCATATTGTCGTGAGGGAGTATCGCACCAGGACGGTGACGGCAAGACCCGATCCAAAGGCCTAGCCAGCGCGGCATACGGCGCGCGTATTGCCAAAACCGCCCCGGCGCACCATAATTGACGCATATGGTCGCCAACACCAAGTACAAGAACAGCGTCTTCGCCATGCTTTTCAGCGACGAGGATCTCCTGCGCAGGCTGTACTGCGCGCTGGAAGGCGTAACACTGCCGCCGGACACGCCGGTCAAAATCAACACCCTCAGCGACGCGCTGTTCATGGACAGGATCAACGACATCTCCTTCGAGATAGGCGGCAAGCTGGTGGTGCTGATAGAGCACCAGGCAACCATAAACCCAAACATCCCACTTAGGATGCTCATGTACATCGCCCGCGTCTACGAGAAAACCATCGGGGGCGACAGGGGCATCTACGCTTCCAAGCCCATGGCGATCCCATCCGCAGAGTTCATCGTGGCGTACAACGGAACCGCGCCGTTCCCGGACGAGAAGGTGCTTAAGCTTTCGGACATGTGCGAGGGGCGCGAGGCCCTGGGCCTGCCCGCCGGGGGCGCGCCGGCGCTGGAGCTTGCGGTGCGGGTCGTCAACATCAACCACGGCAGGAACGCGGCGATACTCGGCGGGTGCCGGGAGCTTGGCTGGTACAGCTCGTTCATCGCGAAGGCGCGTGAGTTCGAGGTGGAGCTTGGGGACCGGACGGAGGCGATAAGGCGGGCGGTGGTATACTGCCGCGACCGTGACATACTGAGGGAGTTTCTTGAAAAACACGGGACGGAGGTTCTAAACATGCTTACGACGGAATGGAAGCTGGAGGATGCCCTGGCGGTACGGTACGATGAGGGCCGCGAGGAAGGCCGCGAAGAGGGCTGGAAGGGTGGCGAAAGGAACATCGTTGAGATGCTGGAAAGCGGCAAGTCGCCGGAGGAAATTATCAGGGAGTACCGCACCAGGACGGTGACGGCAAGACCCGATCCAAAGGCCTAGCCGGCGTGGCACCACCCGACCCGTAGAATCAGTCACGCCCTTTCCGTGGACTCCCCCAAGGTCCGCCATCAGGGACATTACCAAACCCTGGGCTTGAAGCCCTCGGGCACCTCCATCCGCATCGTGTCTCCGCTTTGCACTATCACGAAAAGCCCGGCTATCGCGCCCAGAATCCGTTTGCCTTCCCAGCCTTCCTCCTTGCGGTGCTCGTGCATTATCTCAAGACGGCGGAGATGCCACTCAAGGTAGTTTTCCTGTGCTGTTGATTCGCACCGTCAGTTTATGGGGTGAAAAGTCGCGAGAACCAGGAAGATCGGCCGGAATCTACCGGCAGATAGGATACATGGAACGCAGGCCCCAGACAGGTTTATGCCTGTGCCGTTTCCGCAAGCCCGATTTCGCGGCGAATCATGCCGCCGATGATTTCCGTTGGGCTTTGCTTAGTTGCAAGCATTCTTGAGGTTACGTATTGCGCCGACAACCGATCAAGGATAACCATCATGTTACGCTGTTTGATAAAAGGCCCTTCGTCCGTGGCGCTTATTTCCGGGGTGGTTTTTGTCAGCAGCTCGTCCAATTCCCACGCTTCCTGTTCGGTCATGTCAGACATAATAACAACTCTCCTCCGCTAGCCGATAGAATTCTTTCCTGCATTTCATGGCATGAAAGACGTTATAATTCCCATCCGTCCTGATGTTATACATGATCTCAAGCAAGTTTCCGTTCCGAGCAAACCGAAGGAGCAGGTATTTGTTATGGAACTTCGGCATCAAACGGTCAACCAACGGGAGGGCCAATGCCTGGAGTATTCCTCCTCGGCTATGTCCTTATGCTTTAAGGCGGACTCGTTTATGATGACAGTCATAAGTTCAATATAGTATGCCACGCCCGGAAAGGAAAGAGGTCGCATTGCCCAAATAGAACCAAACCCTAGTGCGGCTCAACAATACTGGCTTCCGTTCGTTAGGGACTCCTGCTTCGGTCCTAAGACAGTCCAGTGCCATTTTCAAGGCAAGTCCCGTTCCCGGTGCAAAACAGGCAGCCCGCTATGGCGTGGGCACGGGTACTGCAGGTACCGCCGGAGGCCAGGCCGTCATGTTCCTTCCGCCGCTGCTCGGCTTGCTCCCTGCTGGCGTCCAGGTAAGCCCAGAGCTTTTCCAGGATTAGGCCTTCGCCGGTGGGGATTTGGTTTTGCTGTGCAACCATGTTTGTCTCTCCTATGTCGCATCGTGGTAGTGCGGACACCAACTGTGCCTATACGGCGCGGAATCGCAAAATGCTTTAGTCCACGGGGAGATTTTTGCAAGGCGGAAGCCATGGTGCCAAAACCCGGTTACAAGCCAGGAAGGCTGCCTTTGTGGGGCTGCCTTCCTGGTACCAAATAACCGTTGTAAAGGCCGGGAACGGGAGGGCCTTTTCCAAGGCAAACTCCCGTTCCCCACCAGCACCCGCTATGGCGTGGATGCGGGTACCGCCGGAGGCCAGGCCGCCATGTTCGGGCGGAAGAAGTAGCCAATGCGGAACCTGTTGTCGCCGGCGCCGCTGGCATAGCCAATTGCCGCATGCCATTCCCTTCCTGTTGATACACCTCCTTCCCTGTGGGCGTCATCCATTTGAACACGAGTGGCGGTACTGGGTGGCCAGGATTCGATGTTGAGGCGATCCCTGGTTACCCTGAAGGGGGCCGCCATTTGTACGGCTTCCCAGCCTTGGATGCTTTGACCAGTGGCCCGGCAGGAATTAGCCCTACCGAAATGTATGCGGGGAGCGCCAGTGGTACCAGGCGAGGCATCGCCACCAGTGGCGGTGGTGCGGAATGCCATGCGTATGCCGTCGAAATTACCGCCAACCATGCGGCCCCTATAACCGTAGACAATCCAGGGGTTGCCCCAGTAGTCAACCGAAATGTCCGTCCAGAGGCCAACGCCGTTTACGCTGTCCACGACCCTTATTTCTTCCCAGGTCATATAGGCAGCAGCAGAAGCTCTGTGGCCACGGGCGTAGACCACACCGTAGTTCGAATTGAAGAATGCAAGGTGTACGCGGTTGTTCCTGTCAACCACCATACTGACATACCTGCCGGAACCTCTGTGCAAGCGATTGACTGCGGGATCAATAACGTGCTGTCTGCGCCAAGCTGTAATAGCTGTCGGGGCAGCGGTGTCGGCAAAAGCTATACGTATGGTGTCGTTTGTAAAATCGGAGTATGCGACAATAGGACCAAATTGATCAAACCCAATCGCACTGAACTGGCCAGCACTGGGCGATGGGGCAAGCGTGCCTGCGATTCCACCTGTAACACCACGGCCGTCGATATTTATCCGGTTAGAATTATTAACAGCATTGGCAGCAGTAACACCAGTGCCAGAAGTAACAGTAGCTCCAGCCGTACCAGCATTGGCACCATACCTTCCAATAAAGACCAGCTGGCTGTTCTGAGAATCGTAGACAGTGGCAAAAAGCCTACCAGGATCAGAGATGGTAGCATTAGTAGCTCCCGTAATGTTAGGCAATGCATTGCTAACCCGTAAATTCCCCCAGTTCTGAGTCGGCCTACCAGCTGAAGATACAAGGAAGGGGAAGTTTATATGACCAGCCG
>JGI24695J34938_10002020_pt1 | contig 16087 bp, 7 predicted proteins | sample TergutCo191P3_FD_34938 | JGI IMG/M metagenome (IMG submission 34938)
CAGATCATTTACCCGCCTGCAGGAAAACACGCGGTATTACTCTTAGCGGCGGCTGTCAATAATGGAAGCATGGGGAGCCCGGCTTATTATTTTATGAAAAATCTTTACGGAATCACTCCCTGGGGAAAATGGTTTGCAGATGTTCTTGATAGCTATAAAATGGGAGAACGCCTTAATCGCGGCAGGCGTTATGCGAACAGCGGAAAAGTTCTTTCGCTTGATTTTCAGGAAGGAAGAGCTTCGGCGAAAGTCGAAGGAAATTACAAGCCATTTTATAAAGTTATAATCAGTTTTCCTCCTTTGAAAGAAGCGGAGAAAGTATATAAAATGATCGAAAGCGATCCGCCCCTTATGGCGCGTATTGCCGCCGGTGAACTCCCCGAAACATTTTTGGAAAAATTAAAAAAGGAAGGAATAAATCTGATTCCTCGCCGCTGGAACGAGATGAAAAGATCATGTTCGTGCCCCGATAACGGCGATCCGTGCAAACACATGGCTGCGCTCTATTACATTATCGCAGGTGAAATTGACGCTAATCCGCAGGTTTTATTCCGGTTACGCGCAATGGACTTAGCAGGCCGTTTCGGAAAAACGGCGGTTCACAGCATTGCGCCGCCTTTTTCTGTTTCGTTTAACAGAGAAAAAAAGAAAGATAACCGCGAAGCAAAGCCGCCTTATCCTTTAAACTTTGAAGAAATTCCTTACTGCGGGCAGCTGATATCTTCGCTTTTACCTCCCGATCCTCCGTTCTGCGATAAAAATTTTACAGCTGTCATGGCGGAGTTTTATCATCGCTGCGCAGGCGCTGACAGATGGGAATCATCCGAAACAGACGAAGAATTTCTTTCCGGGACTGAACATGATTTCTCGCGCTCTCTATGGACTGTACACTGCCCCAGTTTAATTCCGGGAGTTGAACCTGTTTTACAGGCGGAAGACATAAACGGAAATAAAAAACGTTATACGCTATTCGAAGCGTTTAATTATTTTGTGAATTTCTCTGATGATGACGGAAGCGCGTCCTATAATTTTTTGTTTTATCTTTTTAAATTTTTAAATCTTCTTTGCTCTTCCGGCGCTTTAATCCCTTTTGTCTGCGAAGACGGAGAAACATTAAAAATCGTCTGGCGTCCCTTTGAATCACTGCCTCCTGTTTCCAATATGTTAAAATTAATATCACAGCGTGAATGCGGAATGTTAAAATCTCCTCCTGTATTCAAAATAAATATTTCTAAAAAAGAAGTTGATTCGGCCGGGAAGCAGACTGTAAGCGGAAAAAGCGCCGTTGACATACTTTCCTGCGCGTTTTTAAGCGAATGGGTCAGAAATAAATATATGCATTTCCGCGAAGAGTTTTGTAAAACCGGAAGCAGCGAATACAAACAGCTTTTAAATCTCTTTTTTACGGGAATGTTTATTGATACCTCTCTGCCGGCAAAACGCCCGCTTCCTATGTCGATTGACCGATGGCTCTCGGTGCTTCATATCGATTTTACCGCTTTCCGTTACGCGATCACAATCAAAGACGCTGCGAAACGCGGCGAAGAATCTTTGGAGGCGATGAATTTTTCTGTTTCCATGGATCTTATAACAGAAGAAGAAACGCCTCGTCTTTCCGCGGAGTTTTCAACCGCGCAAAACATTGTTATAAAAAAAACACCGCTTTCTAAATGCAGGGATTTGGAAACTCTGCGCGCGCCGACCGCGCTTTCTAATTATCTTCCGGAAATAAAAGAGCTTTTTAACAGTCAAAATATCGCGTTATCTGAAACAAGGCTTATCTCGTTTCTTGATAACGCATCTACGCTTCTTACGCGCCTTGGAATGACCGTAAATCTTCCTAAAGCGCTCGCAAAAGAATTAAAACCGCGTCTTGTTATAAAAGGCAATACAGAAGGCGGAGCATTGGTTAAATACCTTGATTTAAACGCGCTTCAGGATTTTGAGTGGCGGATCGCTATCGGCGGCGAAATTATAACATTAAAAGAATTTGAAAAACTTGTAAAATTAAAAAAGGCGATGGTACGTTTTAAAGACGGCTTTGTAAAAATGCAGGCTGATGAATTCGCGCGTTTATTAAAAAAGGCAAAATCAAAAGCTCCCGATGTAAATGATTTCTTAAAAGCGCATTTTTCAGGCGACTCCGTACTTGCGTTTAACGCCCGGAAATCCATCGATAATATTTTCAGGGAACATGATCTACCGCTTCCGCAGTCGTTATGCGCAAGCCTGCGTCCTTATCAGGTGCGCGGATATAACTGGGTATGCTCTCTTTTGCTTTCCGGATTCGGATGTATTCTTGCCGACGACATGGGGCTTGGAAAAACTATTCAGTCAATCGCCGCTTTACTGCGGTTAAAAGAAGAAGGTTTATTGTCGGATAAAACCGAAGGAAATATCAGCTGCCTTATTGTCGCTCCCGCGGCGCTTTTAAACAATTGGGAAAAAGAGCTTGCCCGTTTTGCCCCTTTGTTAAAAGTTTCGCGGTATCACGGAAGCGGCCGCAGATTCGAAAAAAACATTGATGTTTTTCTGACAACTTACCAGACAATTGCGCGCGATAATATAAAATTAAATAAAAAAACATTTTCTTTGCTTCTTGTCGATGAAGCGCACTTAATGAAGAATTCACAAACGCGAATTTCCAAAACCGTAAAAAATTTAAATTCCAAATACAGGCTTGCGCTTTCGGGAACTCCCGTCGAAAACCGCCTTGAAGATTTACGCTCTTTATTTGATTTTATCATTCCCGGCTATCTCGGAGACACTCAAACTTTTTTAAAGCATTACCGCATTCCTATCGAAGTTAAAAGAAGCGGCGAACACGCGCAGGCTTTGCATAAAATTACGTCTCCGTTTCTTTTACGCCGCTTAAAAACGGACAAGAATATCATTAAAGACCTTCCCGAAAAAATCGTCACAAACGAATATGCTGTTTTAGAAAAAGAGCAGGCTGCGTTATACGAAACTGTGGTTAAACAGTCAATGGACAAATCAAAAGAAATAGATCCAAAGGAACGCTCTTCTCTTATATTTTATCTGCTAACATCTCTTAAACAAATATGCAATCATCCTCGCGTTTACGACAAGGAAAGCCCCGCAATAGCCGAATTATCCGGCAAAGCGCAGCTTCTTGTCACGCTGTTACGCGAAATTCTTTCTAACAGGGAAAAAACTCTTGTTTTCAGCCAATATGTAGAAACGCTTTTTTGTCTTGAACAAATTATAAACAAAGAGTTAGGTGAAAAGCCTGTTATTTATCACGGCGGATTAAGCCAGAGCGCAAGAACCGAAGCTGTAGAAAAATTCCAAAATGATTTTTCGGCGCGGATAATGCTTATAAGCCTTAAAGCCGGAGGGCTTGGACTTAATCTTACCGCGGCAAGCCGCGTTATTCATTACGATTTATGGTACAATCCGGCAGTCGAAAATCAGGCGACTGACCGCGCGTTCAGAATCGGTCAGAACAGAACTGTTTTTGTTCACAGATTTATAACAAAGAACAGCTTTGAAGAAAAAATCGACGCGATGATTTCCGGCAAAAGGGAACTTGCCGACATGACAATTAAATCCGGTGAATCGTGGCTTGCAAGAATGAGCCACGAAGAACTCAAAGCGTTATTCGAAAGATAATTTCACCTAATGCAAAAATTGTCTTGCCAAAAGTTTAATTCTAATTAAAATATAGAAATGAAAGATAAGAAACTTGAATGGGCTGTTATTGCCGCATTCATATTATTTGTAATTTTTTCTTCTATAAATATTAATATTGCACATAACACCATTTCGGATAAAGCCTTTTTTATCAGGGTTTTTAATTGTATCGGAATATTCGCGGGAGTGATTATTCTGCCTATACTGCTTCCTGCCGCAGGAAGCGAAGTTATCCGCGCTAAATTATCAAAATTCGGGTTTAGACCCGCAATTGCCGGCCTTTTTTTTGTTCCTGTTATATTCGGATGCTTCCTTACAATCGATATTTTTAAAAATAATTTATTTTTGCTGGCTTTAATGAATTTTTTCGGAGGCATCTTAACAGCGCTTGTGTACGGTTTATTTTTTATACAGGTAATGCAAAAAAGAATTTTTTGGGGATGCCTTTCTTTATGCCTCGGGCTTTTTATCTATTACCTGCTTACGGAATTTAAAGCCGCGATTCTGGCATTCGATCTTTTTCCGTTTATTCTTAACGCATCAAGCGTATTTATTACCCTTTGCGGTTTTTTTATTTTTTTGCACCTAACGGCAGTTTCAAATTTAATAACTCAGAAAGAAAACATGGAGCCGCAGGCTGTAAAATCAAAAGCGCCGCTTAATCTTCAAAAAAAACGTTTTTCTATGCCGCTTTTTTTATTCCCTCTGCTTGCGGTAATTATTATTTTTTTAATTAATTACTTTACAGAGCGCCTCTTTGCTTTAAATTTATATTTTCCTTATAACGCCGCTCCTTTATCGGCGAAAATTATTATTCTTGTATCGCTGCCGGTTCTCGGCATTCTGGCGGAAATCGCATGGCGGCGTTTTTTGGATATATTCGTTATATTATTTTCTACATTATTTATGTTAACTCCGTTTTTGCTTTACACGGGTAATTCAGAAAATTTAAATTTTGTTTTATATATATTCAACAATATATTCATAAAACTGATGTTTATCATTTTTCCTTTTATCATTTTGGATTTATACCGCAGGGATAAATATTTTTGCGGCGGCTTATACTGGCTTCTCGCGCTTTCGGTATTCCTGACGCGAAGTATAACATCGACAAAGATCGATATATTTAGCTTCGTTCCGGTTAATAACGCGTATGCCGTAATTATTCTTTCGTTTGCCGCGGTCGTATTTTATTTCTTGTGCATAAAAACCGGCGCCGCTTTATATGAAAGTTCGTTATACGAAACAAAAAAATAAATCTAGCTTTACATAAGCTGTGACAAAATTAACCGGGTTTTAAAGCCGCTTCTGTTATCTGCGCTTTCGAAGCAGTATCAGCCTGAGTAAACTCATAATCGCGGTAAGAGCCGAAGCGACATAAGTCAGCGCCGCGGCGTTTAAAACTTTTTTTACGCCGTTAAGTTCTGTTTCGTCAAGGACATTGCTGTTACGCAAAATAATAATAGCCCTGTTTGAAGCGTTAAACTCGACAGGAAGGGTAATCAGATAAAACAAAACAGCGCCTGTAAAAAGCAAAATTCCCGCGACAAATAAAATATTGGAAAACGCGCCGAGCGATTCGCTTCCTGTAACTCCGAGACCCGCAATTGCGAGAATCGGACCGAACTGCGAGCCGATATTTGCGACGGGCACAAGTGTGCTTCGCAGAGCAAGAGGTCCCCACTTGGTCGCATGCTGAATAGCGTGCCCCGCTTCGTGAGCCGCAACGCCGATCGCGGCAATCGAAGTCTGGCTGTACACAGGTTCCGAAAGGCGAAGCTTTTTGTCGCTTGGTGAATAATGATCGGTTAACGTACCTTTTACGGCTTCAACCTGAACATCATTAATATTATTCGCGTTTAATAAAAGATTCGCCGAATCAATGCCGGAAATTTTCCGCGCGCTTTGCACTTTAGAATACTTGGAAAAAGTAGACTTCACCATAAACTGCGCCCAAAGAGAAAGCAGCAAAGTGGGCACAACCAGAATCAAATAATAAAAATCCATAACAACTCCAAATTACTCATTATTCAAAGCCTGAGGGCTTCTTCTTACAGTATACTCCATTTTTACGGGTTCGGGAATATTGCTGGCCTCAGCTGCGCGGGAAAGCAGACTCTTCTGGACACGGAACGGCTTTTCTCCGCTTGGGGGTGAAACACGGGTCCAGTTGCCTTTATTATCAAGCGCCGACGATTTACAATTGTCGCGGAAATAGCCGTTAAGAACTTCGATTAATTCCGCGCGGATTTTTTCATCCTGAACAGGAAATAAAATTTCGACCCTTTGCTCAAGGTTGCGGGTCATCCAGTCCGCGCTTGCAAGATACAGCTCTTCGGCTCCTCCGTTGGAAAAATAATAAATACGCGAATGTTCAAGATAGTGATCAATAATGCTGATAACGCGGATATTTTCGGAGAACCCTTCAATGCCGGGAATCAATGTGCAGATACCGCGTACGCAAAGCGAAATTTTAACTCCCGCCTGAGATGCCGCGTAGAGCGCCTTGACCATATCGACATCTGTCAGTGAATTCATTTTTGCCATAATTTTAGCCGGATAATTCTGCCTTGCCCTGTTCGCTTCCCTTTCGATAAGTTCCATAAAACGCCGCTTTAATCCCGCGGGGGCGATTGCCACGCTGTTCATTTTCGGAACCGCCGAATACCCTGTCAGCATATTGAAGATCAATCCCGCGTCATAAGCGATATCTTCGCGGCATGTAAAAAGGCAGATATCTTCGTATATTTTCGCCGTTCTGTTATTGTAATTTCCCGTAGATAAATGCACATAACGTTTTACGCGTTCGTTTTCGCGGCGTACGACAACCGAAATTTTCGAATGAACTTTTAAGCGCGATAACCCGTACACAACGATCACTCCGGCTTTTTCAAGGCGGTTCGCCCACGAGATATTTCTTTCTTCGTCAAACCGCGCTTTTAACTCGACAACAGCCGTTACGTGCTTTCCGTTCAGCGCCGCCTGCTCAAGCGCGCGGACCACCGGAGAAAACGCCGACGAACTTGAATGAAGCCCTACTCCGGGAATCGCGCCGCCTGTTCTGTAGAGCGCAGTTTTTATCGATATAACCTGCGGATCAACGGCGGCATCCTGAAAAAATCTTACGACAGGATCGAAAGACTGATACGGCATATGCAGCATAACATCACCCTGGCTGATCCGATCCCACAAAGGCGCATCTTCGTTTAAATCCGCCGATTTATAAATCTTCCAAGCTTTCTCGCTTAAATCTTCAAGGCTCGCGACATTTATTAAATCCATAAAATCTATAGGATTAATCGGACCGTCAACTTCATAAAGATAATCGCTCTGTTCGGTATTCGAAGGATTAATCAGTCCGAAACGCCATGCAAGTTCGTTTTTTAAAATACTGCTTCCCGACGAATAAACCATTCTGATAATATCAGCTCTGCCCCTGTCTTCCAGAACTTCTACCATCGCGTCAAGATAATCTTCGTCCCTGTGCTCGTCAACGGAGAAATCCGCGTCGCGGTTTATTTTAAACATCATGCTTTCTTTTACGCGGTAACCGGGGAAAAGATACGCGCCCCATGTTACAATCACATCTTCGAGCAGCGCAAGATAAAGCCTTTCTTTTCTTTCGGGAGCCTGAGCGTTATCTGACATGCTTTCGGTATCGGGCAGCCAGATTAACCTGTCAAGAACCGACGGAAGAGGAACCACAACTTTTAATTCTTTCGGCGATTGATCATCTTCGATTATTTTTTCAGGTTCAAGAAGGAAAGCGGCGTTAAGCGAGCGGCTTTCGATGAACGGCATCGGTTTATCTTCTTCGAGCCGCAGCGGCGTCAGAACAGGATAAATCTGATGTACAAAAAACGTATCCAAAAAATCAAGCTGAGGAACAGACCACGCTTCCGGGCGCAGAAGCGATAATCCGTTTTTTGAAAGTCCGGGAAAAATTTCGCTGCGCAGGCATTTATACTGCCTTTCCATTATTGAATGAACTTTCACAGAAATTTTATTTAACTGCTCCTCGGGCGTTAAACCCGAAGGATCGATTATTTTTCCCGCTTCGGTTTGCTGCAGACGCTTTAAAGCGGCAACCCTAACCATGAAAAATTCGTCAAAGTTGGATGATACAATCGAAAGAAAACGAAACCTCTCTAGTAGCGGCAGCTCGTCATTTAACCCTTCATTCAAAACCCGTTCATTAAAATCAACCCAGGAAATATCGCGGCTAAGGTAAGGGAGAGCCGGAGTAAGTTTTTCTTCATTAGTTATATTTTCATCAATCATTGCCGTTCCTCCTTTGTTTCTGTCCGCTTCTTCTCAGTTTAAAATAATTTTATATCCGAACACATCAAGAAACATTCCGCCTTTTTCTTCCATACCCATCAGCTCTAAAGACAAATCATAAACTTTATCAACATGAAGCACGACTGTTTCATGACGGCGTTCGACTCTGATTTTTTTTATCTGCTGAGTGTGTCCGCGATCGAGAGCGTCGGCGACGCGGAGTATCGAAGCCATTTTTAAGACAAGAACGCGTTCTTCGCGCTGAAGTTTCATAAACTCGATGTCCGAATGCGAAGGCGGAGATCCCCGGTGACAGCTGACAACATTGGCGATTATTCCGAGTTCTTCCTGATGAAGACCGAAAATTTCCGAGTTAACAATAATATACTGACTGTGTTTTTGATGACCCGATACCTGTATATATGTTCCGACATCGTGCAGAATCGCGGCGGTTTCCAGCATGATGCGGTGTCGGCGGTTCATGCCGTGTTCTTTTTGGAGAGCGTCAAAAATCGTCATGCAATGATTCGCGACATGACGTCCGTGCGCTTCGTCAAAATGATACTTCCGCCCAAGGTTCACAGCCGAGGCGATTATCTGCGAAAAAAATTCATCCTGTAATGTCGAATCAACGCCCGAAGCGAGATCGATCAAATAGCCGTCGCGGATTGTAATCTGAGGAACAACGGCTTTCGCGGCTCCTGTCCGCTCCAGAAAAAGTTTTAAAACTAAAAGACCGGGGATAAGACACTCTGCATCGGCGTAAGAAATTCCAAAGTGACGAATGCAGTCTTCGATGGTGTAATTGCGGATATTATCGACAAACTCAAAAAAAGTTTCTCGTTCAATTACACGGCAAAATTCATTCAGTTCTTTTCCGATTTTATCCGCGGCAAGGCGGGCGTCTCCTCCGGCTATTACAATTGTGCGTACATGAGTAAGATCCATCTCCATATTTAAAATGCCTAAAGTGTTTCTGATATTTTCGTTTAGATAACGTTCGTAAAAAATTCCGGTGCCAAGTCCGTGGCGCGAATGCTGATCTATAATTATCGTTCCCATTTTTAAACTGTGAGCCGCGACCATCTGCCCGCGGCGAAGCAGCATTATTTCTGTCGAACCTCCGCCGATTTCGATAATCATCGAATTGGAGCGCCAAAAAAGCGGATGATCCTGTTTAAGCGCGAAGCGCACCGCCAGATACATCAATCTGTTTTCTTCGATGCCTTCAACTATCGTTAAAGCAAAACCTGTTTCCTGCTGAATGCGATCGATAAAAACATCCCTGTTGCGCGCCGCGCGAAGAGCGCTTGTGGCTATTACATGAATGTTGTTATCTGCAATTCCCCACCCTGCCAGAAGCTCGCGGTAATTATGAAGAACGGAAAGGCATTCAAGTATCGATTCTCTCGATAAAACCCCGGATGTAAACACATCGCGTCCGAGAGCCGCGGGGCGGACAGCGCGATCCAAAACCTGCCATGTTCCGTTAGAGTAAACTTCAGCGACATTAAGCCTTATTCCTGTCGAGCCGATTTCGATTATTGCGGTTAACGTTACGTTCATAAGCTAAAGTTTATCGATTAAAATCGAACATTTCCCTGAGGGAATCGGAAGAGTTTTTTCCTTAACGCCTAAAATATTTATTGTAAAATAATATAACTTTTCGCTTTCAAGCTGAATCTCCCAGCCTCTTCCGCTTTTATTGGAAAGAATTGTGATCATGTTATTTTTTAAAGAAAGATTTTCGACGCCCATAATTTCCATGCTGGGAATAACCCAGTCAACGGTTTTGCGCGGAAGCGAAATTGAAAGCCCGACAATATTTTCGATTGTAAGACAAATTGTAGAAAGCGCGTCGGATGTAAGATACTGCGCTCTTGGAAAATTTGTTTTACCCGACCATTTAGCGGGTCCTTCTTTTGAAGGCAGATACGCTTCCCATAAATTTCCCCGGTGATGATTTCCGTCGGGGCTCATTGAATCGAGCATAAAATAAACATGCCGGATTGCGCATTCGCGGGCGATGTCCCAGCGCTGATAACGCTCAAGCCCTTTAATCACCATAAATGTCAGATAAGGAAAAACAGAGCCTCGGAATCCGCGCCCGCTCTCGTCAAAATCTTTTTCGCTTACCGCAAGCGAAGGAAAAGGATGAGCCGTGCCGAAAAATTTCGGATCGGAAAGTTTCTCGATAATTCTTTCCGCTTTTTCGCCGTTTGGAATTTCAGCTAACAGCGGCCAGAAACCGGCGATTGTTTTAATCTGCACCTGTTTTTCGTTTTTGTTAATATCATAATAAAAACCATCGGCTGCGTTATACATCAGCGAATTGATTCTTGTCTTAAGCGAAAAATACTGGCGCTTATATTGAAAGCTTGTTTCCTTGTCGTTGAGTATATCGGCAAGAGCGGACATATAAAGCATATGTATCGCCATCATCGTGTTAAAATCCATCATGTAATAAGCGTCGCCGCGCGGAGCATTAATCATTCCGGTCGCGCCGTGCGGAGTTTTGTAAAGACCGTTTGGCTTTTTGAATGTCGCGTCGATCCATGCCGAATATTTGCAAAGAATCGGAAGCACATCCTTAACCCTCTTCTTATTGCCGGATTTATGATAGATATTATGCTCCGCCCATGCAAAAAGGGGGATACCCAGTCCCTCGGGATTCTCTTTTTCGAGAACAGGCGCGCCTGTTACAGTGCTGTATGCGCTTCGGATTGCGCCGGTCGGCTCCTGACGGCTGTAAAAAAGGTCTAAAGTAGGATGAGCCTGGAAAATTCTGTTAGAATACACCAAAAAAAACGATGAAAAGACAGCATCCGCCTGCGTTACAACCTGAGATTCGGGAAATGCGAAGAATTTGCCGTCTATTCCGCTTTTTTCAGCGCCATTTATCCAACAATCTTGAATCCAAGCCCATGTTTTATCATAAATATCGACAAAATCTTGATCATAAAAGTGGATTTTAGGGAAATCGTGCCTGGTCACCAATACTCCTTAAGTTCAAAACAACTACAACCCTATAAATATAATATGTTTTTGACTGCTTTGCCATGAATTTCGATAAATTTCTTAAAATTTGATGTAAAAAATCGACCTTATAGCTGAGCTTGTTCCAAAAATTGAAGTTTTGGAACACTTTAATTAATAATATTTACAATTTCGTTGGATATTTTAGCTCCCGGAAATGACGGAATATTGAAATCATACGAAATAATAAAATTACTTTCTAAATTGCCTGATATTAAAGACGAAATAAGAGGAATAAAATCTGGTACTGATACACTATCTTTATATTCTATTGTTGTAGTTGACGATTTTTCCAGCGGTTTACTGGTTATTCCGCCGTTAACAACAGAAGTATTATTTACTTTATATTCAATATTTAATGAAGGTGACGGCAAATCAAATCCATTCGGGTTTATAAAATCAATACCGGCGGATAATTCTATTCCGGTTGGAACTGATAAACCAAGTATATTATTACTATAAATAACTTTGCCGCTGACTGAAGGCGTTTTTAAAGTCGGAGCCTTTAACATCGGGAATTCACCTTCTTTTTCGATTTTGATCGGGATGGTTGTATCTAATTGCGAAACAGGTATTAAAATTTCAAGTTCGATTTTATAATTAATTATATCCTGTCCGATAAAAGAAGTGAATAAATTAATAATATTCAAAAAATCAAAGCTTACAGTAAATTCAATCGGCACTGATTCGCCTGCTTTGATAGTCAGACTATTGTAATTTTCGTCTTTACTGATATCAAACGAAATAAAATTTTCGCCGTTTAAATATAATTTCCAATTTGTATCAGGAAAAGGAATAACAAAAGAATTAGGATTTTCTACGCTTACATTACATAGCAGTTCTATACCGTTAAAATCAATATGATTAATTTTTGCGTAATTAAACGAGACCTCAGGTTCCTTTACATTATTTTTTAACATGCCAAATAATAAATCGCAGGTTGTTAGTGTTAATATAATAAAAAATATAATCAGCGTTATTACAGTTTTTGCAAAAAGATTGGTTCGGTTTTTCATAAGATTCCCCCTGAGTTCAAATATTACAACATTTTTTTATAATTTGCAAGTCCTTGTTGTTCGTTTGGTTCGCGGTAATTTTTCTTCATTTTTTTTCCGTTTTTTTCAATGCCTTTAACATATAAGGCAGAGCTCTCGAAATATTTATGTCATAAATTTTTACGTCGATATTTTTATTGTCTTCGCCTAGTTCCTGATACGCCTTAATATCTTCATGAACAAATTTTGCTTTATAATATTCGCGTTTTTTTTTGTCGCTGTTTATTTCGACGGCTTCTTCCTTTGTAGGAGCGCGGAAACCAACAAGTAATTTTTCCGTTACCCAGCGGTTATGTTCCATACGCGCGGCGAGATTAATTTGATCTGCGCTTAGTTCAACGCCTTCTTTTATATCTAAAGATCGCTGTTTAACGAAGATATAATTTGCGGCATAACGGTTAGACGCTTTTAATGCCGGCATGTTGTCTGTTTCTCTCCAATTATTTTTCCAGTTTTCCCGTATCCGCGTTTCATCAAAATCCGTGATTGTCTGCTCCTCGTCGAATTTAGTTTTATCGTAAGCGTATTTAACCATCATCGGAAGAAGATCGTCAGCCTGCGAAAATTCAAAACATTTATCTGCCATGCCGAAAGGTCTTATGTTTTTGTATTTGCGGTAAATATCATCATCTTTTTTTTCCGACAGCATCGACGCTATCGCATGAGACTCTTCCTGTCTTACCAAAACGCCGGCGTCTGAATCAAATACGGCTGCCGGAAGATAAAGCGCGGCTGATAATGACGCGCTCGGCTCTTTTATAGCTGCTGCTATTGTAAGATAACAGAATTTATTTTGCGCCGCCTTTTCCAGATATTGCCGCGTTTCATCATCTTCAAAACGAGCTTTAATAAACTCCAGATCAATATCCGTTATTTTTTCTTTTGTTTTAATATTATCGTATTCGATTTTTTCATTATAGCAATTATATATATAATTAACTTCATCAAAAAAACTTGACAGCCGCGTTTTAAGCGTTTTCATTTTAACTTCGGCGTCTTCATCTATAAAAGTAATTTTTGTTTTTATTCCTTTCGTAATAAAATTCGGAAAATGGCACAGCTGCGCGGCTTGCAGTCCGATAGCGATACCCATGTCTGACATTCCCATTATTATTAAATGTACGCTCATTTCGGAATCAGCTGTAATAGGTTCATGATCGAGCGGTTTGTAATTTATTTCTCCCGCGTTATATGTTTGTTTTACGAATATTTTTTGAGCCCACATATCATAAAAATTAAACGGCGTAAAATCTATTAATCCGCGCATTCCGTAAATTTCCTGGCGTTCAAACGCGGAAAATGTCGAATGATGCTTAAAAAGCACATGGCATGTCAAATCTTTTCTTCCGGTTCTTTTTAAAATATTAATGATTATTTTTAAACAATCGATATTCTGCGAATCATGTGATTCTTCGCTCATGCTGCCGAACAGGAATAATTGCCTGCATTTATCGATATTCAGCTTTTCAATATCATCCTGTAAAACGCTGCTCCCGTTTACAATATAAACTCTTTTTTTTAATAAATCATTAAGGTTAAGAAACAAATGGCGTCTAACATCATTTACATCTTCCGCAGTCTGAAGAAGAAGCTCGCTGTTCCAGGCAATCTGCGCCGCAAGATTATCGCAGATAACATCATAGCCTATTATAACTACATGATTATTAAACGAATAAAAAACATTTCCGTTTCTGACATTATCCACGCGCTGAGAAATAAAATTCGTTAATATCGCGACAAGTATGCCGGAAAAAATAATCATGCCGCCAAGGTTTGTCAGCAAAACGAGCCACCGCTCAAGCCCCTGAAACTCCTCAAACCCTCCGGTGTTAATAAAATTAAAAACCGAATTCCAAAATTTCCCCGAAGGCTCTGCTTCATTCTGCGCGAAAAGCAGCTCTCTTAACAGAAACAAAAGCGAAAAAGCTGCAACCGCGATAAAAAAAAAGAAAAGAAATTGTTTTAAAAGCGAACCTGATATAATACGATCTATAGCGCGCGTAAGCTTATCAAAAATATTTTTCATATTTTTATTATCCCATAAATTCGCCTTCTTTCCAATCTCCTTCTTCCGCTGTTCCGTCGCTGTAAATCATTTTACCATACCCATGCCGCAGATCATTTACAAAATCTCCGACATACATATTTCCGTTTGCGTAAGTGTATATTCCTTTTCCGCTGCGTTTTCCGTTGACAAAATATCCCTGATATTTATCGCCGTTTTCATATTCGGAATTTCCTGCTCCCGTAAATCCGCCTGTAGACGATGAACCCGAAAATAAATTAACAGAGCTTAAAGGTTTAGCTGACGAGCCGCCGGAACTTGATCCCGAGTTGATTCTGTCGATTGCTTCCTGAGCGTTTTCGATTAATTCTTCCGTATCGTCATAAGATTCGTAAATAGAGATAGCTGTTTTAAAATAACTTAACGCATTCTCATAATCTTCAAGCTCTTCGTAACATACTGCCATATCATCAAACATAATTCCGACTTGAAGATGAGTCTCGCCGTATTTTTTAGCGTAAACTTCAAGCGTATCATTGTAATACGAAAGAGCTTTTTCATATTCGTATAATTCATAATAACAAGAAGCGACCTTCGCTTTAGTGAACGCTATCCTGAAAGGATCAGTGGCTGGATTTTTAGAAACAATATTTATGTATTTTAAAAAATGATCTATCGCTTTTTCATAATCTTCCGACGAATGACAGCACATGCCGACATTAAAATACGCGCTTGACGCTTTGTCTGTATCTTCTCCGTAGATTTTTACGAATAACGCTATGGCTTTATCGCTTGCTTCGATTGCTTTTTCGTTTTCTTTAAGACCCATATAACAAAAACCGATATTATTATAAGCTTCTGCGACATTTATATGATCTTCTCCGAAAAATTCAATCCAAATATTTACGTAAGTATTTAAAAAGTGAGCGGATTCGGCGAACTGCTGCAGATTATACATTAAATTTCCCATAACGTAATATGACTGCGCGGTTTTTGGATGTTCAGCTCCGTAATATTTTTCGTTTATCTTCAGCGCTTTGTAGCAGTATTCAACCGCGTCGGGAAGTTTACTGTCGTTAATATAACATTGACCTATATTTCCGTAAACGGCGGCTAACAACGAGTTTTCTTCACCGCCGAATTCTTTTTCTATTATGTCTAACGCTTCAGTGTAATATTCAATAGCGTCTTCATACTCCGCGACTGCGGGATTTGAATAGCACGAAGCGATATTGCAATAAACCGTTACAAGCGAGTAATGACCTTTACCGTTGATATTTTCATAGATTGATTTAGCGTCAAACAAATACTCAAGCGCTTTTTCATAATTCGCCAAATCTTTGCCGCCGTAGCAGTTTGCAATCTTGACATAAGAATTCGCGGTTTTTTCGCTTTCTTTTCCGTAATGTTCCATGCAGATTTCCAAATGTTTCTGCGCGAATACAAGAGATAAAGATGAATCAAGAATTATATTATTTATGAATGAAGAAATATTTTCTAAAAAGCTCGTTAATTTTTCTTTATCATTTATATTGATTTCCAGATATTTCTCCATTTTATAGCGTTTTTGATCTTTTTTAAACAATAAGCGCCAATAATCGCCCAGTTCATACCTGTTTTTTGCATAAATATTATCGAACACATCTTTATTAATAAGAAAATCATAAAGTTTATCGTAAGCTTTTAATTCAACCAACTGGAAAGGAAGCTCATCGCATTTTCTGTTAAACGAAACTTCATCACCTTTTTCTATGTAATCGGAAATTGACTGACGGTAAACCATTTCCGTTTCCGTATTTTTAAGATAACGGTTTTTAACTGCATTCTGCATTATACCGCTTGAAAAAATTACAAACCCGTTTATTAATGTAAGGTGTACGCTCATGCAATTAAAAAGCTGCGACCAGTACAATTTTGGAACTTTAGAAATATTTACAATTTCTGTTTCTGTAAGCCCCCGGCGTGAAACCGCGATAATCGAAAGTATATCCTTAACAATATTTTCCCGCGCGCTGCCGCTTTCTTTAAACAAGGATTCAATGTTGTTTATAAATAA
>JGI24695J34938_10002025_pt1 | contig 16055 bp, 8 predicted proteins | sample TergutCo191P3_FD_34938 | JGI IMG/M metagenome (IMG submission 34938)
TCGAAGCCTTCGATGGTTTTTACAATGGCAAGCCAGTGGCGGGCTTCTCTTTCGGAGGTGTAGGGGCCAAGACGGACGCGGTACCATGTTCTGCCGTCTCTTTCCTGATTGTCAAATATTGATACGATGCCTACAAGACCGTTGATAGCAAGGGCTTCTCTTACATCTTCGGCTCCAACCATTGAGGGATAGGCGCCTGTCTGAATCCAAAAATCGTTTATCGTTCTGGCTGTCAAAGCCGCTCTTGATGCTGTATCGGACGGTTTTGACGCGCTCTCAGCCGTAGCTGCAGAACGGGGCGCTGCGGCTGCGGTTTTAGCCGGAGAGGTTTGGGCCGGCGCTGGAGTCGTTCTTGCCGCTCCTGACGCTGGGAGGGATGCCGCCGGAATTTGCGCTTCTTCCGGAATTGCGCTTGAATACAAGGGCACGGGAACTTGAATCGTCAATCTTGTTCCGTCATTTCTATCGGCTGCAATTATCGCTTCCGGCCTTTCGCCTTCTTCATTGGCGGCGGCAATCGGAGTATCAGCCTGTTCCGGTATATTGCTCATAATGTTCGGGATGGACTTTGTTTGAGAATAGGGGACTGATGAGGAAAAGGCAGTCTCCTGTGTTTGCGTTTTTGGCGTAAGTACAACCAACGCGACAGTAATGGTAACCAGTAAAAATACTCCAACAGAGACCGAAACCAGCAGCAATTTTTTCATTTCTTTTTCCATTATATAATCCCCTCTATGATCTTTTCGATTCGGCGTTCAACCTTCAAATTCCGGAAGCCGATTCCCGGGTTCTCTACCTTATAAATTTCGGCTTTTATTGATAAATATTGAGAGTTGAAATCCTTTTGACTGGCAAAACGCTTTAATATTTCCTTCCAGACAAGCCTGTCGCGCCGTTTTGCCCTGAACAGTCTTGTCAGGAATGGGGCGGTTACAAGGATCACAAGATTCAGCCTGTCAAAAACCGATGATTTATGAAGCAGCGCGGCATTTATCACGCAGGCTTTACAGCCTGAGCTTTCCTTTTCCGCAATCCATTCGTCGGTCAGGCGGTTTGCGCCCGGGTGTACAATGGCTTCAAGTTTTGCCAGTTCTTCGGGCTTTTTATAGACGCGTTCTCCCAAAAGCCGCCTGTTAAGGGAACCGTCGGCTTTTTGAAGGCCGCTGCCAAATTGGGCAAAAATTGTCCGTTTTTCGATTTCCAGAACCTTGTGGCCTAATTTGTCCACATCAAGGACAGGAAGCCCACGCTTCTCTAAGATTTCTGCAATATGATTTTTGCCTGCGCAATACTTTCCGGTAAGGCCGATTATCATACTTTAAAGATCGGCATTTATTTGCCTCGCCTACACACAGGTGATACACTATGCTATGATTGCTCATGGACTGGCAAAGAATACTGTACTACCTCCCCGGCGTTATTTTAGGATTAACCGTTCATGAATTCTGTCATGGATTTTGCGCTTACAAGTTAGGCGACAGTACGGCGCGTGATCAGGGGCGGCTTACTTTAAATCCGATAAAACATATCGATATTGTTGGTTTCTTGTTTATTATTTTTGCCGGTTTTGGCTGGGCGAAACCTGTTGAGTTCAACCCTGAAAAGCTAAGCAATTTACGCCGTGATAAAGCGTTGATTGCCGCCGCGGGGCCTCTCTCGAATCTTGTGCTGGGAATTTTGTTGTGTATGATAATCAAGGGTTTTATCGCTTATTATTCGAATGACGGCGCCGCGCCGGATGTTTTTGCCAACCATCTGCTGGTAGTTATATATGTGGCGGCTTCGATCAACTTTGGTTTGTTTGTTTTTAATCTGCTGCCAATTCCGCCGCTTGACGGCAGTCATATTGTTTTTTCGGGGTTCAATCTTGGCTTAGAAACCGAAATTAAAATCAGAAAGATTGGGGTGCCTGTTTTATTTTTGATTTTGATTGCGCAGAGTTATTTTAAGATAACTATTCTTCCGATTGGGATTGTTATTGATTGGCTGATGCGGGTGTTTGTGTAATTGTTATTAATAAATTCTACCAGCAGATGAGCTTCCCCCTGTCGCTTACAAATCCGCAGGAAATAAAACATTCCGCATACCCGCTATGCGCCGCCGCCTGCCCGTTGATTTTTTCCAAAACTATTTTGTTTTCCGGCAAAATATTTCGCGCGCGCGGTATTTTTAACAGCGCAAGTAATTCCGCAATGTCAGGATCGTCCGCTTTTATAAAGATTTGCAGCTCTTTGCCGCTTTTAACAGATACGGCGATTAAATCCGCGCCTCTGTAGTACAGCCTGTTACTTACGCTTCTTGCGCATAACGAGTATCCGAGCCCATTAATCTCCAGCCCCGCTATGCTTGCAGGATCAGCAGCGTTCATCCAGTACATGCCGCTAAAACTTTCCGCCTGTTCAAGTTCCGCCGCAATTGACGGAGACGCGAATTGAAGCGAATTAACTCCCGCGAAGAAGCGGCCTGTGACAAGTTCTCCCGCAAGTTCCATGCGGCGCATGGCGGGTAACAGTTTTGACCATGATAACGCTCCGCCTTCATGTTCGAGTAACGGGCGGCAGAGGACGCCCCAGCGGCTTAACAACAGGCGCACGCGCTCGCGGTTAAGGCTGTCTTCTTCAAGCGGATCGGTTGTTTCCTGTTCTTCCATTAGCAGCGAAAACCATCTGCCGTGAACCGGCGCTCCGCCCTTCCAGCGGTTTTTCAACGCGCTTGGAATGCGCGGCTGGCGGCCGAAGGGAAGCGCGTTTTCTGTCGATTGCGCTGGAAATTTCGCCGCAAGAAGCTGCATATCTTTTTCTTTCGGGATAAAACCGTATTCAACCCCTCTCCTGACAGGATCAAACGAATCTGATGTAATCGTCCCGTTCCAGACCTCCCGCCAAAGTTCTTCTACGCAGGAGCCGAGGCTTAAGTTAATTTCGTTTTTAATTTCCCAAAAATCGCGTGGACGGTCGAAAAAATGTGACGCGATTAATTGCTCTAACGCCGCGCGCGGGGAACTTTGCCGTTTAACGCGGATCGAACTTGCTTCCGTGGCGCTTTCTCTCGCAGCGTAGACAAGTTCCAAATCTTCGGGGCGGCAAAAACCGATTTTTTCTTTGCCTGAACCGTACCAGACAAGAGTTCCTTTATGTATTTCACGGTTTAATATTTCAGGATCGTAGGATGAGTTTCTGGCGCAGAGAATCTCTGTTTCCCATAACTTTGCCGGCGCAGTCCATGCGTGCAGATTCTTTCTGAAGCTGTTTTCAGCCTGATTTGCGCTGTTACCTGCTAATCCCTGACGAATGGCAAGGAACGGGACGAGTATTGACGCGGGACGTTCTTTTATTTCAGGACGCTCCTTCTTNCGTGAGAGGCGGAGGAGCATTTCAAGATTTTCACGATCGCAGATTAGAGGTTGGGAAGAATCCGAAACTTTTGCCGATACGACGACATCGCGGATTACTTCGTCAACTTCGGCTAACGCGTTCACCGCGTCTTCGGTTTCGGTTTTGGTTGTGCCGAAGACGGCGCTTATTCGCTCTATTGAAACGGTTCCTTCGTAACGCAGCCATTGTCCCAGCAGGCTTAACGGTTCGGAGAGCCATGTTTCTTCCCATTCGCGGTGGACGACAACAGGTATCGCGCCGGAAACTTCGCCGCAAGAAGCATCTCTGTTACGCGAAATTATTTTTATTTTTGCGCCTGAAACTTCGCTGCAAGATACGGCGTCAGCTGTCTCGGCTAATGTTTTTGGCATGACGGAGCGGAGAACTTCCCATTCGTCTTCCGGGATTGCCACGCGTTCTTTAACCCATTCGTTCAGCGAAAGCGCGTCTTCCGGGGCGTAACCCGCTATTTCCCTCCGCAGCCGTGATGTGAAACTGTCAACAACTTCACGTTTCAAGACAGGGCGAAGGTCGGCGTTTCCTATGGCTTCTTCGATAACCTTGTCGGAAAGCGTCGCCGATTTGGAGGAGGCAAGATCGTCGCGTTCGTCGTATTCGTACATGAACGCGTTTGTTTCCTGCCTGACAACGTCTCGTGAAAACGGACTTGGGAGCATTGTGCGAAAAAACAACAGGCTAACGCTTCCGTTACTGATTCCCGCGACAAGATCGCGGAAGCCGTCCATGTCGAATATATCCACAAGACAGGATCGCCACGCTTCGGCTGTTACGGGAAAACCGTCTTCGCCCGCGACAGAATCAAACAGACGCTTTGATCTTTGACGCATGATCCATAGCGGGGTGCGTTTGCCAAAGGACGATTTTGGAAGCAAGAGGCTGCGTTCGGCGGCTTCGCGGAAATTTGCGCCGAACACGCCTGAGCTTTCAAGACGGTTTCGGAACAATCTTTCCGCGCGGGTTATTCCTCCTTTTTCGCTTTTTTCCAGCGAAGAGACCGCGTTACGGAAAATTTCCTCTATGTTAGGTGACGCGCTTTCTTCTATTCCAAGACGCGGTATCAGAAAGAGAATACTGTCGTCATTTGAGAAACTTGCAACGCGGAGTTTTACTGTCTGTTCAAGTTCTGCGCTTAATGCAAGCGATAACGGGTAATTGATCTGCCCGCCGCGAAAGCTATGAAGAATTATCGAACAAAAATCCCTGTTCGTTTCGTTTCCTTTTAAAATTTCGACAGTAATATTTTTATTGTCAGACAACGGCAGTCCGTTTTGCGCTCTGATCTGCGCGTCTAAAAACGCTTTTAACGCATTATTCGCCGNTTCTGATAATTTNAAATTGATATTTGACGGTTTAGATTTTAATGCTGACGCGCCGGATTCAAATACAGATTTGTTATAGTTTTCAAGAAACATTAACACTCTGTTTGTTAAGTTGCGGCTGCGGAAAACCGTCTCGCTTTTCCAGAAAGGGATATAGTCGGCTCTTTTATCAAGAGGATTTACTTCGACTGATTCCGCGCTGATATTTGTTATGCGCCATCCTCGAGCGCCGAAATCAAAACAGTCGCCAATGCTGCGTTCCCAGACAAACTCTTCGTCAAGTTCCCCGATTTTTACGCCGTCGGCAAGACGCAGCGAATAAAGCCCGCGGTTTGCGATCACTCCGCCTGACGAGTAGAGCAGGATAGTAGTGCCGTCAAGTTTTCCGATTGTCCCTTCGATTGAGTCAAGCCAGATTCGGGGTTTAATGTCGCGTAACCGCACTTTATCATTGCCGCCTTTGGAAGAATACCCCGCGAGCATCCGCACGACGCGGTTGTATGAATCGTAGTTTAGATTTTTAAATATGTAAAATTTTCTGATTAACTCGTAAAGCTCGTCAATATTTCTGTCTTTCTCGCAGCAGAGGGAAAGTATTAACTGCGCCAATATATCTTGCGGGTTTTCTATCGGTTTCATTTCTTCGATATCGCGTTCATCAACAGCGTCTTTTAACGCTGACGCGATAAGAAGATCCATGCCGTGAAACGCGAAAAGTTTTCCCCTGCTGATTTGTCCTACCTTGTGACCGGAACGGCCTATCCTCTGCAGCGCCTGTGATACGCTGCCGGTGCTTCCCGCGAGAATAACTTCGTCTATGCTGCCGACATCTATTCCAAGTTCCAGAGAAGCGGTAGCGACTACGCATGGCAGTCTGCCTTCGGCAAGACCTTTTTCTACGCCGCGTCTTAATTCTTTTGAAAGCGAGCCGTGATGAGGAAAAGCGACCGCAAACCCTGTTTGCGCGTCTTTTAAATCGCGTCCTACGGGATTTCTGTTACGTGCAAATAGATTGGTTCCTTCCTGATTTAAAAAATAACAAAGACGCTCAGCCCTTCGCCTTGATTCTACAAAGACCAGCAATGTCGAGCCTTCCCAAATGCGCTTTAATATGTAATTGATTAGTGGCGTATAACGAGCGCCGTACTTTTGAAGCTGGGAATTAAGGACAGAAGAAGCGTTTATCGCGTCTTGCTGCGAAGTTTCTTGCGCGGTGTCAGTTAACGCGTCTGGAAACTCGACGGTAAAATCAATTTTTTTTTCGACAGGAGGGGCGACTATTGTAACTTTCCTTCCTATTCCTGCCACAAAAGCGGCTGTTGTTTCAGGATTACGTACTGTGGCGGAAAGGCTTATGCGCTGAAAATCTCCCGAGAGCAGCGCAAGCCTGTCAATCTGGCAGGAAAGGAAAGCCCCTCTTTTGTTTCCTATCAGCGCGTGAACTTCGTCGATAATAAGGTATTTTACATTCGATAACGCTTGCCTCCCCTTTGGGTTTAATAAAAGTATTGCAAGGCTTTCCGGCGTAAGAGCGAGGATAGAAGGCGGCTTGATGTAAAAACGGCGGCGCTGTGATTGCGGCGTGTCGCCTGAACGCGTTTCTACGCGCAGCGCGGGAAATGAAAGCCCTTCTTTCTCAAAGCGGGATTTAATTGCGGCTAACGGTTCAAGTAAATTGCGTTTAATGTCTTCGTTTAACGCTTTAAGGGGTGAAACATAAATAACCGAAAGTTTATCTGCGGAATAAATCTGTTCTTTGCATGAACCGCCGGTCTGCCCGCCGCTTGCCGCCGCGTTTCCCCCGCAGAATCTTGATAATGCTGAAAGAAAAGCGGTTAGCGTTTTTCCGCTGCCTGTGGGCGCGAGCGCAAGGACGTTTTCTCCCTGTTCGATCAACGGCCATGCTTTAGCTTGCACCGATGTGGGGTTTCCGTAAGTTTCGGAAAACCATGCGCGGATTATCGGATGAAAGGTTTGCGGCAGCATAGTTATAATTGTAGCAGAATTTTGTGTATTCCTCAATCAAATGTAAGATTTAATATCCGCTTCCTGTACGCTGTTCCAATCCGTATCAGGCTTTTTGCCGCAGTTTCACCCTGCCGCGCCTGTTGTTTTAAATCAATTGTAAATTGATTCATGGAAAAATGCCGGTAAATAAAAATTTGTTCGTATCTTTCTTTTTTATTTGCGTATAACGCTTTAAGGCTTTCAGTGTAGCTTTCAAAAATCCCGCCCTTACGCATTTCCGAATAACCTGTTATCCATACGGGACAATCGAGCGCTTCATGAAACTTTAAAAGGAGGGAAGCCATTGTTTTTTGTGATTCTTCCAACGCCGCGGTTATTGAGCGGCTGCCGGACTCCGCTTCAAGAAGGCATAATTGGCGTAATTCCGTAGTGCGGGGGGAGTGAATCGGCGTTTTATTAAGAATTATTACGTTCTTTTGATAATCAATCCCCAGCGATTGATTGTCGCGGAAAAACTTGTTCGCTATCTTTCCCGACGGCCCGACAAGATAGCGCCTGTTCTCCGCGGCTTGTTCGCGCCGACCGGGATTGTCCGCGACCAGTATCAGTTTTATCTCGTCGTCAATTGTAATATCGTCTAACGCCGCGTTGTACACAACTGGCGTTTCCACCGTGTAGGCGGCGTTTTTCCCGTCAGAGCGGCTGTTTGCGAAGCGCTGTTGGATATCACGTAACATTGGAAGCGATTGCGATATATTTTCAACTTCGTTACGAAATTGTTTCCTTGCTTTTGTAAAACTATTCCAGTTGTTTTTTGTCATTTCTCTCTTGATATAATTTCCAGAGTTAATTCAATTTCACCTATCGATCTGCCCATAGTGGTCGCTATCTGTTCCGTTGTCCAGCCCTGATCCTTAAGACGCCTGATGTTGTCGCGATCCTGCGGCAGCGGCGCGCTTTCCTGTTCGGTTTTCTTTCCTTTTTCACGGTTGATAAGATCCCCGAACAGTTTTACATATTCCTGCGCTTCCTTCCTTGCCTTGTTCAGTCTTGTTTCGATATTCGCAATCCACTCGCGGGCGGTATCCATGTCCGTTATGCGCTTTTCAATCTGATCAAGCAATTCTTCCAGAGTGGTGATTTTTTCGATGGCGCTTGTCGCTTTTTCGTTCTGCTCCGCCATCGTGTCGATTGATGAATGAAACCTGTCAAACTGACTTGAAAGCGACGAAATGATACTTTCCGCGTTTTTAATCGAGGTTTCTGTCTTTTGCAGTAATTTAAAGTTACGATCAATGCCTTCTACGGTTTCGTCTAACACGTCGTTTTTCTTCTCGATACGCAGATATTTATCTTCGGTTTCTTTTAACGCTTCTTCCAGTTTCCGTATCTTGACCTGTTCCGCCTGAATTATGTCGTTTGCCGTTGTTACTGACCTGAGTTTCTCATCAACTTCTCCGGAAGTTTTTATCAGACGGTTAAACGTCTCTTCCATAAGTTCTATGCGCCTGTTCTCGGAGAGGAACCTTGTCATCTTGTTGTTTACGTCGTCTCCCAGACGCCTGATGTGATTCAAATCATTTTCAAGCTGGGCGATCTCGCTCTTCCGCTGTTCAAGGCGGTTAAGGTTGGAGTTGGTCTCTTCAATGCGCCTGTCAAGTTCCTGCTTAAGCTCTTCTGTCTGATCAAAGATTTTCTTCTGAGCGCCGAGCTCTTTGCGGATATCGTCAAGGCTTGCGCGGAACAGCGCGATGCGCTCGTCATTTTCAGCGGCTGTTTCCCTGCTGTTACGCCCAAGTTTTTCAAGAGTGCCGTCCATTTCGCGCATTCTGGACATGTACTGGCTCTGCCAGTCGTCAAGAGACTGACGTGTGTTACGCGCATTATCCTCAAGGGAAGCGTATTCGTCGTTGCAATGCTGTGAAATATCTTCAAGTTCTTTTTCCAGCTCTCTCTGTTTTTGACGCAGCGTTTCCTGCGTTGCGTTTTGATAATTGCCGATCTGCATATTGACTTCGTTTTCGGCGGAGACGCGCATCTCCGAAATGTCCTGTTTGAGCTGTTCTGCGAAAGACGAACGCGCCGCGTCAACGCTGCGCATCTCTTCTCTGATGCCCATTTCAAACGCGGAGGCTTCCTGTTTGAGCTTTTCAAGATCGGCTGTTAACCTTGCGCTCATGTCAGAAACGGCTTTTATCTGATCAGATGTTATGCGATCTTCTGTAGTTTTCCAGTCTTTCGCGATTCTTCCTTCGCTGTTTGCAAAGCGTTCCTGAATGCCCGCCTGCCAATCCGCAATCTGCCTTCCCATTTCGGAAGCGCGTTTTCCAAGTTCCGCTGTAAATTCGTTTTCGAATGTGACAAGTTTGTCGGAAAGATTGCCGGAAGCCTGCTGCCTTAGGCTGTCAAGCTCTTTGTCAATTTCCACGAGTTCGTTACGCAAGTCTTGCGCCTGCGCGTCAAACGCTGAAGAAGCTGTTTCCATATTTACGGCGGCTTCTTTTTCAAACGAGCTAAAGTATTCTTTTACTCTTGTTATCGCTTTATCCATTGATATGCGAAGCTCGTTTTCAAGTTTTGCCGCGTCGTCCGCAAGATTATGAAGCTGCTTTATAGATTCGGCGTGAGTTTTTCTGTAATCGTCAATTTGTTTTTCGCTGGCGCCGATTATATTTTGTTCTGTTTCCCTGCAAAGGAGTTTCCATGCTTCCACCTGTTTATCAAGAGCCGCGTTGATGTCTTCATGTTGAGTCGCGACAGCGGCGTTTGATTTTGTTTTAAGTTCGAGTAACGCGGCGTCAATTTCATTTTGCTGCTGTCTTATAGCGCTTATTGATTTTTCTTTTACTTCCTTAAGATTTGATGACAGTTCATCCTGCTGCGTTTTTATTGAAGCTTCCGAATTTTCCTTTAACGCGCTGAGCGCGGATGTAAGTTCCATCTGCTGTGATCTGACAGAAGAGTCCGCGTTTATTTTCAGCGAGCTGAGCGCGGAGGAAAGTTCCGCTTGCTGCGACTTGACAGAGGCTTCCGTATTTTCTTTCAACGAACTGAGGGAGGAGGAGAGTTCCGCTTGCTGTGATTTGACAGAAGCCTCCGTATTTTCTTTAAGCGAGCTGAGCGCGGAGGAAAGTTCAGCTTGCTGCGATCTGATAGAAGCGTTTGCATCCGCCTTAAGCGAGCTGAGCGCGTTGGAAAGCTGCTCCTGCTGCGATTTGACAGAAACATCCGTATTTTCTTTCAACGAACTTAGAGCTAAAGAGAGTTCCGTTTGCTGCGATCTGATAGTAGCGTTTGTATCCGCCTTAAGCGAGCTGAGCGCGTTGGAAAGCTGCTCCTGCTGTGATTTGACAGAAACATCCGTATTTTCTTTCAGCGAACTTAGCGCGGAGGAAAGTTCCGCTTGCTGCGATCTGATAGTAGCGTTTGTATCCGCCTTAAGTGAACCGAGCGCATGGGAAAGCTGCTCCTGCTGTGATTTGACAGAAGCTTCCGTATTTTCTTTCAACGAACTGAGCGCAGAGGAGAGTTCCGTTTGCTGCGATCTGATAATAGCGTTTGTATCCGCATTAAGCGAGCTGAGCGCGTTGGAAAGCTGCTCCTGCTGTGAATTGACAGAAGCCTCCGTATTTTCTTTAAGCGAGCTTAGAGCTAAGGAAAGCTCCTCCTGCTGTGTTCTTACAGAAGCGTTTGTATTTGCCTTAAGAGAGCTGAGCGCGTGGGAGAGCTGTTCCTGCTGTGATTTGACAGAAGCCTCCGTTTTTTCTTTAAGCGAAATTAGCGCGGTAGAAAGTTCTTCCTGCTGCGTCCTGACGGCGGTTTCCGAGTTTTCCCTTAAAGCGCTGAGCGTCGAAGAAAGCTCATCCTGCTGAGATTTTACCGCGTTATTGGAATTTTCTGAAAGCCCGTTTAGTATTGTTGAAAGTTCGCTCTGATGCTGCATAATAATCGCGCCTGTTTTTTCTTTCACGTTTCTGAACGAGGAAGAAAGTTCTTCCTGCTGCATCCTTATCGCGGCATCCGAATTTTCTTTTAGGATTCCAAGCGTTGAATTGATTTCCTGCTGCTGCTGGTTGACCGCAGCCCCTGACTTTTCTTTTGTTTCTTTGAGTATTGCGCCAAGCTCGTCCTGATACTGCTTTTGTAAATTCTTTGACTGNGTCTGCAATTCGGAAAGCGACGCGCTGAGNTTTGAAGTGACATCGCTTATTTCATGCTGCTGCNGTTTGACAGCGTTACCCGATCTTTCTTTTATATCNGCGATTGCGGTGACAATTTCTTTTTGATGGAGTTTAATTGACGNGTCAAGCTCATCCTGCTGTTGTTTTAACGCTGTTTGTGATTTTGTCCGCAATTCAATAATTGACTGGTTTAAGTCGGATTTGGCGGTATTTATGCTTATTTCCAGATCCTTGCGTTGTTTTTCCGCCGCTTTTTTTATCTCCAGGAAATTCTGTTTCCAGTCGTTCTGCTGCTGTAACAGGGCGGAGTTGATCGTTTCTTTTTCTTTCGAGAGCGTGTTTGTAATTTCTTCCTGCTGGCGGGCTAGGGTGGTATAAATAGTTTCTTTTTGCTTTTTTGCCATGCTTTCCAGCTCTGTCGATCCCTTTATCCAATCCTGCTGAAGATTTTTCTGCTTTGCGCTGATGTCAAGGATTTCCGTATTGCATTTATCGTTAAGCGTTTTAAGTTTTTCGTTTATAGCCGTCTGATCGTTCTTTAGGGCATCATGAGTCGTTTTTATTTTTTCTTCAAAGAAAGTTTTAATCTGATTAACGCGCTCGACAGCCTGTTCGCGTAATTTAACAATAGCGGCGTCTTCCAGCTTGTCGGCTTTTTTTGCCGCGTTCTCGCTGACGTCTTTTAAAATTTTTTTTATCTGTTCAATATCNTGAGCAAGGTTCGCTTCGCGTTCTTTTTCTACTTTTATTACCGCCTCGCGGTGTTCTTCGATTTTACTTTCAATTACTTGCGCGGCAGCTTCAAAATCGGAAACATACGATTTTGCCGACGTTAATACGTCATTGGCGGTTTGTTCCAGGATTTCGGCGTTCTTTTTTTCAAGACGCGCTTCTGTTTCCTGAAGGTTTTTCCCCGCGGTTTCCAGCGCCCTTTCAACCTGATCAAATTTGTCTTTTGCTTCGCTTACCCTCTTGTTTGTGTTTTCTACAAACGCGGATTCATCCCTGATGCGGTTTAAATTTTCCTGAACCCTGTCCGTCATTCCAAAGAGTTCTTCAAGAGATGATTGAAACGCGTGAATATGTCCTTCTATCTGCGTTATGGCTTCGGATTTTTTTGCAAGCTCGTCTTCTGTTAACTGCTGTATATCTTTCATTAATTGGGCGGCGGCTTTTCTTTCCACGTCCAAATCAATACCGAAATTCTTAACCATTCTGCCTTTCTCTTCGACAAAAACGGCAAGTTCTTCTTTGCATTTCTCAATGAATTTTTTAATCTTGTCGATTGAACGGAAACCTTTATCCGTCACTCTGTTAATGATTAGAAAACACACGACTATTGCAAGTGTAATTAAATTTCCAAGTGTAAAAATCATCAGTATTATACTCCCTCCCTGATAATACTCAATGTATTTAATGTAGCATAAAATCGTATAGTTGGCGATAGTTTATGAAAGAAAAATCGGGGTTTGGGTTTCTTTTCCCGCTAAACGCATGTTTTAACCACGCGGTTTTCATTCCCGCCCTGCCCGCACCGACAACATCGTAGGAATGACTGTTCCCCACATACAGGATATTTTCAGGCGGCAGCGACATCGCTTCGGCAAGTTTAAAAAAAGATAAAGGATGAGGCTTTATCGCGCCCGTGCTCTCGGAACAATGGACAACGTCCCAATAATCAGAAATTCCCAAATACTTAAGTTTAGCCTTCGGCGGAAAATCCGACATAAGCCCCATCTTGTAACCCGCTTTCCGCAGAGCCTCAAGCGTTTCAACCACCCCCTTAAAAAGTTTGATATTTTTAAAAAGCGGTTCCCACCCCCTGTAAATAAGCCGTTCGATTTTCTCTTTTAACGCTTCAGGATTAACAGAAAGTATTTTAGCGGTTACTTCCGCCTGATATTCGTAAAAATTTTGAATTGGGAATTTGGGAGTTGGAAGTTGAGAATCAGTAGTAGGAAACTGCGGGTTAGGCTCTGAGAATTGCGAAGCGTTTTTAAGGCTCTCTTCCTGTTCTTTACGAATTACGGTTCTTGCATTGCCGAACGCTGACAACAGACGCGTTTCCTTTAAAATAAAAGGTAATAACCTGATATTCAGGCGGTAGTTGGGATAGAGAGTGCCGTCGAGATCGAAAGCTACGCCCTTTATATTTTCGCGCATTATCAATTATATCAGGAATGATAAAAAGATTCTACGGATCAAACTCCGTTCTGACAGGTATCTGCACCAAATTAACAAACCGCCCGGCGTGACGGTTGCGAAAAGCGTTAAACGAAGTTTCCGCGGCGCTTTCAAAAACGACAACTCTGAAAGCGCCGTATTCGTCAAAATACGGGACAAGAGCCGCTACATGAAAATATTGGCGCAGACGGGGATTGCCGGTGCGCGACTGGTTATTTGCAACTTCCATATTGACCGCGGCAAGATAGAAACTGTAAGGATCGTCAATAGCGAGGGTATACAGCAGCGGGCGCAGCCCTTCAACGCCGTAACCCGCGTCTAGCAGAAAGCCGGGGTAGGATTGATCGACGAAACGCCTGTTTTCGTTAACGATGATAAACGCGAAATTGTCGCGGCGGACTTCAAATTCTTCGAGGGTGCCGTAGGCGGGGGTGCGTAACGCGCTATTTGCCGCGGCTGCGAGATTTCTGTTCCAGTCAAGACCGAAGAAAATATCGCGGATTTCTTCCCATTTTTCTGTAAATGATGAGCCGCGTATTCCAAACGGCTGTTTTAACGGCGGAATGGTTAGCCTTGTGCCGGTCACAGGGCGGATTATGCCATCTATCAGCCACTTGGTAAAACCGGAACAGTTAAGGCCGGCAAACGCGGGATTTTGTCTCCGCAAAGTTTCAATAAAAACATAGTTGCCGTTCTCGTCTATCGCGCCGTCGTCCGCGAACCGCAGACCCCTTAGGCGTTCCCGTACCTTGCTGATAAATACGCGGCTGTCTCTGTAGACAGAAGGATCAGGCTCAAAATACCGAATCGGAAATTTTTCTTCTACAAGTTTTAAAACATCGTTTAGCGGCATCGTGTACAAGCGTTCAAACGTGACAGCGACAGGCAGGGCTCTTGTAACATAGGCGCCGTAAAGAACCGCGTCCATCTGACATTTGTCAGCGTCTAACGGGCGGAATTGAATATATGTAAATTGATCGCTAAAAAGAAAAATCCTGATAAGGGTTCCTGCCCCTGTCGTCCTGTTTCTTGTCAGCATCCAGGACCCTTGCGCCCATCCCGGGAATTCCCCCGTTCCCCTGCGCTCAAATCCCGCTTGACCTGATGCGGACTCAACACGTCCTGTCATCTGTTCGCGGGAAAGGATCACGATAAACTCATCCCTTCCTTCCGACGCGCTTACCCTCACCCTTTCGCCTGTTTGCAGATATTCAGTCCGCGTATACTGCGACAGCACATTGCGCGGGGTTTCCAGAAACCAGCTGTCCCTCAGCCTGTTCCTTAAGATTGAATCATCGGAAATCCTTGATATTGGAAGATCAAGACTGTTAACAGGAGAAATGTTAAAAAAAAGCAAAATGAGTAAAATTACAGGCATATCCCCTTCAATTATCGGCAAAATTTGATTATACTCTTACTATATATGATATGTGTATTTTCGAACATAGACGTTCGCTAATGATTTTGGAGGGATTAAATGAAGTTATACAGCCGCGGTCAGGTTTTATTTTTTTCTATATTAAGCGCGTGTGTCGTCGTTCTTTTCGCAATTGGTTTCGGGCTGTTAAAGCCGAAAGCTAATACTGATTCAGGCTTGGTTGATGAAATTAACGCCAATTCGCGGCAGCAGGAAAATCAGCTTAATGAATATAATTTGATGCAGACGGATTATTCTGTATTCAACACATCCGATCTGGTCGGCTTTTCCGAAGGCGAAAGGGAAAACATTACAATTTACGACAGGCTGAATTCCGCCGTTGTCAATATCACCACCGAAACTATGGCGATTAACTGGTTCCTGGAGCCTGTCCCGCAGGAGGGCAGTTCCGGCTCAGGTTCAATTATTGATACAAGGGGCTTTGTTCTTACCAACAACCATGTGATTCAAAACGCCCACCGTGTCTTTATCAATCTTGCCGATGGCAGCCAGTTTGAAGGCACGGTTGTCGGCGTAGATCCCGAAAACGATATCGCCGTTGTAAAATTTAACCCTCCTAACGGAATGGAATTAAGGACGATCCCCTATGGCGATTCTTCAAACCTTCTGGTCGGGCAAAAAGTCCTTGCCATAGGCAACCCCTTCGCCCTTGAACGCACATTGACAGTCGGCATTGTGTCAGGATTGGGAAGACCGATTCAGACAGGCAGAAACCGCATAATCCGCGACATGATTCAGACTGACGCTTCGATCAACCCCGGCAATTCAGGCGGCCCGTTACTCGACACTCAGGGCAGGATGATCGGNATCAACACGATGATCTATTCCCCCTCAGGCGGCTCTGTCGGCATCGGTTTTGCCGTCCCNGTCAACACCGCNAAACGCGTTGTCACGGAAATCATGCTGCACGGAAGAGTCCGNCGCGGCTGGATCGACGCGACTGTCGTTCAGCTTTTCCCAAGCCTTGTCCGTTACGCTAGACTGCCGGTTAACACAGGCATGCTTGTCTCCCGAACCCGCGCGGGCGGCTTCGCCGAAAGAGCCGGTCTGCGTCAGGGCTCNGANCCTGTCCAGTACGGNCGCAGCGTTATTTACCTCGGCGGCGACATAATCACCGCTGTAAACGGCGTAAAGACCGACACTCTCGCGGACCTTTACTCCTCCCTGGAAGCCAGCCGCCCCGGCGACGCAGTTAAAGTGGAAATAATCCGCGGCGGGCAGACGATGACGCTTAATGTTACGCTTGCGGATCGTGAAGAGGTTATGAATTAGCCGTTTTAACACTACTTATTAAAGAAATTTACCACAAACCACACTAACTTCACGAATTTGTGATTAGATATTTACCTTATTACCAGAAAAACCAGATAAAAATCAAAGATTTCTTAAATTTAAGATAAAGATATCTAAGTAAAGGTTCGTGGTGTTCGTGTGGTTAGTGGTTAAATTTTTTTTAACTTTTTTCAAAATTTTCTTGACATATTGTACTAGTACAAGTATAATTGTACTAGATGAATAGTACAACAGTGAAAGCAATGGAACCCGTTATCAATTTTTCGCTGGACCCGGT
>JGI24695J34938_10002027_pt1 | contig 16047 bp, 9 predicted proteins | sample TergutCo191P3_FD_34938 | JGI IMG/M metagenome (IMG submission 34938)
AATTTAATCCGCAATCTCCATATCAGAACCTATGCTTATTTAGGTGAAATGCGCGCATCGACCAATCCGTTGGCATATTGCGAAGGCGGTTTTTGGGGCGGTAATTTGCAATTAAACGATAAAATAAAGCCCTTGCTAAAATCCGCAACCGCAAGTTTCGGCATTACGGCACTTAATGAACTTCAACAGCTTTATAATAGTAAGTCATTGGTCGAAGACGGTGCTTTTGCCCTTTCCGTACTTGAGCATATCAATAAAAAAATACAGGAATTTAAAACCGCCGACGGAAACCTATATGCCATTTACGGGACTCCTGCCGAAAGCCTGTGCGGGCTTCAAGTCAAACAATTCCGTGCTTTGTACGGCATTGTTGAAGGGGTTAGTGACCGTGAGTATGTTTCCAACAGTTTTCATTGCCACGTAACGGAAGATATTACCCCGATTGAAAAGCAGGATTTGGAATACCGTTTTTGGGAACTAAGTAACGGCGGAAAAATCCAGTATGTAAAATATCCGATTGATTATAATATCGAAGCCATCAAAACGCTGATTAGACGAGCGATGGATTACGGCTTTTATGAAGGGGTAAACCTATCTTTGGCCTATTGTGATGATTGCGGTTATCAGGAATTGGAAATGGATGCCTGTCCCAAATGCGGCAGTAGTAATTTAACGAAAATAGACCGGATGAATGGTTATCTTTCATATTCGCGTGTTCATGGCGACACTCGTTTAAATGAAGCAAAGATGGTCGAAATCGTGGAAAGGGTCAGCATGTGATATGAAGAGTTATTCTAAGTCTGTAAAAACCGGACTAAGAATAACTAGTCCTGCTACGCAGGCACTCTTCATGCCTTACGATAATATGGAGTTTTATGAGGTATCATAATATAACAAAAGATGATATGCTAAATGGGGATGGTTTGCGGGTGGTACTTTGGGTATCGGGTTGCTCGCATTGTTGTTCGGGTTGCCATAATCAGGTGTCATGGGATCCGGCGGGAGGGCTTTTATTTGATGAAGCCGCCAAAACCGAACTCATTGACCAGCTTAGTCAACCATATATTTCCGGCGTCACTTTCTCAGGCGGCGACCCGTTACATGCCGCTAACCGCCCGGAAATTCGCGAGTTAATCGCGGAAATTCGGGGAAAGTTCCCGCATAAAACCATCTGGCTTTATACAGGCGACTGCTGGGAACACATTTATCAGGAACCAATGCTACAAAATATCGATGTCTTGGTTGACGGAAAGTTCGACGAGACACAAATAGACATAAAGCTTCACTGGAAAGGCAGCGCCAACCAAAGGGTAATCGACGTCCCCAAAACATTATCACAAGCAGAACCAATAACACCGATCCTATACGGCGAAAATCAATAAATATTACAGGAGACAAACATGAACATAAAAATCAAATACTTCACCGATCAAATCGAAAAACTCGAATACATCGAATCCGCTCATTCCGAAAGGGGCAAATCCGACTGGATTGATTTACGCGCCGCCGAGGATGTCACTTTAAAAGCCAACGAGTTCAAGCTCATCCCCTTAGGCGTTGCAATGGAACTGCCTAAAGGTTACGAAGCCCATATCGTCCCCCGCAGTTCGACCTTTAAGAATTTCGGCATTATCCAAACCAATCATCAAGGCGTCATTGATTCATCATATTGCGGCGACGACGACCAATGGTTCGTCCCTGTTTATGCCCTCCGCGATACCGAAATCAAGCGAAACGACCGGATCTGCCAGTTCCGCATCATGGAGAACCAACCAAGGCTTAATTTCGAGGAAGTAGAGTTTCTAAATCCGGAAAACCGCGGCGGATTCGGTAGTACAGGGGTCAAATAACATTATGAACAGTAAAGTATAATTTTCTTCTTTCAGGGTAAAATAAACCAATCTATTTTTATCCCGAAAGGAGATTTTTAATGAGCGCTCCGGAAAATAAGCAGCCGCATGTAACCGATGGCACAATGACCCATTCTTTATCAGAAACAATGACTTTCCTCCACGAAAACTTAGGTGTCGAGCGAAGTTTCGATATTATCTACCGCGTTATCCATGTCGGCGACCGTGAAGCGTGTCTCTACTTCATTGACGGCTTTTGCAAAGACGAAATCATGAACAAAGTCCTCTTTGACCTGATGCAGGTTACACCTGATAAAATGCCGGAAAACGCTCATCATATGTCCAAAAAAATGATTTCTTACGTCGAAGTCGATCTCAAAAACCAATGGAATGATATTATCACAGGGATTTTATCAGGTGTTTTCGCGCTTTTCATCGATGGTTATGACCAATGTATCATGATTGATTCAAGGACTTATCCTGCCAGAAATGTCGCCGAACCCGATAAAGATAAAGCCATGCGCGGTTCACGCGACGGTTTCGTAGAAACCTTGGTTTTTAATACCGCATTAATTCGCCGGCGGATCAGAAGCACCGATTTAACGATGGAAATCATGCGCGCGGGAGAAAGTTCCAAGACAGATATCGTCGTCTGCTATATGAAAGGACGGGTCAACGAAAAATTCCTTGAGCAAATCAGGAACCGCATTAACAGTATCAAAGTAGATGCCCTGACAATGGGGCAGGAGAGTTTGGCCGAGTGCCTTTACCGCAAAAAATGGTATAGCCCATACCCCAAATTCCGCTATACCGAGCGCCCCGATACTGCGGCGGCACAGGTTTTAGAAGGTCATATTGTGATAATCGTTGATAATTCACCGAATGTCATGATTACTCCGATTTCAGTCTTTGATATCCTCGAAGAAGCGGACGACTTTTATTTTCCGCCCATAACGGGGACATATTTACGCTTTGCCCGCTTTTTAATTGCGATTATGACGTTTATCATTACCCCTCTATACCTGCTTCTATCGCAGAATATTAATTATGTACCTGAAGTATTTCAGTTTATCCTCTTAAAAGAACAAACAAATATCCCGCTTATCTGGCAGTTTCTAATTCTCGAATTGGCACTTGACGGGCTTCGTCTGGCGGCGGTTAACACCCCGTCCATGCTAAGTACCCCCCTAAGTATTATGGCGGCCCTCGTCCTGGGCGAATTTTCCGTGAAAAGCGGCTGGTTTAACTCCGAAGTCATGCTATATATGGCTTTCGTTGCGATTGCAAGTTTTACCCAAGCCAGCTACGAATTTGGCTATGCGATAAAATTTATGCGCATTATCACCTTAATCTTAACGGCATTCTTCGGTATCTACGGTTTTATCGCGGGAATATTGGTATTAATCATTTCGATAGCAACGAATAAGACATTAGAGGGTTCAAGCTATTTATATCCGCTTATCCCATTCAACGGCAAAAAACTGAGTTACCGCCTTTTCCGCCGTCGTTTACCCGGTTCATTGGATTGAACCGGGTTCATTGGATTAAAAAAAAATGTTGAACTTTAATGTCTTAAATGATAAAATATAAACGGAAAGGGATTCAGATGATTCAGTATAAAAAAGTAGTCTTTATAACTTTGATTGAATTCTTAATCGTTTTAGCTGTTACTATTATGTATGCTTGGGAAAATCATAGCAGTGAACAGTTTGAGAAAGTTGCGGTCATTGGGATATTTTTTTGCCTGATAGCCTTGGTCGGATGCTATTTATTAATTGAATCAAAAACGAAGGTGGTCGCCTTTCTGTTTAGCGTTATCGTGCTAACGACAATATTCTTTGGTATCGTTTTAGAAACAATTGCGTTCCAGATTCTCATTTTTTTGGTAACGGCATGTATTATAACTATATTTTTGGAACACCGCTATGTTATCGTTTACGGCATCACCACATTTTTGATTCAGGTTTATTTTGGCATCTTCAACCAAGCGATGATAAGTTTCCATATTAGTCCGCATTTATACTTCGTTTACTTAGGTTGTTATGCTTTGGGGATATACAATATTTACATACTTGTAAGGCAAGCTAATTATGCCGTGGGAACAATCGATAAAGCCAATAAATCGAAGAGTATTTTTTTAGCGGCGATGGCGCACGAAATTCGCACCCCGATGAATGCGATTATCAGCTTATCACAGAAAATTCTTAAAGAGGAACAAAACGAAGCGCTAATCGGCTATACAGAAAAAATCATTAATACCGGAAATGTCTTGTTATCCATGACGAACGGTATTTTAGACTATACATTAATTGAATCGGGTAAATATGTCATCAATCAGGTTTCCTATCAGCCGGGTTCGATGATACGCGAAGTTACGGAAATGACGACGGTTAATCTGATTGACAGCAATGTTGACTTCGTTTTGTTAAAGGAAAGCGCTCCGCCTGTTTGGTTATACGGTGATGAAATGCGGATTCGGCATATTCTCATTAATGTTTTATCAAATGCGATTAAATATACGGCCAAAGGACAGATTACGATGGCGGTTGCGTGGCATCAAAGTGATGACGCCAACGAAGGTAATCTTGTTTTCCAGATATCTGATACGGGATGCGGGATTAAACAACATGATTTGGACGCTATTTTTGAGACCTTTACCCGCCTGACTTATAGCCCGCGAGTTGAAGGAACGGGGTTAGGGCTGACGATCAGCCGTCAGTTAGCAACTTTGATGGGCGGTGAAATTAAAGTCGAAAGCACTTTCGGCGTCGGCAGTACTTTTACGGTAGTAATTCCGCAAAAAATCGATCAAAAAGGTAAGATGATAAAAGCACCCGGGGCAAAGATATTAATTGTTGAAGATACCCGTGTCAATAGCTTGTTATTAGAACGCTTACTTGAACCTTATGAGATACAGTTCGACGAGGTTAACAACGGGCAGGAATGCTTAGATAAATTACATGATTGTAAGTATGACTTGATTTTAATGGATTATTTGATGCCGGAAATGGATGGAGTCGAAACTATCCATTTGATTAGAAAAAATGATGAAAAACACCTTAAAGAGATACCGATTATCCTTTTATCGAGCGGCGATGAAAAAAATATCAAAGACGAGTTAAGCGAAATTGGTTGTCAGGATTATGTTGAGAAGCCGATTGACTCTGAGAAACTAGAGAACATTATCATTAATTATTTACCTGAACGATTAATAATAGAAGACGTATAGTGTGTTACTTTACGGTAAGAATCGCGCAAGCGGTAATTCTTACCGATTATGAATGTCGGAGTGTACTATGCATGGACAGTAAGTCAAAGAAAAAAATAGCCTCAAGAGAAGATTTTGATGATGTATTTAATAACATGATCAAAAAATTGGAGCAACGGGATAGCCTTATTTGTACAGTAAATGATATTGCCGCTATTTTATTGGAATCAGATAATTCAGGTTTGGAACCTGATATTTTGAAGTGCTTGGAAATGATCGGCCAAGCGATTAATACGGACGGTGTTTTTATTTGGAAAAATTATCAACGCGGCGACAAGTTATGTTGCTCATTAATTTGCGGCTGGAAAGATGATAATCTCGAATATTATTTTGATGAAGAAGATATTACATATGCGAAAGATTTGCCGAGCTGGGAAAATGAACTGAGAGAAGGCAAATGCATAAGCGGATTAATCCGCAATATGCCGGAAGAAGTCCAAGCTGTCTTTAAACCCCACAATAATTTATCGGTGATAGCGGTTCCTGTTTTTATCCGCGAAGACTTCTGGGGATTTATTTGTTTCGAAGATTTGGCGGAAGAACGCGAATTTACAGAAAATGAGGAGTCGATCGTTAAATCTGTCGCACTTTTAATCGGCGACGCCATGATGCGGGTCGAAATGGCACAGTACCTTAAATTTACCATCGGTGAGTTACAGGTAGCTTTAGATGAAGCAAATGCCGCGAGCAAAGCGAAAAGTGATTTTCTTTCCAATATGTCACACGAAATTCGGACACCGATGAATGCGATTATCGGGATGTCGGAACTTTTAAACCATGAACAGCTTAATCCGCGTCAAAGAAGTTATGTAAACGATATCACCGCTTCTGCGAGTTCATTACTTGATATTATTAATGATATCCTTGATTTTTCAAAGATTGAAGCGGGAAAACTGGAGCTTAACCCGATTGATTATGATTTCACCGAATTAATCGACGGCGTCGCCAATATGTTTGAGTATGTAACCGCCAGAAAAGATCTGGAGTTCCATGTCGTCACCGCACCTGATTTGCCGCGTTATTTATACGGTGATGATATCCGCTTGAAACAAGCAATCGTTAATATTTGTGGAAATGCAGTTAAATTCACCGAAAAAGGATTTGTTGAACTGTCCGTCAGCCGAACGGAAGATTTACTGACAATTGCCGTTACCGATACAGGTGCAGGCATCAAAGAAGACGATTGCCATCGTTTATTCTCTGCTTTTGAGCAAGTAGAGAGCAAAAAAAACCGCAAAATTGTCGGAACAGGATTAGGACTTGCCATCAGTAAGTCATTCGTTGAATTAATGGGCGGTAGAATCAATTTAACCAGTGAATACGGGAAAGGCAGTACCTTTTCAATTATTATCCCGATTGTTCCGGGTGATGAAAGTATTGTTAAAAAAGGGAAGGAAGCAAGCAAAATCCCGCCGATTTACGCTCCGAAAGCACGTATATTAATTGTTGATGATAATGAATTTAATCTTAAAGTCGCCTATGGATTATTAGAACTTCACGGAATTGACGCCGTCACGGTTACCAGTGGTAAAGCCGCCATCTTGTCCGTAAAAGGAGAGGATTATGATGTTATTTTTATGGATCATATGATGCCTGAAATGGATGGTATTCAAGCGACCGCTGAAATTCGTAAGATGGGGAATAAGTATATTGACCTGCCGATCATTGCCCTTACTGCCAATGCTATCCGTGGTGCGAAGGAAATGTTTATGGCAAATGGTTTTCACGATTTCCTTTCCAAGCCAATTGATTCGAAGCAACTAAATGAGAAACTAAAGAAGTGGTTGCCGCTCGATAAAATTCAGGGTGAAGTTCCGATTACAAATGAAACCGCCGAGGAGTCGTCAGGTGAAGAAGAAATCGAAAAAATTATTAATGGCATCGCGGCGATTGATGAGATAAATATGGAAATCGGGCTCAGCCGTTTTTCAGGAATTAAATATATGTACGCCGAAGCGATTGAAATGTTTATTAACCGTTTACCAAATGATCTGAATCAAATGACGATTCAGTTGGAAGAGGCTGATGTTTATAGCTTTGCAATCGCCATCCATTCACTTAAATCCGTTTTATCGACTATCGGTGCGATGCGTTTGTCAGAAACCGCGTTCAGGATGGAAACAGCTGCCAAAGACAGCGATTTAGAGTATTGTGTTCGCATTTTTTATGGATTCAGGGATAAAGTCGAGAAACTTCATCAGTGCTTAAGCGTGGTTATTCCGATTAATACGGAAACCACTGAAAAAGAAGCAGGGACGAGAGAGTTATTTAATGAGTTTATCGGAAAAGCAATAATGGCGGTCGATGATTTCGACGTTGATAGCGGTAATGATGCTATTAAAAAGTTGCTTTCATATGATTTCGGCGAAGAAACCAATACGCAACTAGCCCAAATATTAACCGCTTTCGGGAACTTTGATTTCGATAATGCCGGTGAAATTTTAAGTAAGCTGATTTAGGGCGCGCAGCTACAATAGCAGTGCCCTAAACGCAATCATGATTAACAGTCCGCCCCCGACATAGCCTGCCCGTTTGCCGAAAAAGAAACCCGCATTACCGCCGCCGTAAGTTCCGAGCGTCGCCATGACGAACACAACAATAAAGAATACCGGCATTGAAACATACATGTTTGCATGTTGTGCCGCCAAAACAACTCCGACAATCAAGGCGTCAATACTTGTCGCAATCGCTTGTGTCAATAATAGATGCGCTGACATTTCCGAAGTTTTTTCTTCGCCTTTTCTTATTGTTTCCCAAATCAGCTTAGTACCGATTAGCCCAAGTAAAACAAAAGCAATCCACCGTGCGTACCGATCAAGAAAATCATTACCCAAAAGCTCACCGATGAAAAACCCGATTAAGGGCATGGTAACATGGAAAAGCCCAAAAGCGAAACCGACAATATAAGCGGCTTTTAATTTATATCTTTTTCCTGTATGTAATGTAATTCCAATTGCCACTGATGCCATAAAAGCATCCGTACCGACGCCAATAGCCAGCAAAATAATTGTGCCTAAATCCATTTGTAACCGCCGATTATATTAGTCACTAATAGATTATGTCAGAATATCTAAATTGTAAGTTGTACTATTCTACGTATCCGCATTCTCCAATGCCGCCATAATACAATCGGCATACAAATTAGCGGCATCCTGACCGCGTAAATGCACTTTATCAACAGCCAACAGCTTTACTTGCGAACCGATTGTTTCGCTCCAATCAGCGATTGTAATAAAATCATATATTTCCGGTAAAGTCCGCATCCATGCCGTTATTTCTTTAGTTTCTTGCGCGTTTGCATTATCGCGCCCATCGAACGGCGTGACCAAAATGAGTTTTTGTCCGGGATTCACGGCTTCTATCATCTTGGTAAAGAGGCTCTCATAATGCTTGGTTCCGTTAGTACCGAAGGCGACCACGATATATTCGCCGAGTTCATTCAGTTCTTGCATTTCGATTAATAATGCCAACCCATCTTTCACCGAACGTCCGATACTTGCATTAACAGTACTATTCGGCAGTAATTCCATAATCGCCGATTGGGCGCCTAATAATACGGAATCACCGATTATCGTAATATTATCGTAAGTATAGGGGACGTCGTCAAGCGGTATACCCTCCGTCGGATCGGGTTTGTCGGGCGGCGTCTCTTCAATAGGCGGTTCAACTTTTTTAAGCGGTTGCTCTTTCGGCAATTCTTTAGCCGCCGCTTCCTCAATCCCTATATCAACTTCGCTGCTAACAATAATCGACGGAGCATTATCACTTAACAACTTTTGTGTCATATAAAAAACATGTTCTACATCATGATTCACATAATTGGCGATAAAATCCGCTTCAATACTGGTGATGGCGGGCGCTCTGTATACCGCCGTTCCGCCGAGAACCATTGAAATAATTACCGCTCCGGCAACAAATTTACCCAATATGTTTTTGCGTTCAAATATCTTAACCTTATCAACCCGATAATACATCAAGGCGGAAAAGAAGAGTGTAACTGCTAAAGTCAAAACCGCAACTTGCATATGTTCAAAAATCAATGCGGAAAAGATGATATAAAAAGGCCAATGGTACAAATAAATATTAAACGACATTCCCGCTAAAGCTTTTATCGGGCGCGGTTCTTTTATATAAAGCGGTGTTGCGCGGCTTAGGTAATTGGTCAATAGAATAAGCACCGCGGTTAGTAGGGCGGCGAATAAAAACCCATAACGGTGCATCAGCGCATCGGAAAATGCATATTGCGTGGCGCCATACAGAATCACAGATGCTGAAATGACGCAGATACAGATAACAGCGATTATGCTTGCTTTATTTCCCGTGTTACGAATAGTTCGCTTATTATTGCAGGCGGAAGATCTAAGGGCGATTACCGCGGCTGCCATCGAACCAAAAGCGAAGGGGAAGAAACGCGCAAAAGTGTTAAAATATATTGTATCCGTCATAACCCCATTCGTAAATAAAAACTGCATATAAAGGAATGACATAAGTGCAGAAATAACGGAAATAATCAGGATTGCCCACTTAAAGAAAGCAAAGCGTTCGCTGAGTTTCGCCGAAATAATAAATTTCATTAAACGCATAACGAAAGCGCATATTATCCCCCATATAATATAAAACTGCATGGACACAGCCAGCGACCATGTATGTAAATAGATTGAAGGAATTAAACGTGACTCATAACTGTTACCGCTAAAAATCTCGAACCAGTTTGTCGTCAGGGTAAGAGTTGCAATAGTTTGCTTCGCAATCCCCACCGATATATCAGGCGGTACCAATATGAGTAATGGAAGCGTAAAAATCACCGCATAGAATAAAGGTACCATAATTCTTAGAAAGCGGCGCTTGAGGAATTTATGCAGAGAAAAATTATTCTTTTTTTGGATTTCTTCGATTATATTAACGGTAATCAGAAAGCCGGAGATGGTGAAGAAAATATCCACACCCAGAAAACCGCCCGGAAACCACCTGTAAAACAAATGATAACCAAGAACAAGGAAAAGACCATAAACGCGTACTCCATCTAACCATTTTATCTGCATATGTATCACCAAAATCCCTTTCGTACAACCAATTCCTATCGAATATGTTTCTCCTCCCGGCTCAGTTCTTGACACAATTTTGTACATCTGCATCTATATTATAACATGAAACACCTGATTATACAAAATTTTCCCATGCCATTAAAGCCATTAAAGAAAAATAATATATTGACTGAAATAGCCAATTTTGCACACTAAGGAATAACTGGCATAAACTTATGTCTTTTTGAGTGAAACATTTTCTGCTTTAATATTGATGTTTTGACGCATTGAAAAAGGTTTAAATTTTTATCAAGAAAGTATCATATGAAAAAATATTTGATTTAAGTAAAAATTAGATATATAATAATTTTAGTTATATGTTTGGAAGGATTAATAAATGACACTAAATATTAATAATTTTGCAAAAATTAAACAGGCAGAGATTATAGTTGATGGCATCACTGTAATTGCCGGAGAAAACAATACGGGTAAAAGTACAGTTGGGAAGATAGTTTTTTCATTATTCAACTCAATTTCAGGCATTGAAGATAAAATACTTAATAAAAGGAAAAGTGAAATCTTTGGATATTTAGTGAAAACAATAAGGAATCATATAATTCAATATAAGAATCTCAAAAATACGTATGATCATGATGCTTATAGATTAGTAGCCAAAATCGCCAGACAAATTTCCGAGAAGATAAATATTCAAGAAGATTTAAACAGCGAACAAATATATAATATTATCTTTGAAATTTTAGAGTCAATATTTACTGAAAATAAAATCGAAGGCGCAAAAGAATTATGCGATTCGATCCATTTGCAAATTATGGAAATAATTAATATACCTGGATATAATATTGTTTTGGAATTATTAACGCGATATTTTAATGAAGTTTTTCATGGTCAACTCAATTCTCTTTGTAATTCGAATGATTTAGCAATTCTTAACTTGAATGTTAATAAAAAGAATATTGAGTTAAATTTCAATGACAATCAATGTACTAATTTTAAACCTGAAATTTTACTTTTGCATAAAGCAATTTATATTGATAATCCATTCATCATCGATGAGTTAAATTATCAAGATGAGCCAAATGATATAAGGGAACATTTTCTTAAAAATCTATTGAGTTCTACAAATGAAGATGTTATGGATGGTATTTTTGAGACTGTTCTTGCCAAAGAGAAACTACACGAAATCAACCAAGCATTACAATTAATTGTTAAAGGGAAAATATCAATAAAAGATGATGATTTTTGCTTGGAACAAGAAGAATTTAGTCAACCGCTGTTCTTTAACAATCTTTCGACTGGTATTAAGTCATTTATAATTATTAAGTTGTTGATTGAGAAAGCTTTGATTAAAGAAAAAGATGTAATTATTTTAGATGAACCGGAAATACATTTGCATCCCAGTTGGCAGATTGCATATGCTGAACTAATTGTTTTATTACAGAAAAAATTTGATTTATCAATCATTGTCACAACACACAGCCCTTATTTTTTGGACGCAATTAATTTGTATTCACAAAAACACGAAATTGATAAAAGGGTCAATTTCTATTTATCTCACATGGAAGATAAATGCGTTGAAATGAAGAATGTCGGAAGCGATATTGATCTAATTTATCAGAAAATGACTACGCCGATATCTATTCTTGAAACATTACGATATGAAATAAATAATTAAGGAAGATACATGACCGATAAAATTATAGCTAATTTGCATTATCTATTTGAAGAGTGCATTTGCACAATAAAAAAAGCTTCAAAAGGTGGTATGTCACAACAGCCGATGACCGATAGCTGGCTTAAAGTTGTTAATTTTGACAAAATGGCTAAAATATATTCAAAAAATATAAAAGTTTCTATATTACCGTCATCTAATGATGCTCTTTATATTTGTCCTAATGAACAATGGTTTTTTATTGAGTTTAAAGATGGTTCTATAGACAAAGCTCATATATATAGAAAAATATATGATAGTTTAATCATCTTGATAGAGTTAGGTATTATTCCCGATTTTAATTTTGTACGTGATCATATCAGTTATATATTAGTCTATAATAGCGAAAAATTGAAAGAGCAAGAAGCCCAAAATCGCGATCGGATTTTTGAATATATTAGTGATTTAGCAAAAGATGAGGTCAAATTATTTGGCATAGAAAAATTTGAAAAATATTTATTTAAGAAAGCACATACATATTCAAAAGTACAATTTGAAGAAAAATTTATTAATGTTATGGAAGAGCAGGAAAATTTAGCTATTAAAGATTCACAGTGACCAGCGTAGAAATGAGTTGAAATCACATGACTCAAATAAAAGCGAAGCGAGAATAATAAAATGAGGAAACGAAAACCTCGGAAAATACCGTCTCTCAATGGGGTCGTTATAACCGCGATGTTCTCAGTTATAGCTGTATTTGCCGCGATGATTTTGTTTGTGTCGAATCTTTTGTTTACACAAAGCATCGAAAACGCAAAAGCCGAGGACATAAAGAATGCCACCCAAATATCTATTTCCCTTAAGGATAACTTAAACAGTATGTCGCAGTTGCTTAGGTTAATTCAGCATTCCTTTGCGGAAATTGATCTTAGGTCAAGGACGGAAACCGCAAGTACTCTGACGGACAGAATTTTGATGTCCATTTTGAATGTGAAACCCGATGTTCACAGCGCTTGGGCAATATTTTCTAAAGGCGTATACCTTGAAGACGAGCTTTATATTCGTGAATATGTAAGGCAAGACGGTGAGGTCGTCGAAGGAGTTAGTTTAAACCATGAGGGTATCCTGGAAGACCACGACAGCGCACCGTGGTATTACGAGCCGCTTAATACGGGCAATACCTATTTTACGGCGGCTGAACTTTACAAGTACACCGTTGATAGCGAAGCAGTTTATGCCGCGACGATTAGTATGCCGATATTTATTAATGGAGAAATCCTCGGCGTTTGCGGCATTGACATATTATACAGCGATACGATGGAGATGATTAACAATCTTCACAATTGGCAAAACAGGGTCGTTATGTTGTTTAACGAGGAACTAGCGATACTCCATGCCTTCGATAGTCATCTAATCAACAAAAATATTGCCGATTTTTCATATGAGGATTTAAGCAGTATCCGTGACGCGGTGAACCGTGGCGAGGTATACGCTCAGGAATCCATTTCTCCGATTATCAACGAAAAAGTGTTTTTGCACATTCTGCCGATTCCATTCAATGTCGATTCCCATCAGCAGACCTTGTATTTGCTCATCGGTACACCGTTAAGCCAGCTTAATGCGGAAGCGAATAATATTATTGCCACAATTGTTTTAGTAAGTTTTGTTTGCATTATGCTGATTCCCGGAATAATCTTTATCAACGTGAACAGGCTGGTTAAACCGCTTAAGGATTTAGCGAGCTTTTCACAACAGATTGCGGCAAACGATTCTCAGGACAACATATTTGACATGTCAGAATATTCCATAAGCCCCAAAAATGAAATTTATAAATTGTGGTATGCCTTCAACGAAATGCTGTTAGCATTAAGAAAAAACCTGCGTACTGTCGAGGAACGTGTCGAAGAACGGACAAGGGATTTTGCAAAGCTTAATAATTATGTCGAACTGCTTATAAATGGGACTTCAACAATATATTTTCTGATGGATCAGGATTTATCGGTACTATATTGCAGCAGAAGATATATGGACCTCATGTATATAAACGATATGTCGGAAATAATCGGCAAATCATTCCGTGATATCAATAAAAATATGATCAAAGGCGATGCTTACGACCGCTACAAGAACCGAATATCACGGGTACTCTCAGGAGAAGATAATATTATTGAAGACGATATCATTACATGGCCCAATGGTGAAATCTGTTTATATCGGATTCTCATTAAGCTGATTAAGGATGACAATAATAACTTTGAAGGCATTTCGATCATTTTACGAGATCTGACTGATGTAAGGATTGAGGAATCCGATCATCGTATGAACGATATGCTGTATTCCTCGCAAATGCCTTGTTTGGCATGGGATGAAAAAGGCAACATTGTTGCGTTTAACAAATTGGCGGCCTTGATGTTTGACCTATCGGAAGATTTGTCCTGTGAACACTTTAACGAACTGTATTTTTCCGCGATTCAGCCGAAGTTACAATTTGACGACAGCAAAACAGGGAATTCGATGAACGAGTTTTTGCGTGAAGCTTTTGATAAAGGCTTTTCACAATTTACAGGCCGCTTAGTAAGGCAAGACGGAACACTGATGTTCGTCAGTGTGACAGCCGCCCGTATCGCGTGGATATCAGGTTATCGGATTATCACATACCTTCATGATACAACCGAACTGATGAAAAGAGAAGAGTCCGCCAAAAAGACCAACGAACGGACGAGAATTATGCTTGATGCCGCGCCGCTTTGTATCTACTTTTTAACCAGAGACGGCATGTGTATCGACTGCAATAAAGAAACCGTAGCTTTATTCGGGCTGTCAAGCAAGAAGGAGTTTTTTAAACGATACATTGAAATATCACCTGAATACCAGCCTAACGGAAGACGTTCTAATGAACTTCGGCTTGAAATTCTGGAAATGGTTTTTCAAGAAGGCGCCGCTAACTTTGAGTGGAACCATATCAATATGAGCGGTGAGTTAATCCCATGCGATATCACACTTATCCGGACACAATACCAAGATGAAGACGCCATCTTGGTATACGCGCGCGATTTACGCGAAGTTAAAGCAAAAGAACAGCAGCTTAAGGAAATCGCCGCAAAAGAACAGGAAGCGGAAGTAAAAATGAAAGCGGCGCAGGTCGCTAATGAAACGAAAAGCCGTTTTCTGGCGGACATGAGCCACGAAATCCGCACACCAATGAATGCTGTCTTGGGTATGTCGGAATTGCTTCTTCAGGATAATCTGAACAAACGTCAGTTAGGTCATGTTCTGGATATTAAGACATGCGCGATGTCGCTTCTTGATATAATTAACGATATTTTGGACGTTTCGAAGATCCAGTCGGGAAAGTTCACCCTAGTACCGATTCATTATGATTTTAGTATTATGATTGATAATATCGGGTCAATCGTACAATTTCTAGTCGAAGACAAAAACATTGATTTCAGATTGACAATGCCTGAGCAAGGACCTGTCTATCTGTACGGAGACAATGTAAGACTTCGTCAGGTGCTTCTTAATCTGCTGGGCAACGCGGTTAAATTTACTGTTAACGGTCATGTCGAGTTAGCGGTAGATTTTACCGACGATACGGTAAAACTTACGGTTAGTGACACGGGTGCAGGCATTCCGTCAGATAGCATTGCGACGCTGTTTGACGCTTTTGAGCAAGCCGATGTGGAAAAGCATCGTGATAAAACAGGAACAGGCCTTGGCTTGACGATTTCGAAATCAATCGTTGAAATGATGAACGGGCAAATAACGGTAGAAAGCGTGTACGGTGAAGGCACTTCATTCCATATAGAAATTCCGAAGATTATCGGCGATATAGCGCTGATCCAACATTCAGATGATAAAGACATCAATATCTACGCGCCTGATGCGAAGGTATTAGTGGTTGATGATATTAAAACGAACTTAAGCGTCGCCTGCGGATTATTACAGCTTTGCGGTATAACGGCGGAAACCGCCGAATCGGGCAGTGAAGCCATTGAACTAATCAAAAGGCATCAATATGATATTGTCTTTATGGATCACCGGATGCCCGGTATGAGCGGTATCGAAACAACGAAAGTTATCCGCGAGGCAGGTATCGGCGTAACTATCGTAGCCCTCACGGCGAGTGCGGTCGTCGGCGCGAAAGAAATGATGCTTGACGCAGGGATGGATGATTTTTTGTGGAAGCCCATTAAGAAAACAGAAATGCTGCATATCTTGAAAAAATGGATCCCG
>JGI24695J34938_10002028_pt1 | contig 16047 bp, 14 predicted proteins | sample TergutCo191P3_FD_34938 | JGI IMG/M metagenome (IMG submission 34938)
AAACTGTTCGAGTTTTTAAAAAATGTAATTCCTGACTTGATCCTGCTTGATATTGATATGCCGGGCATGAACGGTTATGAAACTTTAACTATTCTAAAGGCGGATAAAAAATACGCGGATATTCCCGTCATATTTGTCACGGCGAAGACTTCGGAATCGGATGAGTATGCCGGCCTCGATCTTGGCGCTATTGACTATATAACAAAACCGTTTAACCCGCCCCTTTTACTCAAGCGTATAGAGAACCATCTGTTNCTGCAGAAACAAAAGAAAAGTTTACAGGATAACAACAACAGCTTGATAGAGATGGTAAAGGAAAAAACGCATCAGGTATACGATCTGCAAAATGCAATTATAAGCAACATGGCCGAGTTAGTAGAATTCCGTGATGTTATCACAGGTCAGCATATCAGTCGTACGCAAAAATATATGAAAAAGCTAATGGAACAGCTAATTGAAGACGGCGTTTATGCGGATGAGCTGCTTGTTTGGGATATGAATGTAATATTGCTTTCATCACAGCTTCACGATGTTGGAAAAATTGCGATTAGCGATACTATCCTTAATAAAGAGGGAGATCTCACGGAAGAAGAACGAGAAATAATGAAAACCCACGCGCAAAAAGGAGTGGAGGTAATTTCGAAAATCGAAACCTCTACAGACAATTCCGATTTTTTGGAATACGCAAAAACATTCGCGGGAACACACCACGAAAAATGGGACGGCAGCGGCTACCCGTTCGGTCTTTCAGGAATGAACATACCTCTCGAAGGACGCATTATGGCAATCGCCGATGTATACGACGCGTTGATCTCCGAACGTCCTTACAAAAGATCTTATTCCGCCGATGAATCCGCGGAGATCATCATTAATGGTTCCGGAACTCATTTTGATCCCGCGCTTGTCAATACATTTAACAAAGTAAAAGACGAGTTTGCCGCCATTGCGGTTGAATACGTGGATTAGATTATTTTCGCCAACCCTATCACTCTATGACACTGTGATCAGTTATTTTAAAAGAATAAATGAAACTCATAGAAATTATAACTACTAAGAAAAACGGTTATGCAATCGGTTTTAAGAAGTACGGCAGAGCAGGAATAAATCTTTTTGAAAGTTTCTCCCGTTGTTCATACAAAGAAAATTTAGGATTGGAAAACGCGTTTAGAACCGGGAATATCCGATGGATCAATGATATTGAGATTTATCCTGAAGGAATTATTGCGGTTAGAAATGCCAATAGCTCCGGAACTATATTTGCTGTTCAGGATATTACTTTGGATACTAAAATAATTGACGAACGCGCGTCAGTTGTTATTATTTCTAAAGAGGATTTTGATGAAACTTTCACAATCATTAAAAACCTCACTGTCGAACGGCTTGCTGTTACTAATGCGCCATGTATAAAACAAAAAGCGTTAAATACAAAAAATAAAATAGTAATGGATGATTTTTCTGTTAAATTGCGGCAAATGATATCAATTTACGGTAAAGAAATATTTTACAATGACAAGTTTAAAGCGATATTGCTTGATTTCATGACAGGCGAACATAAAAGAGAAACTGAAAACTTGCTAAATCTGTTAAAGCAGGAAAATCACAATGATGAGCTTGAAAGGAAATATAATCTTGATATATATTGATAATATGCAGTCAAGAAGAAGCCTGCCAAAAACCGCCATACCCAGAATCTACTTTATAGATCAGGAAATAGCCGCGGGAAGATATCCTAACGCGCCGTCTCTCGCGAAAAAATATGAAACAAGTCTGTCAAGCATCAACCGCGACATCGCCTACATGCGCGACATGCTTGGCGCGCCCATAGAGTATGATTTTTTCAAAAAAGGTTTTTATTATACCGAAAGAACATTTCGTCTTCCCGCAGCTTACGCAACTGCCGATGATCTTTTAGCTTTAGGCATGGCAAAAAACCTGATGGATCTTTACCGTGATACTCCCATTCATGAAGCTGCTTTAAATCTTCTTGAAAGTATATCCACTCCGTTACAGTCAGAGAAAAAAACCGATTGGTTTAAAGATCGAATTGTCATACCGAAATTTGCGTCAGTAAAGATGGATACGAATGTTTGGAATAACATAGTAAGCGGTCTTAAGGAAAACCGCGTTATCACTTTTAACTATCTTGGCAGTGAAAAACAAAAATGGCGCCGCGTCCGTCCGTATCAGCTTCTTTTTGACAAAAACGTATGGTATCTCTTTGCTTACGATGAAGATCGCGAACAGATGCGGATTTTCGCTCTTTCAAGAATCACGGACGTATCAGTAACTGAGAAAAAATTCACAATACCGCGCGATTTTGATTACCGCAGTCAGGAAGGCGCAAGTTATTTTGGCATTTTCTGCGGAATCAAAACATATAAATTTGTTATTCAAATTAAAGGTGACAGCCGCTGGATTCAGGAACGCACATGGGCTGATGATCAGAAAATAAAAAATATCAAAGACGGCATTGAATTATCATTCACAAGCAACCAGTTCGATAAAGTTTTAGATTTTATTCTCTCCCTTACTCCTGCCGCGAAGCCGCTTGCTCCCAAGGTGTTAGTTGACAACTGGGAGGAGAAGATAAGAGAAGCAGGGAAGCTGGCAGCGCCATAGAAATAATGCTTTTAGCAAGTTTTCTGTTTTTGTTAAACAAAACTGTAACCGCTGCCAATTTCAAAATGATATTTTGCTGATTCATTGAGGTTGGCGCTAATTGGACAGCCTCCAACAATTCCATTTATTAATTCTCCTTATATTATGGGTTATTTTATCAATAAATAAAAAAACAAACAAGCTTGACATCATCATGGTTTCCATGATATAAATATTTATAAACTTAAACTTTAGGAGGTTCCGGATGAAAAAAGCTATTGTAAATCAAAACCAAAAAGGCGGAGCCTTCGGTCTATTTTAATCGAATCGCTTTAAGCAAAAATCCGTCCTTTTAAAATTCCAAAGGCTCAAAAGTTACCGTATTAAAAGAAGCGGTTATCTCTCTATGTCCGCATTTTGCGGAAAAACAATTACAGGAGTAATTTTGGAAACTATTTATTTAAATATCTCTGCGGGAAGCGGTCCCGAAGAATGTGCGAAAATGGCTGCTTTAACTGTGCAGGTTATACGACAGGAAATACAGGAACGATCAGAGTTGAACATAACGGTATCAATCATAGAAAGTCTTCTTTCACGCGAAAAAGGCAATATTCGATCAGCTTTAATTGAATTGAAGGGGCAGGGCGCAGAGGAATTTGCAGCTTCATGGACAGGGGTTATTCAATGGATTTGGCAGAGTACATATCGCCCGCATCATAAACGAAAGAACTGGTTTGTGCAGGTATTTCCAACGAAATTTCCTGCGGCACTTGATGTTTCGCCGTTTACGTTTTCATCCTCGCCATTCTGCGCGCAAAAAAGATTTTCACCGGATGATGTGCGTTATGAGACATTAAAAGCAGGCGGTCCCGGAGGACAATATGTTAACAAAACAGAATCCGCTGTTCGCGCTGTCCATATACCGACAGGAAAAAGCGCAACTGCAAGCGATGAGCGCTCGCAGATGATGAATAAACGACTTGCGCTCTCGCGTCTTGCGGCAATTTTTGCGAAAGAAGAAACGGAAAAACATAAAAAATCCCGAAGCGATTTAAGGCATAGTCATTGGGAATTGGAGCGGGGAAATCCTGTTCGTGTATACGACGGGTTAACATTAAAACTTTTAAGGAAAAAGAATGGAAAATAAAACAGTAAAACCTATTATTGTAAGAGGAAAACACAATGAAGCTTATGTTTTCGCGAAGGCACTTGAAACTACCTGCGAAAATAAAATCCTTCAATATCTTGATCATCCTGCGTTTGAACACACTCTTGTGCGCATAATGCCTGATGTTCATCTTGGAAAAAGCACGGTCATCGGCTGGATAGCGACTTATGGAGATTTAATTATACCCTCTGTAATTGGTCTGGATATCGGCTGCGGTGTATGCGCTTGTAATCTGGGACGCGGAAAACTGGCGTTTGATAAACTGGATAAGTTTGTAAGGAAAAATGTTCCGTCAGGTCAGGAAACGCGTTCTTCCCTTCATGAAAAACTAGATGAAGTAAACGAATTTGTTTCTAAATCGCCGGAAGGTTGTACTGGAAGCTTCACTGTAAATGCGCTTTCAGATACAGGCGTATTTAAAAATGAGGTTAGAAGGTTATGCGAAAAGCAAAATAAGAGACCAGAGCGAATCTTTGCTTCGCTTGGAACACTTGGAGGAGGAAATCATTTTATCGAGGTTGATATTGACGAGAACAGAAATAGATGGCTTTTAATTCATTCAGGTTCGCGCGCGTTCGGAGCGTATACTGCCGAGTACCATGAAATATTAGCGTTACGCGAAACATCGAATCATAAATTCGGCGTTGACAGCCCGATTAAATTTCTTTCCGGCGATTACGCTGATAATTACCTTGCGGATATCAGGATTGTTCAACATTACGCAGCCGTAAACCGCGCGTTAATGGCTCAGACAATCGCCGAAGGTTTCTTTGATGTTGATATCCGCGAGGCTGAATTCATGGATTGTATTCACAATTACGTTGACACAAAGGAACGCATTATCCGTAAAGGCGCAATCTCCGCAAAAAAAGACGAGCCTGTGATCATTCCGTTTTCAATGGCGGAAGGAGCCGTTCTGGGAAGAGGGAAAGGGAACGTCATGTGGAATAATTCCGCTCCCCACGGCTCCGGCAGAAAAAGGAACCGGACAGATGCCCGCAGCCTAAGCCTTGACGAATATCGCAAAGAAATGAAAGGCATCTGGTCAAGCGTTATCTGCAAAGACACTCTGGAAGAAAGCCCGCTTGCGTATAAAAAGCCGAAGGATGTGCTTGATTATATAGGCGAAACTGTTGAAATACAGAAGCGCCTAAAGCCTGTTTACAATTTTAAAGCGATTGACAGGTAGGAGTTCACCCTATCACTCTATGACATAGTGAATATGTTAAAATTTACAACAGAAGCAACAGCAACCGCCTGTTTGCGGAGCTCGGAGTAAACAAGTATGTAGCTATATTGAGCGATCACCGTTTATATAGCATCTGTTGTTTCTATATAAAGAGGAGGATTAAATGGGTTACGGCGTTGCCTTTTCAAAGAATGAATTTACAGAAGAGGAGCGAAAATAATTTCTTTTTTCACCATATCATTCTATGACACGGTGAATAGATATATTAAAAGTATAAAAACAATTTAAAGGAGATTTTATGGACGGCATTATCATTGAGGTTTTGAAAGAGAAGGACATTCCTGAATACTCGGCGCTAATGGTTGAAGTAATGGAAGAATTTAATCAGGCGGATATTAATGATTTTCAGTACTGGTTTACAAGTATTGAAGGAATCAAAACCAGAAGAGAATGGAATATAAGCGAAGAAAAACTTGAAGTTGTCCAGTTTGCCGCAAAATTTGACGGAAAAATAATCGGCGCGCTGGAATTTGAATGTCATAATCATATACAATCATTTTTTATAAAAAATGAATTTCAGAAAAAAGGATTGGGCAGAATGATGTTTAATCATGCCATTGCATTCTTTAGAAAATTCGGAATTAGAATAACATCTATTACTGTGTTGTCTTCCGGATACGCTGTTAATTTTTACAAATCTCTGGGATTTACAGGCGCCGGAACATGGTTAAACTTTAAAGATGATACAATTCGTCTTGAATTAATAGATCTTTTTTATATTTTAGGAAAAAAGTTCAGGAGGATTAAATATTATTATCGACGATTAATCAGTCACATCAAAATTAAGCCGGCTCTTACACCAGTTTATAACTAGAGATAACATTGATGATCGATCTAAAGAAAAAAACTGAATTGCTAACAATTACCGGAAAAAAAATTATGGTGAAAGAAAAATTGGGAGAAGGCGGGCAGGGCAGCGTTTATAAAGTTTCGTATGACGGAAAAACAAAAGCCTTGAAGTGGTATCACCCAAAAGTTTTAAAAAATCCTGATAAATTTTATGAAAATCTTGAAAATATTATAAAAAAAGGCGCTCCGACTAAATCTTTTTTATGGCCGCAGGATATTACAAAAAAGACTTATACCGCATCCGGCGGAAGCGGAAGTTTTGGTTATGTTATGGATTTATGTCCAAGCGAATACAAAGAATTTTCTCTTTTTCTTTTGACGAAAGAAAAATTCGCGAGCGTTACGGCAATTATAAATACAGGTTTGCAAATTATCGAAGCTTTCCGTGAACTGCATAATTCAGGTTACAGCTATCAGGATTTAAATGACGGTAATTTTTTTGTCAATCCTAAAAACGGCGATGTTTTAATTTGCGATAATGATAATGTCGCTGAATACGGAAAAAATCTCGGCATTGCGGGAAAATGCCGTTACATGGCGCCTGAAGTTGTGCTTGGAAAAGCTGTGCCAAGTATTCATACCGATAAGTTTTCTCTATCAGTAGTGCTTTTTCTTTTACTGATGAATAATCACCCGTTGGAAGGAAGGCGTTCATATCCGCCGTGTATGACGGAAACGCTTGAGAGAAAAATCTACGGAGAGCAGCCGCTGTTCATTTTCGACAAAGACGATGATTCAAACGCGCCTGTTCCGGGTGTTAACAATAACGCTATTAAACGATGGTTCTTGTATCCGTCTTATGTGCGCGAGAAGTTTAAAGAAGCATTCAGTCAGGATGCGCTGAAGGATCCGTCAAAGCGGATAATCGAAAAAGAATGGCTTAAAATATTCATCCGCCTTAGAAGCGAAATTTACAAGTGCAAGAATTGTAAAGAAATATTTTTTGCCGATCCTGTAAGCGTTACGCCTTGTCCGTTTTGCGGCGTAAATCAGCATTTTGAACGTCATATTGTTTTACCAAAGATGAATATTGCCGTTCATGAACGGACAAAGTTATATGAAATTCATGCGGATACAGAGAGCGATGACTTTAATACTTTGTGCGCTGAAACGGTGTTAAATGAAACAACTGCTGTCTTTGAATTAAAAAATCGTTCCAAAAAAACCTGGCTTGTTATTGATAAAAACGGAAAACAAACTCCGAAGTCTTCCGGAAAAACAGTACTGCTTGAGGCAGGTACAAGAATAATATTTGGAAATACAATAGGAGAGGTAAAATAAATGAGTTTAAATGATGTAGTAGATGCAATTCCAAGAAAATCAATGGTGCTGTTCTTTTTAATAGACACATCCGGAAGCATGAGCGGATCAAAAATCGGCGCTGTAAACACCGCAATTGAAGAAGTCATACCCGAATTAAAAGAAATTTCGGCTAATAATGCGGATGCGTATGTAAAAATTGCCGCCATGGAATTTGAAAGCAGCGCAAGCTGGCTGACGGGAAACGAACCTGTTCCGGTTGATAATTTTTTATGGAAGTATGTTGACGCAGGAGGCAGCACAGCGCTTGGTGATGCATGCATCAAGTTGAATGACGCGCTGTCTGTCAAAACATTTATGCGGGAAGCGGTCGGCTCATTCGCTCCGGCTATTATTCTGCTTTCTGACGGTGAGCCAACCGATGACTTTGAAGGCAGCCTTATCGAATTGAAAAAAAACAACTGGTTTAAAGCTGCGATAAAAGTTGCCGTTGCGATCGGGAATGACGCGAACAAAAATTGTCTTGCGCAGTTTACGGGCTCAATGGAATCTGTTCTTGATGTTCACAACACAGCGGCGTTAAAAAAGATGATCAAGTTCGTTTCTGTTAGGGCATCGCAGGCTGCAAGTAAAAGCGTTCAGATTTCATCACCAACTGCTTCTGAAGTTGAAACAGAGTCGGTAAAACAAAATACTTTAAATGAACAGCTTGCGCAGATAAAAGCAGAGGTAATAAATGACGGATATGACGAATGGTAAAAAAACATGGTTTTGCAGGCTTTCCTTTCTTTAAGAATTTCAGGCCGGCGTTTTCCGCGTTCAGCGCAACTTGTATCGGCGCTTCACATTTAAAGGAAGGAAAACCATGTCAGGACTATTCAGCGTGTTGGGTTTCCGCTAATAACGATCAAAGTGGCTTTGCAATTGCCGCTGTAGCGGACGGTCATGGAGGAGAGCCTCACTTCCGAAGCGACAGGGGCGCCGTGTTTGCGGTTGAAACAGCCATTGAGCGTATAAAAGAATTTGTAATGTTTAATAATTCGTCGTTATGTGAAGCAGATCAATATTTGATCATGTTAGAAAAGAGCATAATCGTGTCATGGCATGAAAAAATTGCGAATGACGCGCGAAGCGACCCGCTTGATGGAGATTTACATAGTCCTTACGGAACAACTCTGATAGCGACGGCATTAACAAAACATTACTGGTTTGCGATTCAAATCGGAGACGGAAAATGCGTTGTTTTCAATAATGACAAGAGCATATCCCAACCTGTTACCTGGGACGAACGCTGCTTTTTGAATCGGACAACATCGTTATGCGACGAGAAAGCGAGCGGCATGTTCCGTCATTTTTACAGTGAAGAAACGCCGCTTGCAATCTTCCTTGGAAGCGACGGTATTGACGACACATTTCCAATGAACGAAAACGAAAAGCATCTTGGCTCTTTTTATCAAAGTATTTTTGACAATTTTGTAGAAGAAGGCTTGAAAAAAGGCGAAAAACAGATGAAACAGATGCTTCCGCTTTTTACAAAAAAAGGCTCAGGCGATGACGTGAGCATTGCCGGAATTATACGCGGGATAAAATGGTAGAACAGATATGGATATAATAATGTAATAAATAATTATTCGCTTATATATTGTTTCAGTTAACTACAAATTGCTCCGCTTCATTTGTCTGGTTAACCGCCGCTTTGCATACAGCGGCGTATTCTTCAGGCGACAGGCGCAGATAATTAACAAATTCAAGATTTTTTCCGTCTTTTTTTACGGCTTTCAAACATAGACCGTAATAGTGCTGTGAATAAGTTATATTCCTCAGCCAATGCGGGCTTTTTTCTATCGCTTTACGATCCCATGAATGTAGGAGCCGAGCGGGTATTTTATCACGGTTGATTAAGTGAATGATTGCAGGTAAAGATTTTAACGAAATTTCACAGAGTTCCAGATACTGCTTTGTGTTTAACGCTTCATCATCTGCTGAAGCAAGAGAAAAGCTTTCTTTTTCTATCGCTGTTTTACAGATATTAAAATACTGATCATTTGTGAATTGTTCAGGATTTACAAATTTAAGCTCATTTCCGTTTTTCTTTACAACCGAAAGGCACTGTTTGTAGTTTTGTTTGGCAACATATTTTAAACCTCCGCCGTTTCGTAATGAAAATTTATGCAAGTCTTTAAAATCAAGTTTTGAAGGAATATCAAGATAATAAAAAATATTTCCTTCTTTTCTAATAGCTATTTTGCAAAGTTCAAGCCAATCACTTTTAGAAAGTCTTTTTCTGTCAACATCGCATATATTATAACTGTTCTTTTTTACAACCGTAAAACAAATTATTGAATATTGTATTTTAGTAAGTAAATTAGGCTGTATGTCCTGAAAATGCGAGGCTTTTTTTGTCAATAATTTATTACAAATTGAAAAGTACTGTTCATTTGTCAGCTTTTCTGCATTGATTACTTTTAATATATAAGATAAGTTTTTTTCATTTTTAATTAAAATATTATTTATTAAAATATAATATTGATCTGCAGATAATAACCTTGTATTTATTTGTTTAAAAATATGTTCTATTTGAAAATCTTTTGCTTCTTTAATAATTTCACGTATTATTTTAATATACCAACCTTCCGGGATTTTGATGTCTTTTATCAATCTTAATACATGACCATCTACTTTTGTTACTTTAATACAAAGAGTTTTAAACTGATTAAATGATAAAAAGTTTAAGTTTACAAATTTTATATTAGATCCGTTCTTTTCGATAGCTTCTTCGCATGATTTATAGTATTTCTCTCCGGATACTTGCTTGCCATCTGTTTTTAATTTAGCTGGAATTTTATTTGCTTTTTTGTTTTTAAGATGGAAACAGAGGTCGCTTAAACTTTCAGATAATGAGCAGAAATTATCACATAAAGAGCAAAAAACAACATCAAGATTAATTAAACTTTGATCGCGGATAAATATTTCGGCAGCGGGATTTTGTTTGAAAGCGGCAAGGCATAATTTTCTTGTCTGCTTCCAAACGTATTTTATTTGAAGTCCGTCCTGCTGCACAGCTTTTAAACACAGCGCTTCAGTTTGTTTTTTCATCTTAATAAGATCAATTGTTTTTTCTTGATTAACTTTGCTTTTTTTAATCTTTATTTTAGATTTTTCTTTTTCCTCGCTGGTTTTTTGAGCGGTTTTTTCCAGGAGAGTATAGCAATGTGAATTAACAGAATCGCACATCGCTTTATCAACATACAAAAAAGCTTTTGGATTTTGTTTAACCGCAAGAAGGCAAAGTTCAGGCGTTTGTTCGCTAATCCATCGAAGGGCAAGCCCGTTGTGAAGCACTGCTGAAAACAAAAGAGAATCTCGGTTTTTGGAAGAAATCGGCATCTTTTTTATAATTTTTAACGCTCTCGGATTCGACTTAACCGCCGCCTCACAAAGAGAATAAAATTCCCTTCGTGTGAAGAGCGCGGTATCGACATACTTGATACACATTCCGTTCTGAACAATAGACGCCATACAAATGTCAAAAGTTTGTTTCTCGATTTTTTCAAGAGCAGCAGGGTTTTTTATCACCTGCGCGATTAAAGGTGTTTTCATATTTTAATTTTATCCTTTTTACAGTGTCATAGGGTGACATAGTGAATAATTGATAATTAAAACAAAATTTGGAATATTATTTTTTCACCCTATCACCATATGACATTGTGAAAAATGTAAATTAATGGTGATCTGCTTTTTGATGAATGGAAGTAGTTATTAACGAAATATCGGAGGACAGCATGGTATCAAAATATTTACCAAAGAGGAATATGCGGAAATTTGCGGAATTTCTTTTGAATATTACATGACAGCTCGCTAAATACAGTTTATAATAAAAATTGTTATATAAATATGTAAAGAAATATGGGGTAATAAAATGGAAGATTTAATTAATGAGAATAAAGAAGTTATTAAAGACAAAAAACTATTGTATTTGGCGCGTACGCTTTCAAGAACAAACAGAAAAAACTATGAAAATTTTGTGATTAACGCAATTTGGAATAAATTGGGCAGAGACGATATAGAGATCGTNTCACAGCAGTATATTCCTGATCCTGATGATTCTGATAAATACTATATGATCGATCTNTATTTTCCGGCTTTGAATATTGGNATTGAATGTGATGAAGAGCAGCACAGAAAAACAAAGGCAAAAGATGACGCTCGTGACGAAGCGATTTATAATACTTTGTATCAATATAATAAGAAAGGATATAAACCAATACGTATTGATATTACCGGACTTTATGAAGAAGTGATGAAAGAAATTAATGACGCAGTTGATGAAATAAAAGAGAAAATTAAAGAGCTGGAGAAAACAAATCTTCCTGAATGGGTTTTAGACGCTGAAAAATATTACAATAAAAAGGATGTAATCTCTATAGATGATAAAGTTGGTTTTAATACTGTATATGAAGCCTGCAATATAATTATTTCTACAGATTATAATGGAATGCAAAAAAGTTGTTTTACTCCTGAAAAATTTAAAAATAACGCAGAGATTGCATGGGAGAAAAATTATAATGNTTATGAGCTATGGTTCCCGCATCTGGCAATACGTGATAAAGATGATAATTTAATTTCNCCGACAGAAGCAGGCTGGCTTAATGTGCTTNTAAATAATGGAAAAGAAATAATAGAAGAAAATCCGAAAAGAGGCGCTAAATCAGGCGATAACGTCAAACCAAAAATAACTTTTGCCAAATATAAAGATCCATTGGGGAATCAAGGATATAAGTTTATTGGAATATTTAAGCCTGGAAAAGAACTTGATGGAGAAGGAAAACGCCATTATAATAGAATTGGCACGGAATGTAAGATAATCAGGTAAATCAATTATTGTATACTACTAGTTCGTCTTATTTGTCTCATATTATTTTCATACTCTATAGATTTATATACTATTGAAATATTAAAGTATTCCATATTCCAAATAGTAATAAATTGTATTTGTATTATTGAATCTTGATAATTCCATAACATCTCATGTATTTTATCAGAGGTAAAACCATGATAAGATATTCCTTTATCAAAAAAATAGTAAGGTTTTAAATTTCCAATTGTTTCATAATATTTCTGTTTTACTTTTTCTTTCAATTTATTATATTCTTCAATACTATTAATAGCAGTATAATTATTACCATAATTAATATTAAGTCTATCATATAATAGTATATATAAATCAATCCAATCATCAGATGTAAATCCAGTTTGATGTTTTGGACCAGAATAATAATACTCTATTAAATGTAATTTATTTTCATAGAATTCATACCGAATATTTTCTATTTTATTAATATAATATGTTATACTAAATATATTTTCATATTGTGTTCTTTCGGAACTTGGTTTACCTTCAATAGATTGAATTATATTTATTAAAGTTCCCCATTCATAATTATAATATTTTTCTAAAGTTGTAAAAATAATATTTTGACTTTTATTATTTGATACTTGAGTAGTGGAACAGCTAATAAAAATCAAAAATATAAAATAAATTAATAACTTCTTTATATTCATAATATTTATGGTACGCTATATGGTAGATAATTTACTTCTTGCTTCAAAGCGGCTTTTGTAATTAGCGAGAATATCCACGCTCTTATAATTCGGCTTCCGTGCCATTCTCCGTTTATCATATCCAGCCAAGACGGGGAATCGAACCCCGGACCTGCACATTACGAGTGTGCCGCTCTGCCAACTGAGCCATCTTGGCAAACAAAGCAAAAACCCCCGCTAAGAACGAAGGTTCAAGCCTGATNCATCNTAATTATACCGGTAAACCCCTATTCAATTCAAGACAATATAGCCTTATGGTTATTACTTGTTTGACATCTTCCGCTAAAACACCAATTCCACCGCCCCTGTCGGTCTGATTCGCAAGGGGGTAACAGATCCTGCGCCGAAAACAGGTTCAATCCATGCGCGGTATTTGTCAACGGCATCTCTCGGAATATACGCCTGAATGGTACCGGCAAAGCCGCCGCCGTGTACTCGGCATGCGCCGCTGCATGCGCCGCTGCATGCGCCGCAAAATGTTTGCCTGTTTAAAAATTCTTTCGTTAGCGCAAGCGCGGTTGTGATACCCTGGCTTGCGGGATTGTCAGGCGAATATACATTTTGTAAAAGTTTCCATGACGAGTTCCCTGATTTATCAATTAATTTAAGATAACGATAAAACGCCGCTTGCTTTGACGCGCTATCCGCGTTTTCCATTTCAAGCAACGCATTTGTCATAGCGTCTACCCGCTCGTTTTCGTCAAAGAAGTGAAGCGATCGCAGTAGCGCTCTGTCACCTAACGCTTTTCGAATTTCCGCGGCGCGGGACAGGATTGCCCCTTTATCAAGTTCACGCAATACTGATTTGCTGAAAAATGCCGCGACGGATTTCATCTCCGCCGGAATTGACGCGTAGTCCGGGGTTAAGTCCGCGTGGTTTCCGCCTGTGTTGACGACGCAAAGAACGTAGCCTGCCGCGTCAAGATCAAAATTGATTTGTTTTACAATCGGAAGGTCAGGATTTTCAAAGTCGATGGCTACGGCGCCGCCTGATGCGCAGGCTGTCTGATCCATCAGACCGCAGGGTTTTCCGAAGTAGGCGTTTTCCGCGTATTGACCGATTTGCGCGATTTCAAGCGGAGTACGTTTAGCGCCTCCGTATAACGAGTCAAGGATGCGTCCTATCAGCACTTCCACTGCCGCTGATGATGACAAACCCGAACCGGGAAGCACAACAGATTCAGCGTTAGCCGAAAATCCGCCGACAGGGCAGCCTTGTCTGCGTAGTTCTGCGGCAATGCCCCTGATTAAACCTTCCGTAGCGCCTGTTTCTTCAGGCTTTGGCTGCAAGTCAGGTTCTCCTTTTTCATCCGTCAGCTTTACTTTTACATCCGGGAATCCTGTGGAGCGAAAGAAAATGATATTGTCGCTTCGCTCACGCACAACGGCAACATTGTCAAGTTGAATAGACGCGGCTAAAACCTTGCCGCGGTTATGATCTGTATGATTGCCGGCTAGCTCGGTTCTTCCCGGCGCTGTGAATACACGTAATTCTCCTTTTGCGTTTTTAAGTTCAGATTCAGGGAAACTGTTATTCGATATGTTGTTTATTAATGTCGTGTAACGATTGCGCGCGTTATTTACTTCATCTTCTCCGTACAGTTCTGAAAAAATTCTTTCGGCTTTTTTTGTATTTATTTTTTCTAATAAATCGTTATTCCGCATTATTTTTTCCGGTCTTAAGATAGATAGTAATATAATCAACAAAGGAAACGATTGCAAGGATCACTGAAATAATAAATAGAACGAACGCGCCTATTTTAAAATACAGCAGCAAAGATTCGCATGCGTTTAATCTTTCGACAGAGGCGGCAAGCAAAGCGGCGCCGACCGCTATAATGTAGGAGACGGTTTTTATTTTCCCGCCCATTCGCGCTCCCATAGTGACGCCTTTTTTCAGCATCAGGTTGCGGATAAAGAGGATGCAGAATTCGCGGTAGATGACAAGCAGAAAAAGAACGCCGGGGATAATTCCGTTTACGGGATAAATGCCATCGATTATAAAGCAAAGAAAACATGTCACCTGAACAAGCGTGTCTGCAAACGGATCAAAAAATTTTCCAAAGTCGCTTGTCAGGTTGAGTTTGCGGGCTGCGAGACCGTCAAAATAATCGGTTATTTCAGAGACGATAAAGATTGTCCAAAGAACAGGTATTGTCCATCCTGATCCGTCAGGAAAAAGGGAAGGAAAAAATCGCGGCATAAGATAGATGATAAAAAAAGCGGGAGCAAGAATAATACGGGATAATGTTAATTTATTCGCAAGGTTCATTCTTTATATTGGCTTACAGCGGCTTGTCTGTCAATTACTATTTTTATTTGTAATAGCGCTATTCGTATCAGAATCTTATTTTGACGAGCTTTTTATGTCTACAAGAACAGGAATCATCGAAAATCCCAAATCTTTGCGTATTTTATTCCGTAAATAGGCAGTATACGAATCGCTTACCGCCTGAATACGTGACGCGAAAAAAATAAAGTGAACCGGGTTTGCTGATTTTTGAACAGCATATTTTATTTTAAACCGCGTGCGCGGTCCTGTAGGCGGCGGCGATTCAGTCAGCCATTTTTCCAGAGCCTGATTAAGCTGAGATGTTGTAATTTGAGTATTGAGCTGGCCGTACATCTTTATCGCAGTGTTAAGCAATTTATCAACGCCTGTTCCGTCTTTCGCGCTTACGGGAAGAATAGGCGCGTACTCCATCTGCCCGAAAAGAAAACGTATTCTGTCCGCCGCCGTTTCAAACGTATTTTTCTGCTGAGGCATTGTGTCCCATTTGTTAAGCGCCATGATGATGCCTCTTCCTTTGTCATGCGCAAGAGCGGCGATTTTTTTATCCTGTTCGGTTAGGCTTTCCCCGGCGTCTATCATCAATATGACAATGTCCGCGTCATCTATAGTTTTTATCGCGCGGTTAACCGAATAATATTCGATGTTTTCCGTTACTTTCGCTTTACGCCTGATTCCGGCGGTGTCAAGAATTATAAAATCGCGCGATTTCCACCGGAAACTGCCTTCAACGGTGTCCCGCGTTGTGCCTGGAATTTCGCTTACAATCGAAGCGTTAGTTGAAGTGAGGCGGTTTGAAAGCGTGGATTTGCCCGTGTTTGGTTTTCCCAATAGCGCGATGCGTATAACGGCGTTTTGCTCGTCATGCGTTTCTTCGATTTTTGAGAAGTCAAGGCGCTTGATTATCTCCTGCTGAAGTTCGCCGACATTGTCGCCGTGTTCGGCGGAGATCATCAAAACATTTTCAAAACCAAAGGAGAGGACATTCCACGAGTCAGCCTGAAGCCTGCCGCCTTCGGTTTTATTTACAAC
>JGI24695J34938_10002030_pt1 | contig 16025 bp, 13 predicted proteins | sample TergutCo191P3_FD_34938 | JGI IMG/M metagenome (IMG submission 34938)
TAGCGCGAGAGTTTTTCCGTGCCCGGCCGCGAAGAACAGAATACAATGGCGGGGCGGTTGTATTTTATCAGCAGATCGCGCACTGCCAAATCGCGGCTGATGCATCCTTTCGCCGAATAGCGGATATTGGGTCTGTCCGGGTTTCCCACTATGCGGTTAGCCTGCGAACCGCCGAAAATATACCTGCCGATTTTTTCGAGTACCGGAGCGCTTGCTGTGGCGGTAAAAGCTGTCACAAGCGGCGGATTTAATGATTTCAATATTGTGCCGATTTCCAGGTAGCTTGGCCTGAAACTCTCTCCCCACTCGCTGACACAGTGCGCTTCGTCAATAACTGCGTGAATCACATTAATTTTCTCCAGCTGTTCCTTTACCCGCGCCGTAAGCAGAACCTCCGGATTCGCTATTATAAATTTACTCTGTCCGCTTTCCAGTTTTCTCCAGATTTCATCGCGCTCTTCCGCGCTTTGCCCTCCCCGTATTATTACCGGGGAAAAACGGCGTTCATTAAGCCGGCGCTCCTGATCGGCCATCAGGGACAGGATCGGATAAATAACCAGCGTTATTCCCTCCATTAACATGGCCGGTAATTGAAAGCACAGGGATTTTCCCGCTCCAGTGGGAAGAATGACTATCTGCTTTCCGCACAGTTCACGGTCAGAAAGATCTTCGTCTCTGGTTTTTAAATGCGCTGTTTCTTCCTGTTGTATATTCTCTTGCGGCCAATTAAGGCGAATCCCAGCCGCCGCCGCGGCTTCCAGTATGTTGGTCATAACCAGCCTTTGGTACGGGAATAGGTAAGAAAGTCCGAAAAGGTTTTTCACCGCAGCGTTTAACGGGTCCGGTGTTTCATAAATGTTTTCTGTCATAGCAGCCTCCAATCTATATATGGGATCGGAGGCGTCATTTCGCTTTATTTATAAAACACAATGTAAAAGTATTTTAAGCTTCTTCAAGCCCTAATTCATCATTGGAATCGCTTTCTGTATCTTCCATAACCGGCGCTGGTTCAGATTTTTGTTTTTTAACTTTTTCTCTTTTTACTCTTGGACGGTGATAATTCCTGGCAGCATAGAAAACAATGTTCAGATAGAGGATTATCACGATTGTAACGGCGATAACCTGCCATGATGTGATTACCTGTTTAAGCAGTTCAAAAATTTCTCCGGAGAACATTTCATTTATTATCGACACTATATTTGAAAATTCAAACATTAAAACCTGAGGCTTTGCATTGAAACGGCAAATTCGGTACAATTAGGTCATGAATTCCATAATAGAAATTTTAAAAACAAGAGGTTTTGTCTCCCAATGCACCAATGTCGAAGGTTTGTCCAAATTAATGGACGAAGGACCTGTGACATTCTACGAAGGAACTGACCCTACTGGCGGAAGCCTGCATATCGGCCACATGGTTCCGTATTTCGCTTTCCTCCATCTCCGGCAGGCGGGCCACAAGGGTATTGCTTTGCTCGGAAACGGCACAGCGCGGATTGGCGATCCTTCGGGGAAGGATTCCGTGCGTAAAATGCTCAGTTATGAGCAATTGGACAAGAATACCGAATCCATCCGCAGTCAGCTTGACCGGTTTGTCGGTTTTGACGATAAAACCGCGTGGACTGCCAATAATAAAGAATGGCTTGCTTCCCTTAACTATATTGATTTTCTTAGGGACATCGGCAGCCACTTTTCCGTAAACAGGATGCTTAGTTTCGAAGCCTATAAAAAGCGGCTGGAAACCGGTCTTTCTTTTATAGAATTTAATTACCAGCTTCTTCAAAGTTACGATTTTCTGGAACTTTACCGCCGTTATGGCTGCCGTATGCAGATTGGCGGCGATGATCAATGGGGTAACATTGTCGCTGGCGTTGAACTGATCCGCCGCATTGAGGGAGTCGAGGTTTTTGGACTTACATTCCCGCTTGTTACCACCTCTGACGGCAAAAAAATGGGCAAAACCGAAAAAGGCGCGCTCTTTCTTGATTCCGCGATTATAACGCCGTACGAATTTTTCCAGTACTGGCGCAATGTGCAGGATCAGGATATCCTTCGCTTCCTTTTAATGTTCACTTTCCTGTCCGTAGAAGAGTGCAAGTCTCTTTGTGAATCGGGGAAAAACCCGAATGAGGCAAAAGAGCGCCTTGCATGGGAAGTAACCACATTGATTCACGGGAAAGAAGAGGCTGACAAGGCTATGTCCGGGGCAAAAGCGGCGTTCTCAGGTTCAGGCTCCGGCGATAAATCGGCAATGCCCAGCGTGAAACTTTCCCTCTCAAATTTCCAGGCAGGTTATAACATTGTAGATCTTTTTTATGATACAGGGATGGTTCCATCTAAAAATGAAGGACGCCGCCTTGTTCAGCAGGGAGGGGCTTTTGTCGCCATTCCCGGCAGAAACGGGGATCTTTCCGCCATCAGCGATCTTTCTGCGGCAATCGGAACGGACAGGTTGAATGTTAATGGTGAATTGATTATCCGGGCAGGAAAAAAACGTTATTTGCTGATATTAACAAAGTAATTGTAATTTTTTTCGATGAAATATTATTTTGACATGATATTGAAATGTGTATATAATAACTTGAAAAGTTAAGGAGAATTATATGCTGCAATTTAACGATTATGTTTCAAACCTTCCGGATCTTCCGTATACAAATTTTTCTCATTTGGTTGAGGTTATTTCGCGGGAATTTGCCCAAAAAGACGCGATTTTGTTCCGTTCAGGGAAAAACAGGGAATTTGTCCGCTGGAGCTTCAGCAGATTCGGTGAAGAGTGCCGCAAAATAGCGCGAGGTCTGCTTGCTGCGGGTCTTGTTAAAGGAGATCGCGTAGTACTCTGGTCAGAGAACCGTCCCGAGTGGATGGCAACATGGATGGGATCTCTATTGGCCGGTCTGTGTATCGTACCCGTTGATTTCCTTGTCACTGAACAGGAATGTATCAATATAATAAACATTACCAGAGCGAAAGCATTTTTTTATTCAGGCCGTAAAAAGGATTTTGCCGCTTCATTGCCATCAAAAGGGATTTCATTGCCGGTTTCTGTGTGCATAAGCCCGGAAACCGAAGATTCCGGCCAGACAACCGAGTTTAACCGTTTCGGCGCTGACGCGGACAGGCAGGTTCTTCCTCCCGTTGACAGTATCCTGCCGGATGATCCGGCTTCGATTGTTTTTACATCCGGCACTACAGGTTTTGCCAAGGGCGTAACCCTTTCTCATAAGAACGTTATTTCCAACGCAAGCGCGGCAATCCGCATGCTGACTCCAGTTGTGGATGATGTTTTTATTTCAGTTCTGCCTCTGCATCATACTTACCCGACAACCTGCACTTTTGTTGCGCCTCTTTCTATCGGCATTACTGTTGTAATCGCGGAAAAAATAGTCGGTAAAGTAGTTATTGATGATATCAAGGACGGCGGGGTTACGTACCTTATAGCTGTTCCGCTGCTTTTCGATAAAGTGATGGCGGCCATTGACAACGGGTATCAGAAACTTCCGGCGATTTTACGCGGGCCGCTGAATGTTATGCGTAAAATAGCGCTTTCAAAAGCATACAAGGGCAACTTTGAATTCGGCCAGAAGGTTTTCATGTTTATCCGTAAAAAAGCGAACCTTCAGTCAATCAGGCTAATGGTCGCAGGCGGCGGCCCGCTTAATCCAAAAACAGCCGATTTCTTTGACTCGCTTGGCTTTAATATTGTTCACGGGTACGGAATGAGCGAAAACGCCCCTCTTATCACTGTGAATACGCCGCGCTATAAACGCAACGCGTCTGTCGGACTTCCTGTATGCTACACGGATGTGAAAATTTTAAGTCCGGGGCCTGACAACATTGGCGAAATTGCCTGCAAATCGCCTTCTGTAATGCTGGGTTATTTTGAAAATGAAGAAGCCACAAAAGAAGTAATCGACAAGGACGGATATCTTCATACGGGCGATCTTGGCTACCGGGATGAGGACGGGTATGTCTACATCAAGGGCAGAAAAAAGAACCTTATCGTTGGTTCGGGCGGCAAAAATATTTATCCGGAAGAAGTGGAAGCGCATTTTAGCGCGTCACGCCTGATCAGCGAGATTCTGGTCGTCGGCAGAAAAGAGCCTTCCTACGGCGGAGAAATTATTTTCGCGGTTACCGTTCCCAATTACGATTTAATCAAAGAAGATTATCCCGGAAAAGAAAACGATGACGCTTTTATAAACGATCTTATCAAGAAGGAAATTGAAGGGATTAACCGTTCGCTTCCGGTTTATAAAAAGATCAGCGACTTTACGCTGCGCAAAGAACCGTTCGAGAAAAACGCGCAGCAAAAAATCAGGCGTTTTCTTCATACAGCCCAGTATGAGAATCCCTGATTTATTTGGGGAACAGCCTGAATCCCAGTTTTATAATTATTCCTGTTGATTTGGGGTAACTGTCCGTGTCTACTATTGAATACGGGCGCGATTCTCCGCTGTTGGAAGGTTCTTCGGTATTTGTAAAGTACGAAATGACAGCGCCCGCTTCGAAATAGAAAGAGACCGGCGCGGTCTGCTTTTTCGCGATTACCCATTCGCCGCCAAGTTTAATGATATGCATCCACTGATACGCTCCGTCGTGAAGGAAGAATCTTTTTAAAACCTGATTGCTGTCCCTGTCGAGAGGGTCAAGTTCCGAACGAAGATTGCTTCCGTCTACGGAGTTTGGACCAAAATCCGCTCCGTGCCTGATCATCTGATACTGCAATACGGCTGTTAAATTTTTAACAGGCATTGTTTCAAATTTTACCAGTATCTCATCTGAATTGGGCGGAAGGTAATAGCCCAGAGATACTCCGTTGTTAACATACGCGGTCTCCATCTGGATGTCCCCATACCAGGGGTTTATATTGCGGTTGTGCGTATAACAATACGGATTCACCTTTGTGTAGCTCAGTTTTACGGATGTAAAGGACAGTACCGGCAGGTAAAATGTCATTCCGGCCTGCAAGGTAAACATTTGGCGGTCAAGCGTGAGTATGTCGGAGAGCAGGGTCATCTCGTCCAGAAAAGCCGAAAACCATATATTGCCGATTCCGGGATACTGGAATTTTAAGTTCGCGCTCATTGCCAGATTGTCAAAATCGCCGATGTTATTCTGGTAAAAGAAACTGTTTGTTATCGGCGAAATATATCCCAGTTCGAATCGTTTTGGATAAACAACCGCGTCCATAAAATCCAGATAAATGTAGTTTTTAAAACGGAACCGCATCATTGTAATTGAAAAAGCGTTTTGAAATGATTCGGCGGATTCTTTTATTCCGTTGATATTGCTGTATTCCAGTATTCCTGCCAGAGAGGAAAAGCCGAACCATGGAACAGGACTGAAATCTGATTCAATTCCGATAAAAGGACGCGCCATTTTATTAAACGCGAGACTGCTGCCTGACGGCACTGAACCCCAATCGCGCCTCAACCGCCCCAGACGCATCAGCAATTTGTTGTCCAGATAGGAGGCCGTCATTTCTGACAATATATTGTAACCGCCCGCGATGCCGTTCGGCCACGAGTCAAATGTTGACAGGCTCTCCAAAAAATATACGGAACCGTCCCATCGTTTATTGTATGTATACGGAAAATGCGTTAAAGGCTCGCTGTAGACATCAAACGGTTCATTCTGGAACTCTTTGCTTTCATCGTTGACGAAATCTTTGTAATAGTTGTCGTATTTGCCAAGATAATCCCTTGGAGCCCGCATTAAACCGCCTTCGATATTAAAATCATAGGAAACATGATTTCCAATGTCGCCTTTTAAATAAATACCCGGCCATATTTCCATTCCAAAATAGTTTTCATTCTGAAGATAAAAACCTGCCGATCCTTCAATTTCCGCGGTAATGCCCGCTTTTAATGAAAGCGGGAAATCAATTTTTCCAATGGATGTTTCGCCGTAATACGCCCCTTTCCTCCAGTCTATTCCCGTTTTTGGTTTCGCGTATTTTACGAGATACATTTCCAGGATTTCCCGCTCTGTTGAAGATATTTTTTTTCCTTTCTCCTGGTTTAAAATTTCTTTAATCGCGGAAACAACAACATCCTGCGTATAGGGTCTTACCCCTGACAGCGGAGCGCACAAACCCCTTGTTTCCGCCAGCTCCAGTATCGAATATATCTGACTGTCAATATGGATTGACGAGTGCGTTTGCGCGAAAACGCCGTTCAGCGAAAATAATAAAATATAACAGAATAAAAGATTTTTTTTTATTTTCAAAATTATCTCCATGATCAGATTCTCTTGACGCAATAAAAATAATTGCGCTTAAATTTCATTTCTGCCGGTGACAACTCTGCTGATTAAACCGTATTTAACCGCTTCCGCCGCGTTCATCCAGTAATCGCGGTCTGTATCTTTTTCTATCTGCTCAAACGGAAGACCCGTTTCGTCCGCAATCAGGCGGTTAATTTTTCCGCGCAGTTTTTCCAGTTCTTTTGCGTGGATCTCTATGTCTGTCGCCACGCCGCGTATTCCTGAAAGCGGCTGGTGAATCAGGTAGTGGCTGTTGGGCAGTCCTATCCGCTGTTTTCGCGGAGCCGCGAGTTGAATAATCGCCGCCGCGCTTGCGACAAGACCCATGCCGACCGTCCAGACTTCCGGTTTCACGAAACGTATCATGTCAAAGATCGCATAACCAGCGTCCGCGTCTCCGCCGGGGGAATCAATAAAAATCCGGATGGGTTCATTATTCATGTCCTCCATCAACAGCAGCTGGCGTATTATCTTTTCCGCCAGTTCCTTGTTAATTTCTCCGGAAATCAGAATAGTCCGCGTTTTCAGCATCTTTCCGGCGAGAGGATCCAAAAGAGGGGTTTTATTTTCCTGTTCATCTTCATTATCATCATTTTCTGATAGTTTATGATTCACTTGTCTGCCTCCGTTATTTTATAATATAGGCTTTTTGCCTTGAAAGCAACTGTGCCTTTATGCGTCCTAAAGTCCGGAAATACTCAAGGACAGATACGTTTCACTCATTTACATATATCCGCGGCACTCTTTTATTGATGCTGCACGTTATCTCATAGGGAATAGTTTCTGCCGCCGCCGCCAATGCCGCCGCGTCCTGTCCTGCCCCGAATATTTGCGCTTCATCCCAGCGGCGCACTGTTGTATTCTGTCCCAGATTTACGCAGCACTGATCCATGCTGATGCGTCCCGCCAACGGGTAAATCTTTCCGCCGATCACCGCCTGCCATTTGCCGCTCGCAATACGGGGAAACCCGTCCGCGTAGCCAACCGGAAGAATCGCGATTTTTGTGTCCTCCTCCGCGGTCCATATTCTGCCGTAAGAAACTGATTCCCCTTTCTTGATTTTTTTTATCATTACTACCGTGCTCTTCAGTTCCATAACCGGCTCCGCTATAAGCGGCTCAAACGGAAAATTGGGGATAAGGTTTTCTTCAGCCGCTTTATACCCGTAAAGCAGAATTCCCGGCCTTACCATATCGAACCAGGCGTCCGGATGCAGAATCACCGCGCCGGAATTGGCGGCATGGACAATACCCGGATCAATGCCGATAGTCCTTATGGCGTTAACAGCGTCCTTGAAACAGGACAACTGCGTTCTTGTATAGGCAATATCTTTCAGATCAGCCGAATCGGAAACCGCCAGATGGGTGGCTGTTCCCTTTAACTCGAGAGATTTACATTCCGCTATTTGTTCCGCAAGAGCGGCGGTTTCCTCGGCGCGGCAGCCAATCCGTCCCATTCCCGTATCAATCTTCAGGTGGACAGGCAGAGTGATTTTTGACAAGGCGGCCTGTTCATTCAGGGCATAAATAAACCACGAATCTGACACAAAAGGTGTAAGGGATGTTTCGATTATACCGGGGATTTCCTGCGGAAGCGGCTGGGACATGAGCAGAATGGGGATGGTTATTCCCCCCTTTCTTAACTCCATCCCTTCGTTTACAGTTGCCACTCCAAGGCAAAAAGCGCCCGCTTCCTGGCTTGTTTTGGCTATTTGAAGCGCTCCATGACCGTACCCGTCGGCTTTTACCGGTACGCAAACGCGCTTTTCTTTCCCAATTCTTGCTTTTACCGCGTAAAAATTCCTTAAAAACCGTTCAAGGTGAATAATTGCCGCAGTTCTCATTGATAGATAATATCAATAAATATACAATAAATATAGTAAAAACATTTGAATTCTATTGCCAATAAACCGGTTTTGATATAGACTCAAGATGGATATGTGTACCCTAAGGATTAGAATTGCGATATTTTTCTCAATTTTTCTTTTGGTTTTCATTTTTTTTAACGGCTGCGGCGCAATTGATACAATCCTATCATTTCCCGGAACATATAATGTGAACGCCCGTGTAAACGGACTTAATTTGGATGAATTTTCCTTTATCACGGCAGAAGATAAAATCAAACCTTTCTTTGAAACATCAGTTTCCGAAGATCCTGATATAACCGCTCTTATGGTTTATTTGAAAAATCAGAACGGAAATATCACCGGCTGGAAAGTGAGTTACGTTCTTGATACCGGGATCGCAGACGATTCTGACAAGGATAAAACGCCGCCCGCAAACACAACGAAAGAAGATGAAACTGAGAACCATGACGCGGGATTGAACAGTACAGACCCGCAGGATGATGAAAATGTAAACAACAGCGAGAATCAGACTTCCGCGGAAGACGAAACAAAGGATAATGTTTCCGGCACCGGGAACACGCAGGATACTACGGTTCCGGCAAGTTATAATAACGGCGATGAATTAAAAATTACTGTTAAAAACTTTAACGGCGAACTGCCGGTTTTTCCGGTACCGGAAAATCTGCCGATGGGCCGTTACACGATTGTTTATCAGGTGATGAGCGGGAATGAGATCCTGAGCAAAACGGAAAAAGCCTTTTTTTATATGGCCGACACCGGGTTTTCCTTTGAAAATATTTTTGCGCATCTGCCCGGTATCGCTCCTACCAGCCAGTTAATTCCGAAAGGAGCTGTCATTATGCTGGAAGCGGATCTTAAATATGACAGCGGTTTAAGTCCCTATATTATCTGGTACAGCGGGAAAAAGATAATCGGCGAAGGGGACATTTCAGAAGGAGCTGGAAATCTAATCTGGAAAGCGCCTGAACAGAGCGGATTCTTTTCGCTGCGCGCCGAAGTTTTTCCTGTTTCAGACAGGCATGATTTAGCTGGTTTTCAGAAGGGAATCTCGCTGCTTGTGTCCTCAAAAAAAATTGACATAAATCTTCCTCTGGAGGAAACTCCTGATATTTTGCACCGTTATCTTTTTGAGGGAGATTTAGCCGATTCATTGGAGCGTAGTTCCGTTGAGCGCGAGATTAAACCGGAGGGTTCGGCCGCACCCGTATGGAAACACGCCAATGGGACTTATGGGCTTGCCGGCGGTTCAGATAATATCTATACGCTTCCTCCGGCAGCGTTTTCCGGTGACAGGGAAGAAAGCTGGAAAATAATCTGCCGGTTTAAGCCTTTAAATGACGGCGGCATTCTTTCAGTTCAGTTCGGCGTTTCGTTTGACGTTAAGATGAACCTTGTTAAAGAAAATGACAGTTTAATTCTGTCGCTGATTTCTCCGATGGAGACTGTTTCGCAGACAGCCGTTCTGCCCGAATCAGACGGGTTTGTTTCCGCCGAAATAGATTTTTCCGCGTTTTCCGGCAGATTAAGCGCGATGCTTGAATTAAATCCGGTTCATGATCAGATACATTCCGCGCCTGTAAGCATAGACGCGGAAATTGACGGACAATTAAAAATTACGCTCGGGATTAAAAACGGCAATCCGTCTGCGCCGCAGAACGGAACCGCGGCAAAATTTACCGCGCTCTGGGATGAGCTGGCGTTTTTCAGCGTGTCTCCCGCCGCGGCTGTAAATGAAGATGAACCGGATGAACATTCCGATGAACAGGATTCGGAAGAAGTCAATGTCATGGATGAAAACACGCAGAATAATGAGAGTGCGGATGAAAATAAAAAATCACAAGATAATGATGAAATCCATGAAACCGATGACGTTTCAGAAACCTGATATTAAAAATATTTTTTTTAATGCTTTTTTCTCTCTATGCGCGGTTATCTGCGTTTCGTGTTCCGGACAAAAGGAGTATATTTCTTATCCTGAGCCTGGTTACAAAGAAGAAATGAAACAGGATATTTTAATTGATCTTTCCGGTATAACCGAAACAAAAAACGGGACGGGAATCGCGGATATTCCCGGCTGGCTGGACGCTTATGCCAAAGGCGGAATCGTGGAAGTTGAGAAAATGGAATTCTACCACGGCAGATATTGCTATATTGTCATTAACGAAGGCGGCAATTTTGATTCTTTGGGCAAATGGGCGAAAAATTATTCTGCTGACAGGGATTTTTCCAGGCTTGCCGCGGCGCGGATTGAAAAAAGACTGATAAACGGCGCATCGCTTTATCCTGATGATGAATACGGCGTCTTTTTTGAAAAACTGGTAAAGAAAGCCTATGATATAGAGTATGCTGACGCCTTGATGGAGGATACTTATTGGGTTAAATGCGGCGAAGTCTATAAATTTTTTGTTTTTATCAGTATAGATGTAGTAATGATGCAGACAATAATCAATAATTTGACATCTGAAACGCTGGCTTCCGTAACGCCGACGCGCTCGCAAAGCAGTTCAATCGCCCGTTTGCAGCATAATTTTTTTGAAGGTTTTTAAAATGGAAATTTCGCTTCTTTTATGGCTTATTCCGCTGCCTCTTGTTTACTGGTGCGTTAATGAAAAAAAAGGGCTGCTTCTGGGCATAGTGATTTTAATTTCTTTATGGATCAACATTTCCGTAAAATTCCTTATGGAACAGCCCGGACAGATATGGCTGTTCCGGTTTTTTTTCAATGAATCCGAACGGGTAATCGGCGCAGCTGCCGATAACGCCGCAAGAGGGCCTTCGCTCATCGCGCAAAATACTCTGGTAACGCTTTTCATAATCGCGTCATGGTTTGGAAAAAAAATCTTTTACATTTCTGCCGCTTTGTTATCTGTCCTGATCGCCGCCGCGGTCATTTTATTGGGACGGCAATCATGCGTAGATGCCGCCGCGGGATGGATATGCGGCGGAATAATTCTCTGCGGATATTTTTTGTTAAGCGGCAGAATTGAATCGCTCGTATCAGCGGGCGGCTTTCGCGCGGGAATTATTTGCGGCGCGTCCGTTTCGTTTATAATGATTCTTTTTCCCCCTGCGAAAGAGGCGATTATGACAAGCGGGCTTTTATTGGGCATGATCCTGGGTTACAGCTTAAATAACCGTTTTGTTAAATTCAATAGCGCGGATCTTCGGGAAAACGCGGGAGCGCGAAAATTTCTTGTTCTTGCCGCCCGTTTTATTCTTGGAACGGCAATCCTTGTTTTGATGTTATACAGGGTGGAAAAAATCATCCCCGTAATTTCCCAAAGGCAGAACATTAAACTCTATTCCTTTCTCTGTTATCTGCTAATCAGTCTCTGGGTCTATGTCGCCGCTCCCTGGGTGTTTATTAAACTGCGCCTGGCTGGGTCTCCGGCAGAGGATCAGTAATGCTTCCTGACGATGCTGCGGAAGGCATGTACGGCGACGATTCTCCTGCGGCCGCTTTTGCCACTACTCCGGGAAACAGCGCGCTTACTCTAATCCGCTGCAGCGGCAGGGGCGCGATAGAGACATTTTCTTCAGTCTTTGCGCGTCCGGCAGGCGCGAAAAAGATTACAGATATTCCGGGGAATTCGGTCGTACACGGCTGGATTGTGTTAAATGGCAGTGAAAAAATTGACGAGGTTCTTGTCTCGGTTTTCCGCGCTCCAAAAAGCTACACCGGTGAGGACAGTCTGGATATCTGCTGCCACGGCGGCCTTTCAGCCGGAAAGGCGGTAATGGACGCGCTTAAACACGCGGGTTTCCGCGGCGCGCTTCCCGGCGAATTTACGTTCCGCGCTTTTATGAACGGCAAACTCGACCTTACCCGCTGCGAGTCTGTCATGGAAATTGTACGCGCAAGAACGGATACAAGCCGCCGCCGCGCCGTATCACGCCTTGGCGGATTCCTGGAAACGGAAATTAATGAAATAAAAAAAATGTTAGTTGAAATTCTTTCCGGCGCCGAGATATGCCTTGACTATTCTGAGGATGAAATAAGTCCCGGTGATGAAGATGGCGGGCTTTCCGGACAGGATACCGCGTTACAGGCGTTCCAGCGGCTTAAAAAACTGTCCGCTTCGTGGCAGCTTGAGCGAATTTATCAGGAGGGAATAACGGCGGTAATCGCCGGAAGACCCAACGCCGGCAAGTCGAGTCTTTTTAACGCAATGTTAAAAGAGGAACGTTCAATTGTTACAGAAGCGCCCGGCACAACCCGCGACTGGATTGAAGCGTGGGTCTCCGTACAGGGAATTCCGGTCCGCCTGATTGATACCGCCGGCCTCAGGGAATCAGCCGACTCCGCTGAAAAAATGGGAGTGGAACGCAGCCGGAAACTTCTGCTGGAAGCGGACATTGTTCTGTACCTGATTGACGGTGAAAACGGAGTAACAGACGAGGACAGAATATTTTGCGCGGAATGCGCCGGGAATCTCCTCGTTGTATGGAACAAGGCCGATATCGCGCCCGCGCCGCTTAATACCGCGGCGTTCCCTGAGCGGCAGCTTCAGGCCATAAAACCTGTGATAACAAGCGCGAAAACGGGAAGCGGCCTTGAAGAGCTTTACGGGGCGATTGTTTCGGCTGTTCAGGACAGATTGCCCGATATACCGGGCGATTGCGCAATTGCCCTCGGTACTGAGCGCCAAAAAAATCTTGTCGATACCGCCTGCCGCGCTCTGGAAGAAGCCCTGTCTCTTGCCGGGAATGATGAACCGCTTGATTTGATAGCTCCGCTTCTTCGCGAAGCTGTTAACGCGCTGGGTGAAATTACCGGGGAAGTATCAACGGCGGATATTCTTGAGGATATGTTCAGCAGATTCTGCGTAGGCAAATGAAATGGCAAAAACCCTTGAAATTGCAGGTTTTGCCTTATCTAAGTCTTATCTTGTGCCATTTTTACAAATATGATAGACTGTCAACAAATTTTATTTATACGATTAAGGAGAAGGAGAATTATGAAAAAGATTTTATGCGCAGCGTTAATCGTTATGCTAATCAGCATAACCGCTTTCACATCATGCAACAAAAAGGAACCTGCAGCGACAAAGCTCATCTGCGGAGTTACCGAGTTTGAACCGATGAACTTTAGGGATTCAAGCGGACAATGGACAGGTTTTGATACTGAACTGGCTGTTTTGGTCGGTCAAAAAATCGGAATGGCAGTTGAATTCCAGGAAATTGAATGGTCAAACAAGTATCAGGAACTTGAGTCCGGCTCCATTAACGCCATTTGGAACGGATTTACCGCAAACGCGCTGGAAAACGGCACTCCCAGAAGCCACTGGGTCGATTTCAGCTACAGTTACCTGAGAAACCAGCAATGTATCGTTATCAGATCGGCAAGATCAGGCGATTTTACAAGCAAGAGCAGCCTGTCCGGGAAGAAAGCCGCCGCCGAGAGCGGATCCGCAGGTGAATCATTCGCGAAGGAAGTTATTGGAAACGAAGGCAGCATTATCGGCTCNCCCGCCCAGATCAGCACATTCCTTGAAGTAAAAGCCGGTTCCGTCGATTTCGCGGTAGTTGATGTTCTTTTGGCTCAAAGGCTTGCGGGATCGGGAGATTATTCAGATCTGATGATAGCGAACATAACGCTGGATCACGAAGTATACGCCGTTGGCTTTAAGAAGGGAAGCGACCTGAGAGATAAAGTAAACTCCGCCCTGAGAGCGTTATATGACGAAGGCAGACTTTTGGATCTTGCGAAGAAATATCACCTTGAAGATTCCCTCGTTTTGGATATTAACTTTAAAGGTTAATGCATTTGGATTTTTGGGCGGTCACACTAAGGTTATTTATCGGGTTCCAGACCACATTCTTTATTTTTTCGCTGACCTTGTTATTCGCTCTTCCGCTGGGTCTGATTATTTCATTCGGATCCATGTCAAAGATTGCGCCGCTCAGACTGGTCGTAAAAGTTTTTGTCTGGTGTATCAGGGGAGTGCCCCTGATGCTCCAGATTTTTATTGTTTTTTATGTGCCGGGGTTTATATTTGGCTCTCCCATTTCATCGCGGATCAACGCGGCGATAATCGCCTTTTCAATTAACTACGCCTGTTATTTCAGCGAAATATTCCGCGGCGGGATTGAAAGCATTTCACACAGCCAGTACGAAGCGGGACAGGTTCTTGGGATGACCAAACTTCAGATTTTCTTCCGCGTTGTGCTTCTTCAGGTTATAAAGCGCATAACAGCTCCGATGTCAAACGAAATTATCACGCTGGTTAAGGATACGGCGCTGGCGCGGGTAATCATGATCGTGGAAATTATCAGGGTCGCGGAAACTTTTGCCGCGACCAGAGCAATTATATGGCCGTTATTCTACACCGGCGCGTTTTATCTGCTGTTTGTCGGAATCCTTACGCTTATGTTCGGGTATATTGAAAAAAAACTGTCATTTTTCAGGGCGTAAACATGGCAATTCTGGAAGTTCATAACGCTGCAAAACGTTTCGGGTCTTCCGAAGTTTTGAATAATATCAGTTTTTCGCTGGAAGAAGGTGAGGTTCTCGCAATTATCGGGGCATCAGGAAGCGGAAAGACAACGCTTCTGCGCTGCCTTAATTTTCTGGAGAAGCTGGACAGCGGGCGCATAATCGTGCGCGGCGAAACATTGTTTGACGCAAAGGAACATCACCGTTTTCATGATGAAGCCGCCATCAGGCAGAAGCGTCTTCACTTTGGGCTTGTGTTCCAGTCTTTTAATTTGTTCCCGCAGTATACGGCTTTTCAGAACATCGTTCTCGCGCGCGAACTTGCGGCAAAGAAGCGTCCCGATTATAAAGTAAATAAAAAAAGCATAATCGAGGAAATACACCGCGAAGGGACGCAGCTTCTGGAAAGAACCGGACTGTCTTCCAGACGGAATTTATATCCGCATCAGCTGTCAGGCGGCCAGCAGCAGCGCGTCGCAATTGCCAGGGCATTGGCGCTAAAACCGGATATTTTATGTTTTGACGAACCCACATCCGCGCTTGATCCGGAATTAACAGGAGAAGTGTTAAAAGTAATCCGCGGCCTCGCCGAAAAAAATACCACAATGATTATTGTGACGCACGAAATGCAGTTCGCGCGTGAAGTCGCCGATACCGTCCTGTTCATGGATGAAGGCTTGGTTGTCGAATACGGAAAACCTTCCGATGTGCTGGACAACCCGTCGAGTGAGCGGATGAAACGCTTTCTGGAACGTTATTCGCAAACCGGATAATAACTGTTATGGATTTCGATTGTATAATTATAGGCGGAGGCCATACCGGAATAGAAGCGTCTCTTGCCGTCAGCCGACTAGGTTTTTCCGCGCTTTTGATTACGCAAAATCCTGATAAAATAGGAGCGCTTTCCTGCAACCCGGCAATCGGCGGCCTTTCCAAGGGAAACCTTGTTAGGGAGGTGGACGCTCTTGGCGGCGAGATGGCCAGATTAACAGACAAGACAATGATCCAGTACCGCGTGCTTAACCGCTCGCGCGGACCCGCTGTACAGGCGCCAAGAGCGCAGGCTGACAAGCACGCGTATCAGGCGGCGGCGCGATCTGTTCTGGAGAACCAGAAGAATCTTTCCATTTTTATGGATACGGTAACAGATTTAATTACTGACAGCGGCGGCGATCCCTTTCCGGCAAGGATCGCGGGAGTTATAACCGGGCGCGGTCATCGCATAACGGCGCGTACCGTTATTCTCGCCGCGGGGACATTCATGGAAGGCAGAATTTTTATCGGAGAGTATGACGCGCCACACGGCCGTCTTGGTGAAGAAGCCGCCGCCGGGCTTGGTTTCTCCCTGCGCCGCCTTGGATTTCCGGTAGGGAGACTAAAGACCGGCACTCCGGCGCGTCTTGCGGAGAATTCCATAAATTTTTCCGTTATGGGAAAACAGGACGGCGAGGAAATGCGCCC
>JGI24695J34938_10002034_pt1 | contig 16007 bp, 11 predicted proteins | sample TergutCo191P3_FD_34938 | JGI IMG/M metagenome (IMG submission 34938)
GGGTGTGTCTTCTATGGGAGATACGACTTCAACATACCTTGGCTTTCCGTCGGGTCTTTGACCAATCGGCTGGGTTATATTCAATCCCACTCCGCCGAAACTTCCCTGGGTAGTGTCCGCCATATCTTTCATATCAGATTCAGTCAGGAATGTAGAATACGGATCTCCAAGGGCTTCAAACATTCCGTTCATTGCGCCTTCAAAGAGAAGTTTCGGGTCTACCTCATCAACATAACCGCGCAGAATAAAATCGTATACATTCTGCATTACATTGACATAATTGCGCACTTGAGTCTGCACGCTTTCTGTTTCCAGGTTGGAGCTTTGCTGCGCTGATACTACGGGAATTATCGCGAAAGAAAAGAGAACGCAAAAAACTACGGTCACAACAACCCAAACCCATGCAAAAGATGATTTATTATGCTTTATATTCATGATATCTCCTGTTATAATTATGATATATTTTTGTTAAAAAGGATAGTGATATGGTTAAAAAGATAAAATTCGGCAAGAAGGTTACAGCTTTAATTATAGTTGGTCTTGTTTTTTTTATTATTGCCGGTTTGCATCTGCTTGGCGTTTTTAATTTCCTTGAATATAAATCATACGATATGATGGTTCAATATTGGGCTGACAAAAATGATTTCGAAGAATATAAACCCATTTCATTGATTTTTCTGGATCAGGACAGTATTGACTGGGCTCAGCAGGAAAGGGGATGGGGATGGCCGTGGCCAAGACAGGCTTACGCTGAGATGGTCGAGTACATTAATTTCGGCGGAGCAAAATCAATCGCATTTGATGTTATTTTTTCCGAACCTTCCATCTACCGTAATGCCAAACAGGATGAAATAATTGAAAGAGCCGTGCAGGCGCTTGAAGAAGCTGAAGGAACATTCGGCGATTCTCCTGAAAGACTTGAGAGACAGGCAAGAACCGACAGTTCGGGAAGATCGATGGTTAGAATAGCGATAGATGCTCTTCGCAGTTTAAAAAACAGAGTTGATGACGCTTCGTTTGTGAAAGCCTCTGTAGATTTTGGAAAAGTTATTCAGACAGTTATGTTCAGCAGTCAGACAGGAAGCTATCTTTCATGGCCTGCAGGATTGAATGCGCCGATATTTCAAACGGAGAACTTTGGAGACATGCTTAATGTGTACAGCATCGGTGAAGACGAAAAAGGCATTTTCCCGATTGAAGATTTAAGAAATGCCGCCGGCGCTTTAGGATGCGTTACAGGCATACCGGATTCTGACGGCGTTATTCGAAGGCTAAGACCTTTTACAGTGTTTGACGGCAAGGCGGTTCCCGGTCTTTCATTAGCTTCTCTTATCGTTGATGGAGTAGAAGTAAAGATTACTTACAACAACAAGAACGGAACAATTGAACTAGGAAGGAAATCCATCAACAGTAAAACCGGTGAAATTGAACTTGTTAAAAAATATTCAATTCCTGTAAACAAAGAAGGCTATGCGTTATTGCGTTATAAAGGTGATTTGCAAAAGATATACAGACCGCTTAGAGCGATGGATGTGCTTAGAAGCGCGGAATTATACAACAGGCAAATGAATTATTACGCGGAATTAAAAGATGGAGAAGATGATTTATTCAATGAAACGGAAGACGGCGTATTATTAAATCAGCTTTATGAAGCTGATAGATTTATTTTCCCCGGATATTTTGAGGATAAATTTATTTTTGTCGGATATAACGCGCAAGGTCTTTTTGATATTTTCAGTACGCCGATTTCATCGGTATATTCGGGAGTAGGATGCCATGTCACCATGCTGGACAATCTGCTGTACGGCGAGTTTATACGCGAAAGTTCTGATAATATTAATTTAATCATTTTGCTTGTTGTTGTTGCCGCAATTGTTTGTTTAACAATGTTCTCCAACCGCATTTATCTTTCCATAGGCGGAACAGTAATTTTTATTATTGGAATTATCATCGGCGCGTTCGCGGCATACCAGTTCGGCGGTCTTTGGATTCCGATGGTGACGTATCTTGCTGGAACGCTCGTAAGCTTTGTTACAGTCACTTTTTATAATTACGCGACGGAGGGCAACCAGAAGCGTTTTATTAAATCCGCTTTTTCGCAGTATCTTTCTCCTAAAGTTGTCGATCAGCTTATTCTCGATCCGTCTCAATTAAAACTTGGCGGTGAAAAAAGGGAAATGACCGCCATCTTTACTGATATCCGCGCCTTTTCAACATTCTCTGAAGCGTTAGGAGATCCCGCGAAACTTGTTGAACTGCTCAACTTCTATCTGACACGGATGAGCAATATCGTCCTTGATAATCAGGGAACAATTGATAAATACGAAGGAGACGCGATTATTGCTTTCTTCGGAGCGCCGATACATTTTGATAATCATGCCGCGCTTGCGTGCCGCGCTACCATCAAAATGAAGAAAGCCGAAGCGGATATAAACCGTGAGGCATTATCGCTTGGACTCATCACTCCTGATGTTATGAGCGCAATGGTAAGGAAAGGCGTAATAGGCAGCATTGATGATCCGTACCCGATTTTTACACGGCTCGGCGTTAATACAGGAGATATGGTTGTCGGTAACATGGGCACTCCTAACAAGATGGACTATACGATAATGGGAAACGCTGTTAATTTAGCGGCGCGGCTTGAAGGAGTAAACAAGCAGTATGATACGGGAGGCATATTAATCAGCGAGTACACCCGCGATCATATTTGCGGTCAAGGGTCGACTGAGGAGTTTGTACTGCGGCCTTTAAGTAAAGTAAGAGTTGTCGGCATTAATACCCCGCTTAGATTGTATGAATTGCTGGACATCGCCTCCGAAGCCAAACCTGAGTTAATCCAGATGGTTAAGGATTGGGAAAAAGCGTTTGATTTATATGAAAAGCGGGAATTTAAAGCGGCCCAGGGTATTTTCCAGGATATTTTCAATAAAAATAACGGCGATTTAACGGCAAAGAAATACCTTGAAAGATGCGTTAAAAATCTTTCTTCTCCGCCAGATGATAAAATTTGGGATAATGGAGTGGATAATTTAACGGAAAAGTGATATAAGTATAGTATCTGTCTTAATTTATGGAGGAATCGATGAAGAAAGTCTTATTTATCTTATGTTTAGTACTAATAATCACCGGTATCGCGTCAGCTCAAGCCAGAGCAGGCGGTACTCTGTTTGTATCTGTAAGAGACCTCGATCTAAAAGCTGACACAGGATATTTTTCCAATGTACGCGGAAAACTTAATTACGGTGACCGTGTTACAGTTGTGCAGGTTCAAGGCAGATTTGTTGAAGTGCGAAGCGCTGCCAATTCTTCATTAACCGGATGGACGGCTTCATCAAACTTCTCTACAAGACAGGTAGTCGCGGGTACTTCAAGTACGGCGACAGCAAGAGAAGTCGCGCTTGCCGGAAAAGGTTTTAATCAGGAAGTTGAGCAAACTTACAGATCACAGCAGCAAAGCCTAAATTACGCTGATGTTGACAGAGTAGAAGCGATAACTATTAATCAAACGGCTTTCAGAAGATTCCTTGAAGAAGGACGTCTCGCTGCCGGAGAGTAACAATGAATTTCAAGGTCATTGCTGTTCTTGCGATCATTCTTTCATTTTGCTGCATTGCGTTCTCTTGTCAGACGATGGCGGCTGTTACAGATATCGGCGCGCAGGTTGCCGCCGCCGCGGGCGTTGTTGATCAAAACATAGCGGACGCGATTAGTCAGTCCGCAAAAGCTATAAGCACTGCCGCTGAAGAAATTACCCCGGAGCAGGAATACTACATCGGCAGAGCAGTTGCCGCGAACATCCTTAATAATTATAGATTGTGGAACGGGAATGCCGCTTTAACTACCTATTTGAATCATATATGCGCGGCGATTACAATTAATTCACCGCGCCCCGAGATTTACAGCCGCTACAGAGTTGCCATTCTGGATAGCAGCGAAGTTAACGCGTTTGCGACTTCAGGCGGACATATATTTGTAACACGCGGGCTCATCAATGCGGCAAAAACAGAAGACGCTCTGGCAGGCGTAATCGCGCATGAAGTCGCTCATATTCAATTAATGCACAGCATTAAAGCAATCAAGAACAGCCGTATAACGCAGGCTCTTCTGATTACCGGAGCTTCAGCCGCAGGCGCCGCTACCGGAATGAATGTCGCTCAATTAACAGAAGTGTTTAATGAATCAATAGGTGAAATTGTTCAAACCCTGGTTACAAGCGGTTATTCGCAGGCGCAGGAATTTGAAGCGGACAATACCGCCATGTCTCTCATGGCAGGCGCGGGATATAATCCTCAGGGTTTAATTGAAATGCTCAGATCTTTAAGTACTGTGCAGATGGGTTCTGCGGGTTTTGGAAAAACACACCCGACTCCAGCACAGCGCATTGCCAATGCTGAAAGATCAGTTTCCAGATATAGAGTGACAGATTCCTCAACAAGACAAGCCCGCTTTATAACGGCGACGAGGTAGTTTTAAAACTGTCAGTTTTTTACAATTCTACTCTGGTTCTTTGCGTGCTCTAATAGGTCTTAACTGCTCAGGTTTAACTTTCTTTGGATCGTTTATGCCGATTGGAAGTTCTCTCCCCTGTTCCGGCGCAACGTCTTCTTCTTCAAACTTGCCGTCAGCGTCCCACAGTTCACTTTGGGGAGGGTTACTGTCCTCAATGTCAAGCTCTCCGTTTTTAAAGCGCACTGTTATCAATTTTGTTACACCGGACTCCTGCATTGTTACGCCTAAAAGCGTTCCCGCTCCCGATGTTGTTTTTTTGTTATGCGTGATTATGATAAATTGGCTCGTGTCACTGAACTCGCGAAGCAGATGGACAAAGCGTCCTACGTTTTGTTCGTCAAGCGCGGCGTCAATTTCGTCCAACAGGCAGAATGGGCTTGGTTTTACCATATAGGTCGCGAAAAGCAGCGCGACTGCTGTCATTGAACATTCACCGCCAGAGAGAAGGCTTAAATGTTCCAGTTTTTTTCCCGGCGGCTGCGCGAGGATTTCTATACCGGATTCAAGCACATGGTTTGAGTCGGAAAGCCTAAGCTCGGCGCGTCCGCCTCCGAAAAGCCTGCGGAACATGTTGTGGAAGTTCTTTTTAATGCGGTTATAAGTGTCAAGAAACAGTTTTGATGATTCCTGGCGTATCTCCGCGGTCAGGTCTTCAAGGTCTTTACGCGCTTTTTCAAGATCCGCCATTTGGTTGCTAAGGAAGTCATAACGCTGTTTTGTCTCGGTGAATTCTTCCGGGGCCATTAAATTGACAGAACCAAGCTCTTTCATTTTTGCGCGTGAAGATGCAAGTTTTTCACGCAGCACTCCGGGAGCCTCTGTAATGTTAAAGATGCGCTCTTCAAATTCCATTAAATCCCTTGAATGAGTTTCCCGGAAATTTTCCTGAATGTTTTTAATTTCCATATCGGACTGAACAAGCTCAAGGTGGATTTTTTCAAGTGATTCCTGCACCCTGGATAATTCCGCCATGCGTTTGTTGATGGTTTCTTTTTTACCGGCGACATTATCGTTTCTTTTGCGGATGTCTTTTTCCAGCGTTTCAAGTTCCGATGAAAAAGACGCTGTGTTGTCTTCGATTGTTTTAATTTCTGATTGAACCGAAGAAATGCGTGTTTCAATTTCATCCAGTCTTTTTCTGTAGATAACAAGTTCCTCGCGGATATTAATCAATATGCTTTCCTGTCCTGAAAGCTCGCGTCTTATAAGCCGCGCCTGATCTTCCGCTGACTGTGCGCGGACATTCATCTGGGCGCGGTTTACTTTCATGTTTTCCAGGGTTGCGCGGTATTCATCGATCTTTGCCATTAGACTGACAGTATCTTCCTGCAATGTTTTAATTCTAAGACGGCGTTCTTCGATGCCGTCTCTCGCGCCTCTGATCTGGGTGTCAAGCGCGCGTTTTTTTGTAATAATTCCCTGAGGAGCCAAAAACTCGTCTATAAATGTCGGAGACGCTTCACGGTAATTATTAAAGAGTTCTATCGCTTTATCCGCTCCGGCGGCGGCTTCCACCAAACCTTCAAGCAATGTATCCGTAATGCGTCCAATCGTCTCGCGCTGATTTTCCTGCGATGTGTCCGCGGCGTTTGCCGCTTCTTCGGCGTTAACAAGATCGCGTATCAGAGCTTCCCTGCCTGAAAGAAGCGTGCGCAATTTGCCGAGAGTTTCGTGCAGCTCTTCTTCCGCTTTTCGGCGTTCAGCGGCTGAATAACCAGCTTTTTTTAAACCGGCGTCGAGTTCTGTAACGATGTCATCTGTTATTTTTGCAAGTTCTTTTTCAAAATCGACAAGTTCTTTCTCGATATTTAAAATATCATGATCCGCTCTTTTTGATTCTTTGTCATTCTCGCTTATGCGTCCTGACGCAAGCTGGATATTTTCTTCAAAGGAACGGATATTTTCTCCGATGTTTTCGCATTGCTTCCGTAAATCTTCCACAAGAGCGTCCTGCCCCGACGCGTCGGCATTTAGTTCTGATATTTTTAAAATGGTTTGTTTTTCGCGTTCTTCGTTTTGTCCTATTTTAATTTTATTCTCGCCGCGCTGTTCGTTGAATAAACGCACTTCGTTTTCTTTCGCGTTTTTTTCGAGAGCAAGACCGTAAATATTTTTTTGAAGTTCAACAAGGCGGGCTTCCATGGAGTTAACTTCGTCCATGTTGGCTTCCAGGGTTTTATTCTCGGCTTCCATTTCGGCGCGTATCCTGTCGCGATCCTGTGTTCTGCGCCTTAACGTCTCGTTCTTCTCATCTCTCTCATATTTAAACTGTTTTAACCTGAGCAGTTGAATGTCCAGTTCGTAATTAAAAATTTCATCGCGCAGCGTGCGGTATTTAAGCGTTTTTTCTGATTGAACTTTAAGGCTGTCATGGGCGCGTTTCACTTCGTTGAGAATCAGCTCGACCTGACGCACATTTTCTTCGGTCTTTGAAAGATTGCGCTCCGCTTCAGCGCCCCGCTCCCTGTACCGCGTGATGCCTGCCGCTTCTTCAAAAAGGTAGCGGCGTTCTTCCGGTTTTGAAGAAAGTATCTGATCGATCTTCCCCTGTTCCATCACAGAGTACGCGGTTTTGCCTACGCCTGTGTCCCAGAAAAGCTCGCGTACATCTTTAAGGCGAACCTGCGCTCCGTTGATAAAGTATTCACTTTCCCCGGAGCGGTAAAGACGCCTTTTTATCTCAATTTCCGGCATGTCCATGGGTAAGAGACCGGTTTCATTCGCGATTGAAAGAGCAACTTCCGCCATTCCAAGAGGCTTTCTGGACTCGGTTCCGCTGAAAATGACATCTTCCATTTTCTCGGCACGCAGGGATTTGATGGCGTGTTCACCCAAAACCCACTTAACAGCGTCCACAACATTGGACTTTCCGCAGCCATTCGGTCCCAGGAGAGCGGTGATACCATCATTAAATTCTATTTCGGTACGATCAGCAAACGATTTAAAACCGAGAATTGAAAGGCGCTTAAGAAACATAGGTTATTTAATATAGCATAAAGTGGGGTTGGAGGTCTATAGAAGAGATATTGACCGTATGATATCTTAAAAAATGGAGAAAGTCATGACGAAAAGCCCAATTTCCATCATTTTAATTGTTTTCTTATTTTTTTCATGCGCATTAAATGAAACGGATAAACTATTAAAAGAAGCGGAAACATTCGCAAATAAAAAAAATTTTAATGAACTTTTTGCGCAATCAATTTCTGAAGATGAAGCCGTAAGAATTAGAGCAATGGCGGAAATTACAAGATTTTCATTTGTTATTGATGAACTTAACAAGTCAATGAAAGATATGTCCGTAAAGCAGCTGGAAAGATATATGACGATAATGACAAGGATGGATGAGTTAAACGCGTTTACAATTGATCCGGGCGCTCATGTTGTTGGAGGAAAAAACGAGTCAAATTTTTTCGCTTTGCCGCGAAATTCAACGATAGTATCCGACGCTTCTTCTATCTATGATGGAAAACGGCCGGAATATAGTTACTTTGAGGAGTTGGGTCGTGTAACAGTCAGAACAAAAGATGTTCCGGCATGGAATGTAACTGTAGAAATGATAATTGGCTACGATATAGATGATCTGGCGGCGGAACAGGAACTGTCTGAACGCAGATATGAACTTGTTGATTTTACGCGGCGTTATTTTGCTGCAAAATCCGCTTCAGAATTGGGACCTGAAAATGAAGATGCTGTTAAAAGGGAAATTCGTGAAATAATTAATGAGCGGCATTTGCATATAGCAACAGCGCGGGTAATTTTATTTAGAACGCTTGACGTGATGGAAGAATTTTAAAGCTGTCCTTCTTTCATGAATCCCTTGGAGAGTCTGTCCAGCAGGGCATCGACTTGTTTTTTATTTTTAAGGTTATAGTTATGCATTGGTTCAGGATCCATTTGGTCAAAGCTGATATTTTTATTTTCGAATTCGCAGAACATGTTGGCAAGGTAAACCGCGTCAACAAGGTCTTTGCAGTCCAGGGGCGCGCCTTCGGGGTCATGGTGATACCGGATTGCGGTGACAAGTCTGTCAGGGAAATTCCATTTTTCCGCGATAAGAGCGCCCAGCTCTGCGTGATTCATGCCTGCGGAAAGATCTTCAAATGTAGATGAAGGCATATTTTTTTCCGAGCAAAGATTTTTAATATTGTTTAATAAATCCGGGTGCACGTTGGAGAAAATTATTTTTCCCATGTCGTGCAGTATTCCGCCGACGTAAACATCGTCAAGAAGATTGTTGTCGTTCTTGAAATTTTTAACAAGGTTGTACGCGTAAAACGCTGTTTTATATGAATGCTCCCAAAGTTTCTTTTTATCGACGGTGTCGTCACCTAACACTTTTTGCGTTCCGTATGAATACAGGAGGTTTTTTATGCCTTTGATGCCGATCATTTTAACGGCTTCAGAAATATTATCAACTTTTTTTGACAGCATATATTGCGCGGAGTTGACGATTTTTAAAAGGTCGGCTGTAAGCGCCGGGTCAATTGAGATTTGCCTCGCGATTGTAGGCATATCAGAGCTTGGATCGTTAATAAGACGCTGAATGTGCAGAACATTTTCCGGAAATTGCGGCAGACTGTTAATGCTTTGTACAATTTCATCAGATAACGTTTTCATGTTTTCTATCATTGCTTTGTCGAGGGGAATTGAAATGCTTGCGATGGTATGTTTATCTGTAGTTCTGAAGTTAAAAGAATCATCATCAAGCCCCATTTTTTTAAGCATCAATATCAGAATTACAAGACCAAGCCCGGCTCCCTCTGTGTCATCAAGAACTGAAGAAAACGCATCCTCAAGATTATCGTACTGTCTTGATCTTGCCAATTTATCCTGAATGCGCAGCTGTTCAGTTTTATTTGCGGTAGTATTATTGCGGATTTCAATATGAATTGTATTTCGTTTAACTTGAAGTATTATTTTTATATAAAGACCTTTTTCTTTCTGCTTTTGAAGGTAATGTGAAATATTATTATACGTTTCTTTGAATCCTTCCATTCCTTCCGCGTATTCTTTATCACTGTTGATATCAAGACCGCGTTCCAGGAAATATACGCGCTTTGTATTGGCTTTTTTCGCGTTAACTACGAGTTCCTGAACGCAATAAACGATATAATCTTTTAATTTTGACTGATTCATCTGCTTTAAAAAAGCATCTATGACCTGTTCTATATAAACTTCAATTTCTTTTGGATGCGTGTATGTTGTAATTGTCAGCGGTAATCCGGACTGGATGGCTTTTTTTATCTTTTCTTCATCCACTACCAGTTCGGGGGTTGAACTCATGTCTTATAATCTCCCGGTTTCTTCCTATCTTATGATAATAATAGTAAAAATTCGTAAAAAAATCAAGAGGCGGCACTTTTACCAATAATGGTAAAATCATCAATTTTTACCGTAAAGTATGTCAAAACGACACAGTATTTTTACACTTTTTTTAACTTGTGTCATTTTCCCTTGATTATACATTCAAAATTGGATAAAAACCATAAAATTTTCATGATATTTCCATTAATAAGACGAAATATTGAAAAAATCTACTTGGCACGCTTTTTGCTATATAAAAAGTATAAAAAGGTGGAAGATATGACAGAAAAAGTAAAAAGAAAAAAGTTTGAAGACAACCTCGCGATTTATCTGAAAGAAATAAATCGTATCCCGATGCTTAACAGGGATGAAGAGGAAAGTACTGCCAGCGCAGTATCTGCCGGTAATAAAGCTGCCAGAGAAATACTAATTAATTCCAACTTACGCTTTGTTATAACAATAGCAAAAAAATACCAGGGACTTGGATTGCCTCTTGAAGATTTGATCAGCGAAGGAAATGTCGGTCTTATTAACGCGGCTGATCGTTTTGATGTTGATAAGGGCTATCATTTTATTTCTTACGCTGTCTGGTGGATTAGGCAGGCAATCATGAGCGCTCTTTGCGAGAAAGCCAGAATGATCAGGCTTCCTGTTAACCGCGCCGCCGATCTTGTAAAAATTGAAAAAGCCGGAAAATTAATTGAAAGGCAGCAGTCACAGGAAGAAGAAGTAACCGAGATTGCAGGGCTTTTAAACATGGAGAAAGAGCGTGTCACGGATCTGCTGGATATTTCAAGGGAAGTTCTTTCGCTCGATAATCCTTATTCTAAAGAAGGTGATTTACCGTTAAGGGACTTTATTGAAGACAATAGATATTCGTCTCCTGATTCAATCGCGGAACAAACAATGATGAAGGATGATATTGAGAATGTTTTAGGTTCTCTTGAAAAAGATGAAGCTGATATAATCCGCTGTCATTACGGTCTTGGTCAACAGGCAATGTCGTTAAAAGAGATTGGCGTCCGTTACAACCTGAGCAAAGAACGCATACGTCAAATTGAAGAAAAAGCGCTGACAAGACTGCGAAATCCGATCCGCGCTGAAAAACTGGAAGCGTACGTCGCGTAAAACGCGGCGTAATTATCTTGATAAAATGCAGCATTATGTGTTGCATTTTATTAAGAAATTTATAAGTTAGTTATTTTTATTTTAACTATTCTTAAAATAATACTGTTTTTTTTTAATAATGTTTGACAACTCTCAAAATAGTGGCGTATCCTGTACATATATTTTTAATATTTAAGGAAGGCACTATGAAAAGAATTATCTCATTATTGGCTGCTGTCTTGATGGCAGCATTTGTTTTTTCAGCATGTTCCAAATCGGGCGGAATGGAAATTACCCTTGTCAGCAATAAAATTGAGATTGACGCGCCGCTAAAAGCGTTTGCCGCTGATTATGAAAAACAGACCGGCGTAAAGGTCATTATTAAAAGTTTCGGCGGAGAGACCCCTTATGCTCCGAATCTTACGACCATGTTTAACTCCGGCACCGAGCCTGAAATTTTTGTAATTGAAGGAAGAGCGGGATATGAAGACGCGAAACGATCAGGAAGGATATATGATCTTACAGGTCAGCCGTGGATTAATGATACAGAAATGGCTTATTACGACCCTGAAAACGGCAATGTCATCGGATTCCCTGTGGCTGTCGAAGGATGGGGTCTTGGTTACAATAAAGAGCTTCTCGCAAAAGCAGGAATCGATCCTGCGACGCTCACAAATATCGGCGCAATCAGAGCGGCATTTGCGAAAATCGATTCAATGAAGAGCCAGCTTGGCATCGACGCTGTTGTATCAATGGTTGCAGGTCCCGGTATGACATGGGTAACAGGTCTTCACGGAGTAAACGCGTATCTCGCGTTGGGTCTTCCCTATCATGATTCATCAAAATTTATCGACATGATGCTCAAAAATCAGGTTGATACCGCGCGTTTAACAAAATTCGCCGAATACTATGATCTCCTTTTCAGATACTCAAACAAGAACACGCTTCTTACAGGCGGCTACGATCAGCAGCTTGGAGATTTCTCGCTTGGTAAAACTGTTTTTATCCATCAGGGAAACTGGACAGATCCGACATTTAAGGAATTCGGCATTACATTTGGAATGGGTTATGTTCCTCACGCGTACCTTGACGAAGACACCGACGGCATTTTCGTAGGCGCTCCTTCATGGTACCTTGTTAACGCAAAATCCGCGAATATTGAAGAAGCGTTAAAGTTCCTTACCGCGCTCGCGTTAACTCCCGAAGGTCATGACTACATGGTAAATCAGGCAGGTATGGTTCCCGCGTTCAAGTCTGTTACATTAAAACCCGCAGGGCAGCTGTCGATTGCTGTTCAGGAATGGCAAAACAAAGGAAAGATTTACGCATGGCAGCAAAATGAAATGCCGGACGGTTTTGGAATGAACACCCTTGGACCGATTTTCCATCAAATGGCTGACGGTAAAATATCTACTCAGGAATTTGTGCGGTTGTTTACAAACGCTGTTACCAATCTTGGAAAATAAACGATAAAAATTTTGGAGCGGAAGAAGAAAGGAGGCGATATGAGTGGTGTTAAATATAAAGGTGATAAACCGCGTAATTCATTATTATTCTTTCTTTTTCTGCTGCCTACGGTTTTTGCTTTCCTTATGGTAATAGTTATCCCTTTTATTATGGGAATTTTCTATTCATTTACTGACTGGAACGCGATTACTGGGACTAAAGTAACATGGGTAGGTTTTAAAAATTACTTTGCGGTGTTTAAGGATATTACATTCCTTCATTCATTCCTTGTTACTGTAGCTTACGCGATATTGAATATTATTGTTCTGAATATCTGCGCGTTCTTCCTGGCGCTTTTGGTAACAAGCAAATTAAAGTTAAACGGTCTTTACCGCGCCGGTTTTTTTCTTCCGAATCTAATCGGCGGTTTAATACTTGGTTATATTTGGCAGTTTATCTTTAATAACGCCGTTCCGTCTTTTGGAAACGCCATTGGATTTACATGGCTGGGTGAAAATCTATTTCTGGCAAACAGATATCTTGCTCTTCTTGCGATTGTTATCGTAGGCACATGGCAATACGCAGGTTATATAATGATGATATATGTCGCTTCAATTCAAAGTATTCCCGATTCATTAATAGAAGCGGCTGATCTTGACGGCGCTAATTACGGTCAGCGGCTTAGACACATTGTATTCCCGCTTGTCGCGCCCGCGTTTACTGTTTCAATGTTCCTTACGCTTGTTAACTCGTTTAAACAGTTTGATGTTAACTTCGCGCTCACTGCCGGGGGTCCTTCAGGGATGTTCATGGATAAAGCGATTATGACAAATGAATTTCTTGCGCTTAACATTTATCAAACGGCGTTTGCGTACCGTGAACTTGCGCAGGGTCAGTCAAAGGCGATAATTTTCTTTGTTGTACTTGCGGTTATCGCGCTGATTCAAGTACGCGCTAATAAAAAGAGGGAGATAGAAATGTGATGAAAGTTAATAAATATTTCTTTTTGGAAGTTGGCGCGATTTTACTATTCCTGATTTTCTTAATCCCTTTTGTGATTGTTTTAATTAACGCGTCAAAACCGTCGCTTCAGATTATTATGGATCCTCTGTCATTCCCTGAAAATCCTTCACAGTTGGTTGAAAATATTAAAACAGTATGGGCAAGTCCCAATGTGCGTTATGCGTCATCGTTTATGTCTTCCATTATTATAACTGTAATATCTGTCGGGCTTTTAATATTGTGTTCGTCAATGGCGGCATGGGTGCTTGTCAGAACCAAAACAATGCTGTCAAATATTATTTTTATGGTTTTTGTTTCCGCTATGGTTATTCCTTTTCAGGTTGTAATGTTCCCGCTGATTTCATGGTTTCATTTTATCGAAGTAAATCTGGGTATTTTAAAAACGCCGTTCAGGCTGCTGCAGAATTATCCGGGGATTATTTTCGCGTACCTTGGATTCGGCGCTTCCCTTTCTGTTTTTCTTTTCCATGGTTTTATTAAATCAGTCCCGATTGAACTTGAAGAAGCCGCGACTATTGACGGCTGCACAAAACCGAAAGTATTTTTTAAAATTGTTTTTCCCATACTCACTCCGATAACGGTAACAGTAATGATTTTAAACGGTATCTGGATATGGAATGATTATCTGCTGCCGTTATTGCTTCTTGGATCAGGCAACACTGTTCAAACATTACCGCTTGCCGTCGCAAGTTTTGTAGGCTCCTTTGTTAAGAGATGGGATTTAATTCTTACCTCAACATTAATGACGATGCTGCCTGTAGTTATTGTGTTTTTAATTTTGCAAAAACACATTATTAGGGGAATTGTGGATGGAGCAGTTAAAGGATAATAATTTAAAATGGCGGAAGAAAGCCGTTGTTTATCAGATTTATCCGCGAAGTTTTTGTGATTCCAACGGCGACGGAATCGGCGACATAAACGGCATTACATCACGCCTTGATTACATTAAAGCGCTCGGCGCTGACGTTATCTGGATTTCTCCTATTTATAAAAGCCCTATGTATGACAACGGCTATGACATAAGCGATTACTGTGAAATTAATCTTGAGTTTGGATTGATGCAGGATTTTGACAGACTCCTTGATAAAGCTCATGGAATGGGTTTAAAGATCGTTATGGATCTTGTTGTTAATCATTCGTCAGATTTGCATCCGTGGTTTTTAGAAAGCAGATCAAGCCGGGACAATCCTAAAAGAGATTATTATATTTGGAGAGACGGAATTAATGACGGACCGCCCAACGACTGGATTGCGTGGTTCGGCGGCTCCGCGTGGACGAAAGATGAAAAAACAAACCAATATTATTTGAATTGTTTTTCTTCTCATCAGCCTGATTTGAATTGGGATAATCCTCAGCTTCGTTCAAGCATATATGATATGATGCGTTGGTGGCTTGATAAAGGAATAGATGGTTTCAGGCTTGACGCCATCAGTTTTATTTCAAAACCGGAAAATTTTTTAAACGGCGATATAAAAAAAATAATTCCAAATGGTCCGCGCGTGCATGAATATTTAAAAGAAATGCGCCTGGAAACGTTTTCAAAATACGATGTGCTGACAGTGGGAGAGACAGGCGGCGTTACAGTAGATGAAGCCGCCAATTACGCGAATGTCGATGGAAGCGAACTTGATATGGTTTTTCATTTTGAGCAGCAGGAACTTGACGGCGGCGAAAGTTTTAAATGGAATGACAGAAAAATATTTTTACCGGAATTGAAAGAAGTGTTCGCGCGCTGGCAGAATAAACTTTACGGAAAAGCATGGAACACTCTGTACTGGTGCAATCATGATCAGCCGCGGATAGTTTCGCGCCTCGGCGATGACGGAGTATACCGCGAGAAGTCCGCGAAAATGCTGGCGGCGTGTCTGCATTTTATGCAAGGCACTCCGTTTATATATCAGGGTGAAGAACTAGGAATGACGAACTGTCCTTTTAAAAGTATTGATGATTACCGCGATTTAGAAAGTATAAATGCTTATAAAAATTTAGCGCTTAAAGAAAAACGATTCAATAAAAATGAAATGCTTAGGTATATGAGATTGAAAAGCCGCGACAATTCCCGTACGCCGATGCAATGGAATGATAAACCGCACGCCGGTTTTTCGGGCATGCCGCATGATTCGCAAAACAATCCCGGAAAGTTCTGCAACCCCTGGATAATGGTAAACCCGAACTACCGTAAGATTAACGCGGAAGAGCAAATAAACCGCTCCAAACATGGAATTGACGGATCTGTTTTTAGATTCTATCAGGAGCTGATAAAATTCCGAAAAACGATGGATATAATTACGCATGGCAGATTTGAATTGCTGCTTCCTGATGATAAAGATTTATTTGTTTATACCCGCAAATGGCAGGAAGAAAAACTGCTTGTTGCCTGTAATTTCTCGCGAAAGAAAAAAACATTTACCCTGCCGCAGGAATTTTCTGCCGGCGTTAACGCTGAAGAGATAAAAATCCTGATATCAAACGAAAAAATTTTAATTGGACAGCAAATAACGCTTGGAGCTTTTGGCGCGGTTGTTCTTGTTTAATTATAATTCGTACTGTATAATGATCATCAGGTGCGTGCAATATGAAAAAGCTATTAGTTTTGTTAATTGCGGTTTGCTCATTGT
>JGI24695J34938_10002037_pt1 | contig 15977 bp, 8 predicted proteins | sample TergutCo191P3_FD_34938 | JGI IMG/M metagenome (IMG submission 34938)
CATCGTTCTGCCGCCTGATTAATAACTGGGGGTTGGCTTTTAAAGATGCCACTTCCCTTTTATAGCCGTTTGTATCAACATTCGCCAGGTTATTGCCGACAGCGTCGAGCCGCCACTGCTGCGCCCTCATTCCGCTGGCGCCGGTATACCATCCTCTTATCATATTTCTATTTTCGGCATTTAATTTTAGAAATGTATGTTTAAAACGTATCCGCAATAGGCGCAGGGGGAATACCCCCGGCTGCTAAGTTGGCTGTCATTTATTAACGCACGCTCTGGCGTGGCTGCCTGTAGCTCAGCCAAGCTGCTATCGCAGCAATTATATGAGCATCCGGGGGGTATTCCCCCTGCGCTTATTGCGATAAGTACTACATATATATTTCTGTTGTATAATGATATGAGAGTTCGCTAAGGAGACAAGCATGGGGAAAAAAGAGTTTAAGCTGGGGAAGGGAAAGGTAAAAGTAACCAATTTAAGGAAAAATGTTGAGGCTAAAAGAGCAAGGCGTAAAAAATTGTTAATATTTGGTATTTGCGTACTGGCGGCGGCTGCGCTGGGAGCTATATTGTACTTTACTGTTTTTGAGGGAACTCTCTCTGTTTTCCGGTAAATGAGTCCGCAACCAGTTTGTACACGCATATCTTGTTTAACTGTTCTTGCGAAAAACTGCAGGCGGCGTCCTTCTCTGTTTGATGTTTCATCAGCAAATTTAAGCCGGATATTTTATCGTCATCGTTTTCCAGTAAAATTATCCTGCCGAATCCTATTACGCTTTTGTACGCATAACTGTAATTGCAAGCCTTCTCTCCTTCGATTAACTGATTATCGCAGTCAATTTCAAAACACGCGTTATTGTTAACTTTAATAATATCCAGCTTTTTTCCTTCCGCCGCGCTGTGAAAATAAAAAGTTAGCAGGTTATTTTCAAAACTGAATCCGTAATTAAGCGGAATAATATATGGGATATTATTCTCCGACAAACCAAGCCTGCATACTTTGCATTTTTTTATTATGTTTAATTTTTCATTTAGATCGGTAATTTCCCTGTCGCTTCTTCTCATGCGGCGCTCCTTTTTTTATTAAATCATTTTTGAAAAAGATATTCTATTATTTTTTATCAGGATAACAAACAACGCAATTACGTCCGGCTTCCTTCGCCGCGTATAATCCTTTGTCGGCGTCGGAAAGAAACGCGTCTATTGTATTTTCAAGAGTGGGCGTAAGTGATGTAACGCCGATACTTATTGTAATTTTTATATCAACGCCGTCAACGCTTGGAATAAATCTATTCTCTACTTCATGGCGGATTCTTTCCGCGACCTTTACGGCTCCTTCCAAAAGCGTGTTCGGCATTAAAACGACAAATTCCTCGCCGCCCCAGCGGGCTGCAAAATCACCGGGACGTTTAAAAGATTTGGGGAAAATCGCCGCAACAGTCTGCAGCACAACATCACCCTGTAAATGCCCGTATGTATCGTTAATATGCTTGAATTTATCAAGATCCATCATCAGCATGCTGATAGGAGTCTGCTCTCTTACAGATTTTTTCCATTCCATTCTTAACCGATCGTCAAAACTGCGCCTGTTTGAAATATTTGTCAGCTGATCGATCATGCTAAGGCGTTCTATTGTCTGCAATTGATTTATAATTTGAATTTGATTGCGCACCCTTAATTTTGCTATTGCGGGTCTGAAAGGTTTAATAATGTAATCGGCGGCGTCAAGAGACAGTCCTTTTTCTTCATCTTCATCGCTGTCCAGCCCCGTAATAAAAATAACAGGGATTTTTTTAATTTCATCACAGCTTTTAATTTCAGCAAGCGTTTGATACCCGTCCATGTCAGGCATTAAAATGTCGAGCAGGATTAAATCCGGTTTGTATTCTTTCGCTTTTTCGATGGCGTTTTTTCCGCTTGTAGCGGTGTATATCATATAATCAGAACCCAGTATATGCGTTAAAACTTTTAAATTAACATTTTCATCATCAACAATAAGCAGTGAATTTTTCTTTGCTTCCATAAAATCTACAACATCCTTTGTTTTCTAATTTGCGTTAAATTCATTTATAACCATTTCAAGTTCCGATTTAAGAATCTTCAATTGCTCTCCGGTTACATTATTTTTGCCGTCTTTAAGCTGATGTTCAACATCGTAAGCCGCCTTTTGCAGAATACTTTTGCCAAGCTGCGCCGCGTTGCTTTTTAATGAATGAGCGTACCTTTGCGCCGACATCATGTCGCCTTTTTCCATGGCTTCGGTAATCTCTTCGTATTTATTCTGATTTGTCCTGATAAAAACTTCCTGGATTTTTTTCTGAAACTCAATATCAGCTTCCAATTGCGCGTTGCTTTTGTCTTTCTCCCTGGTTTTCGGCGTAAGATATTTAACAAGGCAGTGCCACAGCTCCTGAGATGTAAAAGGTTTCCCGACACAGTCGAGCATACCGCTTTTTCTGTACAATTCTCTGTCATTAAACATTATATTAGCTGTCATGGCAACGATTGGAACGCCCGTATCAAGCTCGAAAATCCTGGATGACGCTTCAAGTCCGTCCATAATAGGCATATGCATATCCATAAAAATCAAATCAAAGAGTTTTTCTTTCCTTTCAATGCGTTTCAAGATCAAATCCAATCCTGCTTTGCCGTTTTCAGCGACAACGGTTTTAAGACCGACTCTTGATAAATGCTCGCAGATAACCTGCTGGTTCATCGGATTGTCTTCGCACAGTAAAATTTCACCGTCAAAAGCGGGTTTTTCAAGCTCGTTAAGAACAATTTTACTATCGAACGTGTCATCATCATTTGAGCTGACTGTATCAAACGTTAGTTCAAAACAGAATTTACTGCCGATTCCGATTAAACTCTCTACAGTTAACTTTCCGCCCATTAATTCGATAATATTTTTAGTTATTGACAATCCAAGCCCTGTGCCGCCGTACTTGCGCGCCGTTCCGGCTTCTGCCTGTATAAACGGATTAAATATTTTATCAACCTGCTCGGGCGTCATGCCAATACCGGAGTCTCTAATTTCAAAATACATCGTTATGGAATTATTACCTGCGCTTTTTAATACGGCGTTCAGTTTGATCATTCCTGAATTTGTAAATTTTACCGCGTTTGAAAGAAGATTTACCAAAACCTGCCTTAGTCTCGTAGGATCGCCCAACGGTTTCATTCCCAAACTCGGTTCAACATAAAAATAAAGCGTTAAACCTTTTTCAACAGCTTTCGGCATAATTAATGTTCTGCAGGTGGAGAATAATTCATGCATGTCGAATGGGATATTTTCAAGCTCCATTTTACCTGATTCAACCTTGGAAATATCGAGTATGTCATTAATAATTTGAAGCAGCCACTGCGCGTTAGTTCTAATTTTACTAAGATAATCTCTTGTTTTAAGAGATGTTTCTGTATCCATTGCAAGTTCGGAAAAACCAAGTATGCTGTTCATCGGAGTTCTAATCTCGTGGCTCATGGTCGCAAGAAAATTAGATTTTGATACGGAATAGGCTTCCGCTACTTCGCGTAAATGGTTTACTTCCTCATAAGGACGCCTGAGTATCGCTGCGGCGACAAAAGCGGCAACTATACCTAAAAAAAGAGTTATTAATCCCGGCAGTATAACGCTCCTTGACAGAAGCAAAGTATCGACAACCAGACTAATAACAGTAATAACAACAATCGTTGAAATAAAAACAACCAGAATTCTAACACGTATAGACATCTTCGCTTTATGAATGTTTTGCATATTTTATTATTTTATATTATAAATCATGTTTTGGCTATCAGATAATTAAATAAAAAAGACCTGATCCAGGAAAATCCCGCAATCAGGTCTCTTTATTAAGACATTTTTTTATACCAAATACCCTAAATTAGATAACTTCGGGTTTCGGCGCTGCTTTCTTCGCAGCGGGTTTCTTTGCAGCAGGTTTTTTCTTCGCTGCTGGTTTCTTCGCGGCGGTTTTCTTTACGCCGACTTTCTTCTTTGCGCCGACTTTCTTCGCGCCGACTTTCTTCTTTGCGCCGACTTTCTTCGCGCCGGTTTTCTTTGCAGCGGTTTTCTTCTTTGCTGCGGGTTTTTTAGCGGCGGTTTTCTTCACACCAGTTTTCTTGGTGGTTTTCTTCGCGCCAACTTTCTTCTTCGCACCGACTTTCTTCGCGCCGGTCTTCTTCGCAGCGGTTTTCCTCTTCGCTGCAGGTTTCTTCGCAGATGTAACTGCCATACTCTTGTCCCCCTTTGCAGGTTTTTTACTGCCTTTCACCTTGGCAGTGGCAGGTTTAGTCTTTCCTGACCCCCCTCCCATTATGTTCTTTCCTGAGTTGTTGATAACAGCTTGCGCTCCGGCAAGGCGTGCCAACGGTACCCGGAATGGTGAACATGATACATAGCTTAGTCCTGCTCTATAACAGAAGTCTATAGTCGCAGGATCTCCGCCGTGTTCTCCGCAGATCCCAATTTTAAGATCCGGCTTTACCAATCTTCCTTCTAATATCGCGTGTTCCATTAAACCGCCGACGCCGTCTTCATCAATTGTCTTGAATGGATCAACATCAAGAACGCCTTTCTGAAGATAGACAGGCAGGAATGACGCGACATCATCGCGGCTGAATGCAAAAGTCATTTGCGTTAAATCATTAGTTCCGAAACTAAAGAAGTCCGCATACTTGGTAATATGCGCTGATCTAATCGCCGCGCGCGGCACTTCGATCATTGTTCCGATAGTTACATTAACTTTAACGCCTGCTGCATTAAATACTTTATCTAATATTTTTTCGGCATTAGGACGAAGTAACCTTAATTCTCTTGCTGTTACAACGATAGGAATCATTATTTCAGGTTTAACAGGAATTTTTAATTTCGCGCATTCAACAGCCGCATGAGCGATCGCTTCAACCTGCATATCATAAATTTCAGGATACGTTACCGCTAAACGGCATCCGCGGTGACCCAACATCGGATTACTTTCAATAAGAGTGTCGATTTTTGCTGTTAATTTCGCCTGATCCAGATTCAAATGAGAAGCTAATTCAGCGATTTCTTCTCTTGTGTGCGGAACAAATTCATGAAGAGGAGGATCTAAAAGCCTTATTGTTACAGGGCGGCCTTCCATCGCTTTAAAAATTCCAAAGAAATCTTTCTGCTGAAGAGGAAGAATCTTCTTTAATTGGGTTTTGCGTTCTTCTTCATTTTCCGCGACAATCATGGCGCGGAAGTGAATTAATTTTTCTTTATCGAAGAACATGTGTTCTGTTCTGCAAAGACCAATACCCTGAGCGCCGAAATCAAACGCGCGTTTGGCGTCATCCGGCTGATCAGCGTTTGTTCTGACGTCAAAACCTTTTATTTTACCGCGAACGGCGTTCGCGCGCACATCATCGCACCATTTAAGGAAGGTTGTCATATCTTTCGAGATTGAAGGAGCAACAAGCGGCAATTTTCCTTCATATACTTCGCCTGAAGTGCCGTCAATTGTAATCCAATCGCCTTCTTTATACATCTTTCCGCCGATATCAACTGTGCCGTCTCCGTTAACCATAACGCTTTTAGCGCCGGCAACACACGGTGTTCCCATTCCTCTCGCGACAACAGCCGCGTGACTTGTCATTCCGCCTGTTGATGTAAGAATACCTTGTGAAACTACCATGCCTCCGATATCTTCAGGACTTGTTTCTTTGCGGACAAGCATTACTTTTTCGCCTCTGTCATGCCATGCTTCGGCGTCTTTGGCGTTGAAAACAATTTTTCCGCTCGCTGCGCCGGGAGACGCGTTCAAACCTTTTGTTAACGCTTTCGCCGCTTTCTGCGCTTTAGCATCGATCATTGGATGGAGTAATTGATCTAAATGTCCCGGTGTTACGCGTAAAATGGCGGTATTTTTATCTATTAAACCTTCATTTACCATATCAACAGCGCATTTTACAGCTGCAGTTCCGGCGCGTTTTCCGTTTCTTGTCTGCAGAATGAAAAGTACACCCTGCTGAACAGTAAATTCCATATCCTGCATGTCTTTAAAATATTTTTCCAGCCTGTTTTTAATTCCGACAAGCTGTTTATAAATGGCAGGATTTTTCTTTTCCAGTGTAGAAATTCTTTCCGGTGTTCTGATACCGGCAACAACGTCTTCACCCTGCGCATTCATTAAATATTCACCGTAGAATTCATTAATACCTGTCGAAGGATCGCGGCTGAAACATACGCCTGTTCCTGAATCGTCGCCGAAGTTTCCGAAAACCATTGATTGAATATTAACCGCTGTACCTTTTAAACCTTTAATATCTTCTATTTGACGGTATTTAATCGCTCTTTCGCACATCCATGAACCAAAAACGGCGTTTATCGCGCCCCAAAGCTGATCAAGCGGGTTCTGCGGAAAATCTTTACCTGTGTCTCTTTTTACGATTTGCTTATATTGATCAACAAGTTTTTCTAAATCTGAAGCTGTAAGTTCCGTATCAAGTTCTATTTTTTTATTTTTTTTAACTGCGTGAAGAGCTTCTTCAAAGTGATCATGTTTAACGCCCATCACAACATCGCCGTACATTTGAATCAAACGCCTGTAAGCATCCCATGCAAAACGCGGGTTTCCGGTCTTATTCGCGAGACCTTTAACCGATTTATCGCTCATTCCAAGGTTAAGAATTGTATCCATCATGCCGGGCATTGATACTGCCGCGCCTGAACGAACTGAAACTAAAAGCGGATCATTCGGATCGCCGAGTTTCTTTTTCATTACCGCTTCTAATCTTTTAAGACCGGCTTCAACTTCTTCTTTAACTCCAGCAGGATATTTATTTTTATTTTCATAATAAGAAGCGCACACATCAGTTGAAATAGTAAATCCCGGCGGAACCGGAATACCCAAGTTAGTCATCTCGGCAAGGTTCGCGCCTTTGCCGCCTAAAACCATTTTCATCATTGCATCTCCGTCGGCTTTACCATTGCCGAAGAAGTAAACATTTTTCTTTGCCATTAACATCCTCCGTATAAAAGAATAACATCTTTTATTTTTTTATGCAAGCGTTTATAATAAATATTATGAACTATATTGATCTTCCTGTCTATAGAAATCAAGAAAAAATTTTATTAATGTTAAAAAAAAATCAAGCGCTTGTTGTTGAGAGTCCTACAGGATCAGGAAAGACAACTCAGCTTCCTGTGATACTTCATGAAGCAGGATACGCGTCAAACGGAATCATCGGAGTAACTCAACCAAGACGCATCGCCGCGGTATCAGTGAGTGAATTCATCGCAAAACAAAAAGAAACTCGCATTCCGGGGCTGATTGGATACAAAATGCGCTTCGCGGATCAAACAAATCACGAAACAAAAATAAAAATAATGACCGATGGAATGCTCTTGCAGGAGATGAAATTAGATCCATGGCTGTCAAAATACAGTGTTTTAGTCGTTGATGAAGCTCATGAACGCAGTTTAAACATAGATTTTATACTTGGATTACTTAAAAGAGTGCTTGAAAGCAGAAAAGATTTTAAAGTAATCATATCATCAGCGACGATCAACGCGGAAATTTTCTCTGAATACTTCGGGAATTGCCCGATTGTAAAGATTGAAGCGCAAAGATTTCCTGTCACTCTTGTTTATGATCCAGTTAAGAATGAGGAGTGTGAAGTCAGGAGTGAAGAGTTTGGAGTTAGGAGTGAGAAGTGGAGAGGAAAGAGAGAGCGAAGAGAAGGAAGAAGAGATAGAAATAGTTTTAATTTTAATGCTGAAGAAGCGATTTTAATGAAAATAGAGGCTATTACAACGCGTTTTATTAATGAAAAACGCGAAGGAGACATATTAATTTTTCTTTCAGGCGAAAAAATGATCAAAGAGTGCATGAATCGACTTACATTCTGTTCTGTCGGAAATTTTTTACATATAATTCCTTTATACGGCAGACTTGGCAAAGAAGAACAGGAAAAAGTCTTTGAATACGCTCCAAACGGCAAAACAAAGGTAGTAATTTCTACAAATATCGCGGAAACATCTGTAACAATAGACGGCATAGCAGCGGTAATTGATTCAGGATTGGCAAAATTAAACTGGTATAATCCGCGGACATTCACTTCAAGCCTGATTGAATCGCCGATTTCTATAGCGTCAGCGAATCAGCGCAAAGGAAGAGCGGGAAGAACACGCGAAGGAATCTGTTACAGACTGTACACACGCAAAAATTTTGAGGAACGTCCGCTTTATACAACGGAAGAAATCTTCAGAACAGATCTTTCTGAAGTAATTTTACGCATGGCAGACCTCGGCATTACCAATTTTGAAGATTTCGATTTCATTTCAACGCCTGACAGAGAAGGAATCATCGGCGGAATTGAAACATTAAATCTGCTTGACGCGCTTGAAACTGACCGCAGTTTATCAAATACAGGCAAATTAATGACAGAATTCCCTCTCGCGCCGCGTCAATCGCGCATTATTGTCGAAGCGATATTAAAATATCCCGATGTAATCCGCGAAACGATCATCGCGGCGGCGTTTTTATCAACACAAAGCCCTTATATTCTTCCTCCCGGAGAAGAAATTGAAGCAAGACAGGCGCATCACCGTTTTCGCGATGATTCAGGCGATTTTGTTTCATATTTAAAACTTTTTAAATCATACAATGATTCAACCAACAAGGTAAAATTCTGCGAAAATAATTATCTTGATGACCGCGCGATGGCGGAAATAGTAAATGTAACAGCGCAATTAGAAGAAATTCTCGCAAAGATGAAAATTCCTGTGCATTACCGCGCTCAGCCTCTTGAAAATAATGAAACAGAAGATTATTTATGCTGCATAGGACGCGGAATGATTCAATTTGTCTGTGTAAAAGAAGGCAGAGGAAAGATCGGCACGTACAGCAGCTTAACAGAAAGAAAAATAATGATTCATCCGGGATCAGTAATGTTTAAAGCTGATCCGCAGTTTATTGTAGCGGGAGAGATTGTGCGCACCTCAAAAATGTACGCAATGAGCGTCTCTCCGCTTTCTAAATCATTATTAAATAGAATAAGACCGGGATTATTCGCCGATCATGGTCATTCTGATACAGATGATTCGCAATTCAGAGATTTCAAACGGGAGAGACATAAAAAAGAGCGCGATTTTACCAACAATATGAAAATATCCGGTGAAACGTTCGAAATTATTACAGTCAAAGGAAAGAAAACTGTTCTCCTTCCGTGGGATAAACTCAGCGGAATACGGGAAAATCTTTCTCCGAATGCCGTATATAAAAATATAAAAGGAAAAATAATAGTCAGGAATCAATATAATCTGCTTGCAGGAGAAAAATTGGAATTAATTCTCTCTCTTGCTCCAACTCTTGACGCAGACAGCGCGTTTTCTCGTACATGGCCCCGTAAAGAGAGTTTTAATTCCGCAAATAATCTTTCATCTCTTTTAAAACACATGGACAGTCTTTCGCGCCCTGTTATGTGGAAAAAAAACTCGAAAGACCTCGGTTTTCTTGGACTTTTTACAGACGGTGAAGGAAATTACTGGCTGCGCGCGTCACGCGGCTTCTACACAAGCCTTAATGAGAGTTTATCAAGTCTTGAATCACTTATTGATGAACTCGGCGAAAACGTCGATACCGAACAAAAACATGTTGTGAATCAATGTTATCGCAGATTATCGGATTATCTTAATTGAAAAAAGAAAAAAAACGCCGCTGCGGTATGCAACGGCGTTGAAATTGATGAAAAATTAACCTATTGCGCAGGCGTTATAATTAAATCTTTAACATAGAACTGTCCTGTTTGGCTTGCGCACTGGAATGCCAGAGTAGAGCCGTTTGCAGTAGGTAACGCATCTCCAACAATTGTGAATTGCTGGTATGTTGAGGTTAAATTAATGCTTGATCCTTTTGAACCATGCTGCTCAGTCCAATAATATTGAACATACAAATTATTCCGCGTTCCGCTTTCTGTTCTGGCGGAGAAAGTGTATGTATACCGCGTACCTGCTTTTGCCTCAGAAGCGTAATCAAAAGTCATCGCCGCATTCCAATTGTCGTTACCTGCCGCAGTTACATTTGCGGTATATTCGCCGCTATTTACCGTTTCATTCCATGTCATCGCGGCAGGAGAATTAGCATAACCGCCAAATGTCCAATTTAAAGCTTGAATTCCCGCTTCGACAGCAACGCCTGAAATATTTGTATTATGTATATTAATAGTATTTACGTTATTAATTGTGTATAGAGGGTTTGAACTGGCGCTGTTTTGATAAACTTCTACGCTAAAATAAATCGGCGTAGATACCGTAAAAGGAACGATTGTTGTTGTCCATGACGCTGAACCGCTTGAAATATTAAGCTCTATTTCTCTTCTCCATGTGGAATTTGCGTTATGAAGGATTAATTTAGCGTATCCCGCGTTTATAGCTGAATCTGTTAGTGTTAAATTGCCGCTTATTGTGATACTTGAAGACCTTGTATAGTTCGCGGTTATCTGGACATCGCTTCCTGCGCTAAAATTAATAACTGTTGTCGCAGAATTTGGGTTTGCGGCGCTTCCTGCGCCTGTGACTGTCCAGTATGTAAAATAATAACCGGCAGGAACATTTGCTGTTACTGTAATTGGATTATCAGCGTAATATTTTAATTCTCTTGAAACGCCCGCAAGCTTTAAAGTAGATGAATTTAATCTAATTTCAGCGTTTGGCAGATAATAAGCGTCATCTCTTGCGGAAATAGTCACGTTTTTCAAGTCAGAAGCGTTAACGCCGCAATGATTCGGTAAAAATTCATTAACCATAATGTCTCTTACATTTGTAAGATAACTCCGCATGTTGTTAATATTTGAATCAAAATTATGCCATCCGCCGAAACGTGGATAATAATCAGCCATTAATGGTTTGTATATGTTCGCGAGCCGCTGTAATTCAGGCAGAAAGTTATCAGGATGGAAGTTAATATTGTACAGATCCATCATTGTGTTAACAAATTGACGTTTGAATTCCTGATTAGTAAGCAATTTTTTAAATAGTTGGCTGTGCTGATGACTTGAATTTTCTCCGGTTAAAATCCGCTCGAATCCATCCATTACTACACCATTGACATAAATTCCCACCGAGAATTCGGTATCAAACATCTGCCAGCGCCATTTTTTATCACCATAGGGGTTGCCGGATTCTATAATGCGCGTTCTCCACAAACGATAATTATTTTGAGGCCAATCCTGATTGTTAATGTAAATATTAGCCGCGAAATAATCAATAAAACTCTGAATGTCCATCAAATCGCATAATTCAATGTACATTTGCGAATCAGATAAATCCTTATTCCTGTATTCCATTAAATTCCAGTAAAACTGTTCTTCTCCGGGATTACCGTCATCTAACTCGCCGTTATCAAAAGAAATAACATTATTTCTGTTTACGCCGAATTTATATTCGGTATGATTGTCGCTGTATCTTTCCTGAAGATTGTAAAAACCCCAGTATTCGCCGTTAATATACACAATGCATGGAACTGCCGCCTGCACTGTAAAGGCGCGATCTGTCAGCAGGTTTTGAATAAACACATCGTACATTTTAGTCGATTCTGTATCATTTCCGCCGTTACGCAGCATAAAACTTTTATATGTTCCTACAGGCATCCCGTTAGCGCGAACCGCGCCAGGAATTAAAATATAATTGGTTAATGTATTTATACCGCCGTACTCTGATCTGAAATAAACATTAAAACTTTTCTGTCCCACAGCGCGCGACCATCCGCCGCGGACGCGAATGCCGACATTTTGAGAGACTGCCGCGCTTCTTGAACCTGCGTTTCCTTCAAAAAGCTCCATTGACACGACGCGTTCCCATTCTGTGCCTCTGCGCAGAAAATTATAAATTGTGTTTGTAGGGCTGTCATTTGCGTTCCAGCGGTTAGTACTGACTCCGCGCACCATAATGCCGTAATCGGTGTCTACAAGATTGTAAGGATCGGTAACAAACGAGATAATGGGATGATTCGAATAATTAGCAAGACTGTTTCCGATAAAATAAGTCGCGCTCACCGGATTGCTTTTATTACCGGCAGAATCCACCGCAACAGCGCGAATAACCGAAGCTTTCGGCACGTTAGCGTCACTTGGTATATAAATACCCGGCATGCTGCCGCGCGGATCATCTTCCAGTCCGTAAAAATTTGTCGAATTTTCCGGCGTTGCCAGAAGATTTTTTTGCATCGGGCTATTGCGGTTCACTATTTGAATAGCAGATGTATATTTAAAAACTCTCACGTTATCTACATTTGACGGATCAGGAATACTGCCGTCAATTGAATAATAAATATCCGCTTCTTTTGCTGTCAATGTCAGGCTAAAAGCGCTGTTATAATGTCCGCTGCTGTGAGAAAAAACAGGCGGACGCGCAATACCGGGAACAAAACCCTGCTCTCCTCCGGGTGGTTCTGGTTCTTTACAAGCTGTAAATAAACAACAGACAGCGAGTAATATTAAAATAATTGAAGGAGTAAATCTTTTACTCATATTTCTCTCCCTTTGTAATTGTTATTCAACTAAATCTCCGGTCATCGGGTTCCATTTACCGGCGGCGGAATTCCTTGGCCAGACTTTTAATAAAGCTTCATTAGAAATTGGGTTAGTATTGCGATAATCAACACTTTTGAAATCTTCACTGTTATTATCAGTATCATCAAGATTAATACGGCGAGGAACTTGCGGTCTTCCTTGATTTGCGAAACGAGCGGTTTCGTAACCATTTGTGTTTTGAGCAGCGGTTCCAACCCCAAGCATATCAATATAATCACTGCTCAAACCGGCTTCGGTAAACGGATTATCTACGGAAAGAGCAGCTTGATTGCGTAAAAGAGCAATTTTAAAACCATCATTACTTATAATAAAATTGTAAGATTGATCTGCAACTGGTAGAGGAGCCCGTGGTGTAGCATTCATATTACCGCTGCCACCTGTGACTTCTGGTATGGTATTATCAACAATAAGAAACGAACATTTAGCAGGAATTGATCCTGTTAATTTAATAGCATACGTCCAATTAGTAGCATTGCCAATATGCAGGTAGTAATTATCTGCAGTTAAATCAATAGTCACATTGGTATTATTATACAACTCAACAAGAGATCTTGGAAAACCGGAACCATCTGTCGAATTATTAGCATTTCCAAATGTATTTGCCTGCAAAATCATCAATTTTGGAGTTCCTGTCGGCCAGTCAGTATTAATTTCCGGAATAGGCTCCCATTCGCCGTCCTCGCTGTATCTGGGTTTAACCTGAGCGAATTTTGTATCACTTACGCCGGAGGAAGTACGGTAATCGATTCTTTCAAAATCAGTTTGATTATTATCGCTATCTGTAAGCGATTTGCGCCGCGCTGCTGCCTGTTTAGAGATTGATGTAAATACCGTTGTTTCAAAAGCGTCAACACTGGACGCGTTGTTATTATAAGCGCCAAGCAAGTCAATATAATCAGCCGCTGTTCCTCCTGTCATGGCAAAGGGGTTTTCTACTGTTAATTTATTTTGATTTCCCATCAACGCGACTTTAAAGCCATTATTGCTTAATATAAATGTATCAACGGTTTGATCGGCGTTTTCTATGTAAAGACGATTATCTTCATGAGTTGTGCCTAACGGACCCCTGATAAGGTATGAACTTTTCGCGGGAACTGATCCTGTCAGGTTTATAACAGTCCAATCAGTACCTGTTGTGCCGTATTGCAGAGAAAAAGTATTCAAATCGATAGCAGCGTCAGTGTTATTGTACAATTCAACAAAGCTCCTTGTAATTGCGCCGTCAGTAGCTGCTCCGGCTTGCAAGATTAACAGCTTGCCCGCGTATTCGCTTTTGTCACCGGTTACTGTCGGATTTTCAATTTCTTCAGACGGGAAAGGATTCCATCCGCTTGGTTTATCTTTCGCGTTTCTTGGTTTGCGAAGTTCAAGCAAATCATCGCTGATTCCTCCTACCGCGTATCTTATTCTCTCAAAATCATTTTGATTGTTATCTGTATCAATTAAATTTTTTCGTCTGACAGCTTCCGAAGCGGAACAACGTGCAGGCGCGGTTTCAAAACCAAAAATATTATCAGGATATGTAGCGTGAGATGGATCATTAACTGCTCCTACCATGTCTACATAACCTTTAATTTTTGTGCCGTTCCCGTCAATATCAAATGGATTAGCGATATTTGTTAAATTAACAGAACCTTTAATAAGCGCTGCTTTGAATGACCTGTTGGATAACTTGAAAAACAGATCGTTTATATCGCCATAATTATCTTCTATCTGATACCGCGAAGCGCCTGTCGTTCCGGGAGGCGTATTGTTTTGCTTAGGACCTAAAATGAGAAAAGAACCTTTGGCGGGAATTGTCCCCGTTAATGCAAGTTGTTCCCAAGCATTATCTTCGGTGACATCTGATCCTCTTTCACCTGCTGCATAATAAATAAATAAACCATTTAAATTAATAGCTGTGTCAGTAATATTATACAATTCGATAAAAGAATGTGTCGCGCCCGCCGCGCTATCTGAAGAGCCATACGCCTGCAAGATTAAAATTTTACCTGCAAATTCGTTTTCTTCGTTTTGCTGGCTGGGATCGTTATCGCTGCAGCTTATAACAAACAAACCGGTCAGCAGTAAAACACCAATTACCGTCATTATCATTTTAATTTTTTTCATATAAATCTCCTTCATAAGAGAATTTTACCCTGAATACGCTTTCAGGTCAACGGAGACAGCACAAAGAAGAATTAAAATAAAAAATGATAAAACGCGGAATTCATGTCCGTTATTTTCTACTATTGTACAACTAACGCTTTTTTATTATGCTGTCTTCATGACATTTTCGTTTTTTAACACGCTTGGACGCGAAAAACAGCAGTATAAGCCTTTGCAGGAGAACAAAACAGGTTTTTACGGATGCGGACCCACTGTTTACAATTACGCGCATATCGGTAATTTGCGCGCGTATGTGCATCACGATATACTGGTGCGCTCTCTCAGACGCGCGGGTTTTGAAGTAAACCATGTGATGAACATTACAGACGTCGGTCATCTTTCCGATGACGCTGATGACGGCGATGACAAAATGGTAAAATCCGCCGAAGAACGCGGCAAAAGCGTTCTGGAAATCGCTGATTTCTATACAAAAGCCTTTTTTAACGATACTGACAGAATGAATATTACGCGCCCCTCTGTCGTCTGCAAAGCCACGGAACATATCGCAGAAATGATCGATTTAATAAAAAAAATTGAAAAAAACGGCTTTACCTATTTTTCAGGCGGCAATCTTTATTTTGATATATCGAAGTTTCCGTCTTACGGCGATCTTGCGCTGCTTCGAATGGACGATTTAAAAGCGGGCGCCAGAATCGAAGAAGACGAAAACAAACGCAACTCAGGCGATTTTGTGCTTTGGTTTACAAAAAGCAAGTTCGCGAATCAGGCGCTTGTCTGGGACAGCCCGTGGGGAAAGGGATACCCCGGCTGGCACATTGAATGTTCGGCGATGAGCATGAAATATTTGGGCGATCAATTTGATATTCACGCAGGCGGAATCGATCATATCCCGATTCACCACACAAATGAAATCGCCCAGAGCGAAGCCGCTACGGGAAAAAAACCATGGGTACGGTATTGGCTCCACAATGAGTTCCTTGTAATGGACAAGGGAAAAATGTCCAAATCAGCAGGCGGGTTTTTAACCCTTCAATCCCTTATCGATGAAGGCTTTGACCCCCTCGATTACCGTTATTTCCTGCTTGGAGGTCATTACCGCAGCCAGCTTCAATTCTCCTTTGAAAGCCTGAAAGGAGCAGCAAACTCCCGAAAGTCGTTAATTAATAAAATAAAGGGGTTAACCGCAAAAATTGACGGTCAGGGTACACAAAAAGAATGTGAGAATATAGCCGCTTATATAGAAGATTTCAATAAAGCGATTGAAGATGACCTTAATACACCACGCGCGCTTGCCATACTTTGGGGGTTTTTAAAGGATG
>JGI24695J34938_10002038_pt1 | contig 15976 bp, 17 predicted proteins | sample TergutCo191P3_FD_34938 | JGI IMG/M metagenome (IMG submission 34938)
GTATGACAATGTGCTAGCGGCGGGTATGAAGCCGTTTGTTGAGCTGTCGTTTATGCCGGGACGGCTTGGAAAAAACAGAAAAGCGAAATCGGAAATTTCCGGGATAAATAATTCAATGCCAAAAAATGATTCGCAGTGGCGGGATTTTATTAAAGCGTTTGTAAAATTTCTCATACACCGTTACGGAAGAGATGAGGTTATAAGCTGGCATTTTGAAGTCTGGAATGAACCTAATATTTTTGTTTTTTTTAAAGGTACAAAAAAAGATTATTTTCATTTATATGAAATTACAGTCCGCGCGATCAAGGAAGTTGAGCCCGCGATAAAAGTCGGCGGTCCTTCGACAGCGTTATGCGCGTGGCTTAACGATTTTATCAATTTTACTAAAGAAAAAAATGTTCCTATAGATTTTATCGCGACACATTATTATCCGGGAGAGCCGCTTGGTCCCGGTCTTTTATTTAAGTATGTAAAAAGCATGTTAGCTGACAGTATAGTGAAAATGGGCAAGTTAAAAAACGGGCGCGTATTGGACGCTGGACGCTGTTTTATGAATGATCAAACCGAAGAAGTAAAAGAAATGGAAAAAGGGCTGATGGGAAAACAGACAGCTATCGCGCGCTCTCAAATTGGAGATCTGCCATTATTTATAACTGAATGGAATCTAAGCGCTACAATAACAGCGTATTCCAACGACACGCGCAAAGCCGCCGCGTTCCTTGTAAAATCCATCAGCGAAATGGACAGTTCCGTGACTGGCTCATCTGTCTGGGCATTCAGCGATATATTCGATGAGTTCATGCTCCTTCCTGACGAGTTTTCCGGCGGCTTTGGTCTCTTGACAGTCAGCGGAATTCCAAAACCGCAGTTCCACGCTTTAAAAATGATGGCGCAAACTGGTCCGCGAAAATATGATCTTCCGGTCACAAACGAGGAAATAGAAATCGCTGTTTATGAAAGCGATAATGAAAAACAACTTTTTGTTTTCCGCCATCGAATGAAAAACGCTAACGAGCCCGCGCTTCAGTATGAAGTGTTATTCGATCTTCCCTCTGTTCCATCAACGGTAACGTTAAAAAAAATTGACGAGCAGCATTGCAATCCTCTTAAACTCTGGGAAGATATGGGCAAGCCTGAACTTAACAAGGAACAAGCCTCCGATCTGATCGCGCGATCTTCTCCTGTAACAGAAAAAATAGAAATAAAATTTGAAGGCGGCGGACTCAGGCTTCAAGGATCGCTTGGAATCAATGATATACATTTTTATACTATCAGTTTTATTAAGGTTTTAGTATGAAAAATTATAAACCGCGGCATACAATAAAAAAAATCTATACAGATACTTACGCGATCAGCGACAGCGGGATTGGACAGGGTAAAGTTTTTATGTACCTGCTGGCAGGCAGTGAGAAATCCCTTCTCATTGACAGCGGATTTGGGTTACTGGATTTGAAGGCGATAACATCGTCAATTACAGATAAAGAAGTGATTTGCGTCTGTACTCACGGTCATGTTGATCACGCTCTTGGCGCCTGTCAGTATGAAAACGCGTATCTTCACAGCAAAGATTTTGACGTATACAAGCGTCATACAGATCCGCGGATGATAACCGACATGGGGATGAAAGGGCTGTTAATGAAACCGCCCGCGAGTATGCTGCGAAATTCAAGTTATGTGCAGCTAGTAGAAAAACTGGCGGACACGCCGCATAGGCAGCTTAAACCTCTTGATGATATAAAAGAATTTGATCTTGGAGACAGAATAATAAGCTGGTATCCCGTACCGGGACATACTCAGGGCAGCGCCGCGTTTATTGACGAAAAAAACAAAACGTCCTTTGACGCCGACGCCGCTCCCGTTGGCGCGTGGCTTTTTTTATCGGAATCAAGCCCGCTGCCTGAATACATTGAATCATTGGAAAATTATTATGATTTTCTGTTTGGCAAAGGAATAACACATCACTATTTAGGGCACGCCGGTACTCCGTTAAAAATAAAAAGCATAAAAAATCTGATACGCTGTTCCCGGCTCGCGATAAAAAAACCAAATAAAGGAGCAAAAGTAAATTCAATGTTCGGTCCCGCGCGGATAATCTTCGCGGAAGGCGCGCTGATGTTCTGCTCGGCTAAATAAATTAACCGAGTTTATAGACAGACACAAAATAACCGGAGGCGCAAATGTATAAAAAGTTTTTTACTTTAAGTTTTGATGACGGACTTGAAATGGATAAAAGAATTATCGAGCGCATGCGCCATTACGGATTGTCAGGCACATTCAACATTAACGCGGGACTTTTTGGTTATTCGCCTCGTTTTGTAAAAATAAACCGCCTTCCCAAACATGAAATACGCGGTGTGTATGAAGGATTTGAAGTAGCGTCTCACGGCTACAAACATGAAATGTTCCGTTATATGACGCGGAAAAAAATTGAAGAGTCGCTGTCACGCGACATTGACGAGCTGTCTGAATTAATGGGTTATCATATCGCGGGTCACGCTTATCCCTATGATATGCATACAAAATCCGCTGAAAACTACCTTCGCTCGCGCGGTATACTCTACTCCCGCCGCGCTCTTGGCAAAGGCTCATTCCGTTTTCCCGAAGACCCGTTAAAATATACCGCAACCTGCTGGTTTAACTCAAAAAAAGTATTCAGGCTTATTAATGAGTTTGTTAACGCGAAACCTGAAAACGGCAATATGCTGTTTATGATGTGGGGACATTCATATGAACTGGAATATGGTTATCCCAAATGCTCCCCTGAGCGCCTTGAACAAATTTTTTCAAAGATAGCCGGGCATAATGATATTGTTTATTGTACCAGTAAAGAAGCGTTTGAAGGGAATAAAGCGAAAGAATCAAAAGAAAGCTTAATTACTTGATTCTAATTTCTCAACATCGCCAAAATCCGATTGTCTGCCGGTAGATTTTTTATTAATAATAAGGTCGGCTTTTGAAATTACAGGTATCTCTAAATCCTCAACAGTAATCATCATTCTTCTTGGATAACAATCCTTAATATCTATGCCGTCAGCTTTGTTGATTATATCAATTTTAACAGGCGAATTACCAAATCTAACAACATTGCCTTTTATTCGAAGGTATTCAATATTAATAGGAGGAGCGCCAAATTCAATAAAAGCTTTTTCAATGTTTTTTAAATTGTTGTCATTAATAAATATAAAAAAATCAATATCTCTTGTCGCTCTGGGATGTCCATACAATCCAACTGCCCATCCGCCAACGAGTAAATATTTGACCTTATTTGAGTTTAGACAGCGTATAAAATCTTTGAAGTCTTCCGGTAGTTGCCTCTTCTCCATAAAAACACTCTCTTAAAAATGTTATTGTTTGTAATTTTTCCTTTATTGTCGCGTTATCCCAATATTCCTTGTCTTCCTTATCGAATGTTTCCTGATTGCCATAAGAAACATTACATCTATCCATTTTTTCAGAAAACATATAAAAACTCCAATAAGTAACTCAAGAGAGTATTGTATTTAATAATTTTTATCTGATCATTCTACACATCTCATCTTACTATTAAAAACATATGCCTTTCAACCGGATCATACCAGAGTATCACAGCGGGAATCTCTTTAAGCTTCCTATTACATAAATCAACATCAGGTTTCAAAACACAAAATCCTCAAGTCTGTCTGTAAGAATTTCTGTTTTACCGCCGAAGATGGCGATTGTGTGTTCCCAGTGAGCTGAAACTTTATCGTCGGCTGTTACTATTGTCCAGTCGTCATCGCATATTTCCACATCGTCTTTTCCGAGGTTAATCATCGGTTCGATCGCGATAACCATTCCGTTATTAATGCGCGGATTCGCTCCGTGCGGGTAATTCGGCACATGAGGATCTTCATGAAGAGCCAAGCCCACCCCATGTCCGCAGTATTCCTCAACTATTCCGTAGCCTTCCGCGCGCGCGTGTTTTTCTACAGCGCGAGAAATTTGCAAAAGCCTGTCTCCCGCTTTCGCGGCTTCTATGCCTTTGTAAAGACATTCATTTGTGATTCTGTTTAGTTTTTTAACGTCCGCGGAAACTTTTCCGGCTTCTATGCTGACTGCCTGATCGCTTATAAATCCGCCAAGATCAATGCCGCAGTCAAGAGAAACAAGATCGCCGTCCGCGACGCGTCTTTTGCCCGGTATTCCGTGTATGACTTCCTCATTTATCGATACGCAGATCGCCGCGGGGTAAGGTTTTTTTTTCGGTTTATATCCGAGAAACACAGGCCTGCCTCCGGATTTTTTTATCCAGTTCCGCGCCCACTGATCAATATCGATTGTCTGGATTCCCGGTTTTATAAGAGGAATCAGTTCGCGGTACATGGCGGATAACATCTTGCATGATTTCCTGATGCCGTCAATTTGTTTTTCGTTTTTTAGCCTAATCATAATTTAAGTTCCTGCCCTGATTTCCTTTAACGCCTGCGAGATTGATTCTTTAAAATAATTTTCTTCCGTCTGCGAAAATCCAATTCCGATTAAAGACTGTATGCAGTCGATCCATGTCTCGTTATCAATCTGATCTTTAAGCCTTTTCTTTATAATAGATAAAATATAATGTTTTATTTCGGGAGTAAAGAGGTTAAAATACGGCTTGCGCGCTTCCTCCGTTAAAACCAAAGCTAACAATTTGAACGCTTCAAAGCAAAAACTTCTTTTGTCAAGCTCTTCAGCAAGCAGGAAGCACAGATCCATCCAGTCTCCGCGCGGAAGATATTTTTCCAATGGAAAATTAATCCCGCCGTTTTCGCGCCAGACTTCGATCGCGCGATCTTCGTTTAAACGCAGCAGTTCGTAAAAAACAAGTTTTGCCTTGCTTGCTGGATCTGTCTGTTCATTCAGCCATGTCCTGTACTCAAAACCCGGCTTCTTCGCGTAAGAAGAATAAAATTTATCGCGTTCAAACCGGCGTTCTATGTCGCATAACGCTTCATAAGCAGCGATAAGGCGGCGCATCGCTTCCGCGTCAGACGCGCCTGTAAGATCAGGATGATATTTTTTCGCTTTTTCGCGAAAGGCTTTTTTTATTTCCGCCGCGCCGGCGCCTTGTTTTACGCCAAGTAAACTATAATAATTGTCCAACTTTTTTATGCGCCAATGTATTTGCCCATCGCTTCGGCATGAGGAGGATTAAAAAGGATATCGCTCCAGTTGATCCTCATCCCTTCTTTTTCCATCGCTCTCATTAAATTAAATAAAGCGCGGTTTGTAAAAAGCCCTTTCTTTTTTATGAACGCGGCGCTTTTTTTCCCGACAAGAGAACTGCCGCCGGCGAGTATTCTGGAAATATTATCGATAATTTTCCCGGAAAAAACAGAAATGGGTTCCGCTACAACAGTGACATATTCATAACCGGGAAGCCTTATACCGTCTTCTGTCCACGCGTCAATAATATCCACCATATGACCCATCGCCATCATTCCCTTCGCGAGAGATTTTACATAATCCGGAGGAGTCATCCTGTTTGCCGGAGCGCTGACTATCGCTATTCTCATAATATTCCTTCTTTATATTTTATACGCCGCGTGTTGAAAGCATAACCCACCGCAAGCAGCAAGCTTATGCGTGCTTATATATTTGATCGATATTCGGTTCTTTTACAAGCATCACCGAACACCTCGCGTTCGCCATTATTTCCCTGTGGGAATGGCCGATTATATCTCTTGTCTTGGTATCTTTTTCCCAGCCTCCGAGCAGAATCAAATCAGCGTTTTTCTCATCCGCGACATGCAAAATTTCCGTAAAAATCGCGCCTTTGCGCAAAACCTTTTCCACTTTTACGCTTTTCGCGCGGGCAAGCTCATCGACAAAAGCAAGATAACGCGTGCCGTTATTTTCCAGGCTTCGTTCATACTCAGAAGCTTCTTCCTGAATAAAAATTTTGCTTAATGTCAGCTGCTTGATTGTAGCGGTATCAACTACATAAACAGCTGTCAATTTGCAATGATACGCTTTCGCGAGAACGATCGCGTATTTAGCCGCCAGAATTGACGCGTCAGTTCCTGTCACCGCTGTTATTACGCTTGTTATGAACGGCTTCATGTTTTGGCTTTGAAACTCCTTTCTTCTTTAGCAGTTTGCTTGTAAAGAACGCGTCCCTTTCCCGTTCTTCCAAAACAGATTCAATATATTTTTTCGTTTCGCTGGCAGCGGGAATCACCATTTTTTCAAGGGCGTTAACCCGCCTTTGCGTGCGCCGCACCTCCCGCGCAAGCCGCCACGCGATTGTTCTGACGCCAGCGAGCTCCGCGCAAATCTTTAAAAACTCGAAGAATTCTATCACGGTTTCATCGCATTCGGCAAATGAATTTATGTGTGAATACTTTAGTTCGACAGAAGGGATTTGCGTCTCGATTCCCGGCAGCTTCATCCCTGCGGTTATTACCAGTTTTTCGTTTGATTCATAATTATAACTGATGTTCTGCGCTAGCTTGTTTGCCCTCTCGCGCCCCGCGACTACCAGCATGCGCTTCAGGCACGGATACGCGGTCGCCGCGCGTTTGTCAAGCTCGCGCTCCAGAAGCTTTACCTGTTCGACCTTTCGCATCAGTTCAGAAACCAGTATCTCTCTTTTTTGTTCAAGAAGATCATAGCCTTCATTAGCCAGATTCAGCCTTTCTTTTACTTTTAGCAGGTTGCTTTTTGTCGGGGCTATTTGTTCGCGTGCCATATATCATTGTAACAGAAATAATGTCCACCGGTAACTATACAACAGGATTAATCGAGGTCGTCACTAAGGGGCTGCTGGTAAACGATAATTTCATAAATCAAATCGCCTGTATATAAATCATATACATATCTTTTAAAACTTGACGGAATTTGAATTTCAGCGATTTTTTCGCCGCTAAACTCATCTACAATAATTATTACCCGGACAAACTGATATTCCGACGCCAGTCTTCTTGTTTCATATTCCGTTATGAGCCACTGCGACCTGTTTACTTCCGGCGTCTGAGGCCAGATATTCGCGATAAAAAAAGTCATCATCGCGTTTTCGTAAGTGTCATTAAAATCAGCGTTAGGCGCCATGTGACCCCTGTCATAGCCTGAGTATGAGTAATCGCTGTGATGCGGAAGATAGTAGCCGTTTTCTTCCAGAGTGTTCCAAAGCGCTCCGCCGTCTCTGTCCTGCGTAAAACTCACGTTCGGCCTTATTCCGCCTGCTTCGGCTCTTTCTTTTGTAAGGATATACTCAATTATATGAGGCCCAAGGTTTACAGCGTCATAGCATCCTTCATAAAGAATTTCATGTTCGCTGTTTGAGACATCAAACCAAAAATGCCCTTCCATATCGCACGCGAAAGACGCTGTAATGTTTATAAAAAATAAAAGTAATAATAATTTCATTTGTTAACCGCGCGTCTTCGCGGGAGTTTCTTCTATATGTTTTTTAATATGTCAATTAACGCGTTAACATCCGCGGGAATTGTTTTCGCGTTCACTGTCCTGTCCATTGCGCGTAACAGTGTTTCAGGCATTGGAGGCTTTCCGATCAAAGGCTCCACTACTTCATTGAATTTCGCCGGGTGCGCGGTACACAAAACGCCAAAAGGTCCCTCCCCCGCCTTGTTTTCGGCGGATAATTTATCCACTCCCTTCCAGCCGACAGCGCTGTGCGGATCAAGCATGTATCCGGCGTTTTCCGCGACACGAACGACTGTTGCCTTTGTTTCGCTGTCGCTGACCGACACTCCAAGAATGAGGCTCCGCATCTCATCCAGTGAAAAGTGAGCTGACATTCTTTCAAAATTACTGGGAGCGCCCACATCCATTGCGTTTGAAATTGTCGCCTGCGACGCGCGCGCCTGATACTCTCCAGAATCAAGATAATCAGGGAATGTTTTATTCGAGTTTGTAGCGGCGATAAATTGTTTTACAGGCGCGCCCATTTTCATCGCGTAAAGTCCTGCCGTTAAATTGCCGAAATTACCGGATGGCACGCAGAGGGTGACGCGCGCGCCCCTTTGAGGCGCTCGTACTGTATATGTCGCGCGCCCAGATTTTGGACTTACCCTTGGCGTCGCCTCTCCGTCAGGATCGGTTTTTCCCGAGAACGCTCTTCCCGCGGCGCTCGCGTAATAAACCGCCTGCGGAATTAAACGGCTGATATTAATTGAATTAGCCGATGATAAAGCGGCGCGTTTTTTTAAATCCTCATCAGCGAGCGCGGCTTTTACAAGCCTTTGGCAATCGTCAAAACTTCCTTCCACTTCAATCGCGGATATGTTTTTTCCAAGCCCCGCGATCTGCTTCTCCTGAAGAGGCGTAACTCTTTTTTTTGGATAAAGCACTGTCACAAAAATTCCTGGAACATCAAAAAATCCGTCAGCGACTGCTCCTCCCGTATCGCCTGAAGTCGCTGCCAGAATACGCAGAGGTTTATCCTCGCCGCGGCGAAGGTATGAAAAAGCGCGAGCCATAAAGCGGGCTCCAAAATCCTTGAAAGCCGCGGTCGGTCCATGGAAAAGCTCCAGCGCGTACCGATCCATTACCGCGATAAAAGGAGCGTTAAATGTAAACGAAGAATGAATAATATCAGATAACGGACTGTCGCCGATAGCGTCCTTAACATAAGGTTTAATTGTTTCAAAAGCGATGTCTTTAAAATCCATTAACCCGAGGGATGAACGTACATTCTCGGGATATAGCGGGATTTCTTCCGGTATAAAAAGACCTCCGTCAGGGGCAAGTCCTGTAAGAGCCGCGCAGGCGAAATCAACATATTCACTCTTGTTTCTTGTACTGTAATAGCGCATTACTCAGTTTAAAACAGCAATAAAAAAAATACTATAGTCTTTAATGATGTTAAAAAAACAAGCGATATTTCGCGTTAAATTGACATAAAACGCTTTTTGTTATATCATATATAATCTGCCTTCGGGCGCTAAACAAAGGAGTAAAAGTGGCGAAAGAAGAAGCAATAGAGGTAGAAGGCATAGTAAGGGAAGCGCTTCCCAACACTATGTTCAGAGTAGAACTGGACAATCAAAACGGGCATTTAATACTGGCGCACTTGTCCGGTAAAATGCGCAAACATTACATTCGCATAGTACCTGGCGACAGAGTAAGAGTCGCTCTTTCGCCCTACGATCTTAGCAGAGGCCGGATAATATACCGCGAACGCTGAAAATTACGATAACGTTTTTCCGGTAATTGCTGTTTAAAAAAAAGAGGTTTTTATGGCTGACAATATTGTTTATATTGATGTAAGCGAAGGTTCCAAAAGGGTTATGAACAATACCAAGCTTTACGCGAAACTGCTCGCGAAATTCATTGATGATAAAAGCGCAGTTCAGTTTGAAACAGCTCTCGCTGATGAGGATAACGAAGCGGCAAGGAGCGCCGCGCACGCCGTCAAAGGACTGGCGGCGAATTTATCGCTTATCGAGCTTTTTAATAAAAGTCTGGAAGTAGAAACCAGTATAAAATCAAATACATTAAAAGCGGATCAGATAACAAATTTTAAAAATGTATATACTAAAACCATTGAAGAAATTGGTAAGGTAATAGCTCAATATGCTTGATAAATTATTCACTGTTCTTGTAGTAGACGACAAAGAGCAAATTGTAATGATTCTGGAAGAAATTTTAAAGAATGATTACAATATTATTTCCGCGTCTAACGGAAAAGAAGCGCTTGATAAGCTGCGGATAATGGATCCGCTTCCGAAAATTATTCTTTTGGATGTAATGATGCCGCATATGGACGGCAGGCAGTTATTCGAAATTTTAAAAACCGACAGCGCGTTAAAAAGAATTCCTGTTATTTTTATCACAGCGGAAAATGATTCTGAGAGCGAGCTTCTCGCCGCTGGCGCCGTAGATTTTATCAATAAAACGCCCTTAAAACCGGAAATTGTAAAACTGCGCGTGAATAATCAGATTAAACTTAAAAATTACAGCGACGATCTTGAAAAAATGGTCGAGGAAAAAACCGCTGAGGCGACAAAAACCCTTGAGAACGCGCTTCAGGGGCTAGCGAATGTCATTGAACACCGCGATTTGGAATCCGGCGAGCACGTTAAACGAACTCAATTATTTGTCAGAACGTTAACTGATCATTTAATCGAAACCCAATCCGTTTACGCTGAAGAGCTTATTAAACTTCAGCCCGATATTATCATGAAGTCGATGGCTCTTCACGATGTCGGAAAAATCGCGATACCGGACAGAATTCTTTTAAAACCGGGCAAACTCGATCCCGATGAATATGAAATAATGAAAACCCACACAACGCGCGGCAAGGATATTATCGGCGAGTTAGGTGACGTAAACGCTTCGCTGTATCTGCGCCATTGCGAGGATATTTGTTACAGCCATCATGAGCGCTGGGACGGCAAAGGTTATCCTCAGGCGCTAAAGGGAGAGGAAATTCCCATTACCGCGCGCCTTGCCTCCCTTGCCGATGTTTACGACGCTCTTGTCTGCGCCCGCGTCTACAAAACAGCGATGCCTTACGAACAGGCGATTGATATTATTAAAGAAGGAAACGGCACGCAGTTTGATCCTGTTATGACACAGGCTGTTATTGAGATTCAAGATAAGTTTAAGGAAATCTCGCAAAAGTATCAGTAAATTTGTTTAAAGACGCGTATAAAGAAGTTCTAACAATTCTTCATAATCAATTGGTTTTTTGATATGCCCGTTCATGCCCGATTCAAGGCACCTTTCGACATCCTCGCGGAAAACGTTAGCTGTCATTGCTATTATTGGAACGCTCTTTGGGTGTTCCTTATTTTTTCCAGCTTCAATTTCACGGATTCTGCGCGTCGCGTCATATCCGTCCATTACAGGCATTTGTATATCCATAAAAATTAAATCATATTTATCTGGTGAAGCGCGATACATCCTGACAGCTGCCTCTCCGTTTTCCGCGCATTCAATTTTTAAATTTGTAGACTCAAGCAGCGTTATGATTATTTCACGGTTAATTTCGATATCTTCAGCTAACAAAAGCGTTTTGCCGGAGAAATCCGATTTGGCGGCGGAGCGTAAAACTTTTTTTTCCGGATGAGCGCCGGAATTAATTTCAAGATTCTCATCATTTTTAAGAATAACCGTAAAGATAAATTTGGAACCTTTGTTAATCTCCGATACTACATTGATGTTTCCGTCCATCAGCTCGATTATGCGTTTTGATATCGGAAGACCGAGCCCTGTGCCGCCGAAATTTCTGGCTGTGCGCGCGTCAGCCTGCTCGAACGATTCGAAAAGCCTTGTTATCTGCTCATCTGTTATGCCGATTCCTGTGTCAGTTACGCTGATCTCAAGGCAGCACATGCCGCCCTTCCGCGATAATAATTTTGAATCAAGGCTTATTGAGCCGTCTTCCGGCGTGAATTTAACAGCGTTTGACAATAGGTTTGTTATGACCTGCGATAATCTTTGATCATCGCCGATCAGAACCCGCGGTATATTTTTATCGATGCTGATATAAAACTTCTGCCTTTTTTCATCAACGCGGGGTATTATAATATCCGCGGTTTTTTGAATCATTCCTTTATATTCAAAGCTGACAGACGACAGCTTAAGCTTATTCGCTTCAATTTTTGACATATCAAGGATATCGTTAATTACACCTAACAGATATTTTGACGCTCCGTCAATCTTGAAAAAAGCGTCATCTTTTCTTTTTATATCCTGCGACATTTTTCCGATCGCGGTCATGCCTATAATAGCGTTTAACGGAGTGCGTATCTCATGGCTCATGTTGCTCAGAAATGTTGATTTAGCCTTGTTTGCTTCTTCCGCAACATTACGCTGTTTTTCAGAATTTAACAGAACTTTTTTAGATTCTGTTATATCCATAACCGCTCCGGCTACGCGGATCGCGTTGCCGTTTTTATCCCGGATTGACTCTCCGCATGCCCTAAAATAAGCGTATTCGCCGTTTTTGCAAAGCATTCTGTATTCAACATCGTAAGGCGTTTTGCCGGATTTGTCCGCGAGATGCTCGCTTATCGCTTTATGCGCGTTCCCGCGTTCTTCAGGGTGCAGATTGTCGTTCCAGCTGTTGAATGTATTTGGAAATTCAGATTGATCAGAATATCCAAGCATATACCTGAACTCATCGGACCATGTAAAAACATTTCCCGGATTTACAGGATCGTTATTCACAATCAATACATCCCATAAACCTATTTTAGTCGCGTTTACCACAGCGTTTAATTTAGTCAGCTGCAGTTCATTTTTTTCCTGTTCGCGCTCAAGCTGCATTTCCCTCTCGCGGATAGTTGTCATATCATAGACAAAACCGACGATGATAAAACTGTCTTTGTACGCGATACGCTTGAATTCAACATCAAGGCTGCGCGTTTCATTTTTTATGCGGATGCTTGTTTCAAAGCGGATAGCGCCGTCCCTCGCGGCGATTAAAAGTTTTCTTCTTAATGTGTCGGTTTTCCGTCCGTCCGGCTGAAAATCAGGAAGACTCTCTGTAATTTTATCGACGCATCCCGCGAGCATTTCCTCTTTTGTTTTAAAATCCATAAAAACAGTCGCCGCGGGATTGCAATCTATCAATTTTAAACTGCTGTCAAATAAAATATAAATATGAGGGCTTACATCAAGCATTATCCGCGCGAGATCATCAGCGTTTTCATTATCCGGTTTTCTCATTTACTGCTTTCTTTGTTATTGATTCTTAATAATTATCGCTGGACGCACGCCGAAGTTCATCGCGTACGGAGCTGCGCCTCCGGAAAATATCGCGCCAAATTTGACATTACTGATCTGGCTGCCGTGATAAGTTGTCTGCATGGCATTCATAGAAACATCGTTTACGCCTATGTTGCGAAGCCACCAGCCGACACTGCCTCGAAGTTCTTCGCCGACAGTGATTTTTTCTGTCTTGCCGCCAACTTTACCCCATGTCCAGCAGTCAAAAGGATTTAACGAGTAACTATAGCTGCCATCGCTTAACTTATTTTTGCCCCTCTCAAGGGCGAAGTCCGTCGCTTTGGCGTCGCGATCTCGATTCGCGTTCCACACTGTCTTATCCACAACATAAGTTTCCTTTTTAAAATAATCGAGAGCTTCTTTTACATTTAAAAGGAAAACGCGGTCCCTTGTATCGCCGCAGCCGTAATCTTCGTATTTTTCATAAGTGTCATCGTTTATTATGCTTAAATTAATGTTATTGCATCTTCTTGGTTTATAACTCGCGTGTATATAGGCTCCGTTGCCGGCGCTTAAACGTTCGATGATAAGGGACTTCTCCTGAGCGTTAAACGCGTTATCATAAAAATAACCATTTAACCATGCCCGTAAATCGCAGCGTTCCCACGGAAGGCGGGCTTTAATTATATCTTCTTTCGCTCCGCTGTATTTAACGCTCGTATCTAAATCATTTTGGTATTTCTTATTGTCAAGAACATATTCACTGATTAAAAACAACTCGCTGTTTTTCTTTTCAAGCGCGCGCCATAAAATTTTTCGCACGTCTCCTTCTTTTGTCTGCGGATAACTGCCAAACTCAACATGAGTATCGCTGACCCATTTAAGACCTGTCGCGAGAACTGTAAACGCTTTATCATCTTTGCTTACATTCGCGCTTGTAATGGATTTCGCGGCTTGCGCGTTTCCCGCCTGGGCTTCTGTATTTCCGCGCCTTACTGCTGTCTTCCCATGCTGCTCCATAGCCTGTTTAATTTGATCCGCGATCATCGCCTGAGCGCCCTGCATCTGCTTCATCGCTTCATCCATGCCGGGCTGCATTTGCTTTAAAGCGTCACTCATGCCGGGAATTCCCTGAAATCCCTGCATTTGCTTCATTATATCGCCTATATCCGGCATTCCCTGAAAACCCTGCGTGTTTTTCATCGCCTTCATGGCTTCAATTACATCAGGATCGCTTTGAGCTTCCAGTATATTTTTTTGCAATTCTTCCATCTGCGATTGCTGCTGCGATGTTTTTTTCATTAATTCTTCTATCGCTTTTTTATTAAACATGGTATACCGCCTTTATATAACAATATTTTTTAAGTATGCCATAAAAAGTTATAAATGATCCAGAGAATTTTTTAGTATGAAAAAAAGTTAATTTTTAGTAAATCTGACCAGCAGTCTGCCAAACCCAATCAGCAAAAAGGAAAACCCTATATAACAAATTGTGATTAATAATATCCATAAACCGGCTGTTCTCAAACCATAAGTTTCATAATCCATGAAAAAATACGGAAAATTCGCTTCGCTGCCGAAATAACTGTAAGTGCCGCCTAACGCTTTAAAAACCGCCGTATAACCAATATAAAAAATTGGAAATATTGTCCATCCAAACGGATACCATAATTTATTATATTCTTTATTTTCAAAAAATATAAAATCAATTAGCATCATTAACGGAACCGCCAAATGAAGCAGAATACTTTCGAATGTTTCCGGCATATCAAAGAATTGTTTTAATACAAAGTTATATACAGAAAATGTCAGCAGTATAGAAACTAATGTCATGCCCTTAAAAAACAAATAAAAACCGCAAGTCATATTTCTTTTAAAAATAAAAAAAACCAGAGTAACTCCCGCGGCGATCACGCACAATAAATTGCTTTGAACTGTAAAGTAAGATATCACGGACGCGAAATTGGATTTGAACGTAAAAATTATTACTCCCGTTCCAGCGCAGATAATAATTAGCGCGTTTAAGACAATTCGTATCGCGGATTTGATGTCTTTAGTTAGTATTTTCATTTTTGGAGGTGAGGGGAGTCGCCTTACAGCCCTCTGCCTCCTGCTTCGGGCTTCCAGTCCGCCTGCGCGCTCCCGGCGCATCCATGCGCCGAATTTCTGGTCAAGGCTTGCGCCTTAGCATAAATTACAAGAGCGCTTCGGGTTCGACTCCTGACTTTATTTAGTTCCTCTAATTTTTCTCCTAATACAAATTTTTTGTTAATAAAAACTTATGGAGGTGAGGGGAGTCGAACCCCTGTCCCAATACGCGAAATATAGACGTCTACAGATTTAGCCGCTTATTGTTTTGTCGGGACAGGCTTGGCTAAACGGCGCGCGGCCTGTCCGTATTCCGGGAAATCTTGTCATACCGTCTCCGGAAGCTCACACTAAAAGTGTGGGCGGAATGACCAGCTCTGATTGCGACGCGGGAAATGCTCCTCAGAGCAGCGGAACATCACCACGCGGTTACGCAGCTAAGGCGTAATCGTAACTGACAGTTTTGTTGGCAGTTAAATTTTTCGCTCAATCAGGAGATGAGCGCTCCATCTGCAATCTATACCCCGAAGACGTACCAGTCGAAACCGGTGCACCCCCATGATATACCAGTATAACGCTTAATCTTCGATATTTCAAGCAAGTTATCCGACTGAACTGGTTCCTGATACCTTGGCGCACCATATTAACCATCAAGAGGTAATTCTTGTTGCGTTAAATCTTTGAAAATACCATATCCGCGACTGATACTTTCATTAGCGGAATGCATATCGTGGTTTATGCCTTCTTTCGCGCAACTTTCAACAAATATATTCCATAGTTTTTTATAATGTGGCGATCGGCAACGGTAATATTGCTTAAATCTTTCCTTGTATTTTTGTGAAATTCCAGGGAAATGTTTTTCCGCTTCCTGTAAAAAATAATCGCATTGAATGTCAGCCATTGTAACAAGAGTAGATATGTATATATATTTAGCGCCGTGTTCTTTTGCTTTTCTTACCATTTCCCGCACATTTTCTCCAGTATCTGTTATGTATGGAATTACCGGATCCATTAAAACGCCTGTAATTATTCCCTTGCCGGATAAATATTCTATTGCCTTAAATCTTTCGCTTGATGTTGAAACAAACGGTTCTACTTTCCTGCAGGTTTCATCATCAGAACAGGAAATGGAAAAATTAACAGTCGCGGGTGAATGTTCTTTTATATCTAATAAAATATCACTGTCTCTTTTTACCAAATCGCTTTTTGTAATAATACAGATACCAAATCTGTAAGCGTTAATTAATTCTAA
>JGI24695J34938_10002047_pt1 | contig 15908 bp, 14 predicted proteins | sample TergutCo191P3_FD_34938 | JGI IMG/M metagenome (IMG submission 34938)
CTCGGATATGGCATTTGCTATTATCTGCAAATCTGCTCGCCATTCGTGAACTGTGTTGCGCAACTGGCAAAATACCCTGTATTCCTTTTCAAAAAGCTGGCTCTCCGCATTCAGAATAAAAGATTCCACTTCCTTCATTTCCGGGGTTATGTAGCGTTCGCCTGTTGATAAGGTTTGCTTGCGTATGTATTCTCCCGGAACTTTTTTATGCGCATGGCTGGCGGTTATTTCAATGTAATAGCCGAAAACCTTGTTGTAGCCTACTTTCAGCGATGGTATGCCAAGCCGCTCCTTTTCCCTAGTCTCTAAATTTGAAATCCAATTCTTTTTTTCCTGAATTTCCTCTCTGAAATTTTCTATTTCCTCGCTCGCTCCCTGGCGGATCAAATTTCCTTCTCTGACCGTTAGCGGCAATTCCTCTTTTAGCAATGCGCAAATTTCCTGCCCTTTGCCTCTTGCACGCTCAAGCTTGTCTGCAATTTCTGCGAATTTTTTCCCTTTTAAATTATGCAAGCAATCTATAATCCGCTCTGCCTGCAAAAGCGATTTTCCAAGGCTCTGCACATCACGTGCATTCGCTCTTCCGCTACCAACACGGCCCATAGCTCGTTCCATATCCGGTATAGGTTTCATCGCCTCTGTTATGTCGTCCAGGAATAGGGGATTTGCGGATAGTTCTTCTACGCAAGAAAGCCTGTTTGTTATGTTTTCAAAAGAGACCAGAGGGTGAGAAATCCATTCTCTTAAACATCTGCCGCCCATTGCTGTTTTTGTGAAATCCATAACNGAGAGCAGGGTAGAGTTGGAGTCTTCGGGGTGCAGTGGGGTAGTCAGTTCCAAGTTGCGCTGGGTGGCCGGATCAAGNGCCATGTAATCGCTCCAGGGGATNTCTTCTATTTTTATTATGTGGCTTAGGCCGGATTTTTTTTGCTCNAAAAGATAAAAAAGAAGGGCACCTGCCGCCCTCGTTAAATATTCGTTTTGCAGATCTATTTTTTTGAAATGGCCTTCCAATACATTTTTGCAGAAATCAAGTTCAAATTGCTGTGGTGGTATTTCCGTTAACATCACCCCGTTTTTGCGTACAACATCGCCATTCTGCACCAAAATTTCCTTTGGGCTGCGTCTTTCTATTTCGCTTTCCACATTTGCAAGCGTTGACTGACCCACTGCGAAATAACCTGTGCTTATGTCTGCTATGGCAAGTGCTGCGCCGTCTCTGGTTTTTAAGAATGCGCATATATACGATGATTGCTTTGCGTCAAGGTTGTTTTCGGAAAAACTGGTCCCTGCGGAAATAACCTCTATCACTTCTCTTTTCACTATGCCTTTTGCCAGCTTTGGGTCTTCCATTTGCTCGCAAATTGCTACACGATGGCCTGCGGCCAGCATCTTTGGAATGTAGCGTTCTGCGGCGTGGTGGGGGAATCCGCAAAGTGCGCTGTCTTTTGCGCCGCCGTTGTTGCGGGAAGTCAGTGTTAAACCCAAGACTTTTGAGGCTATAACAGCGTCTTCTTCAAACAGCTCGTAGAAATCTCCCATCCTGAAAAACAATATGCAACCGGGGTTTGCGGCTTTCACATCGTTGTATTGGCGCATCAGCGGGGTCATGTGTCTTCCAAAGGTATTTCAAGTTGCTCGGTTGAATCCGGTAATGTAATTGGGCTCGGTGGAGTTGTGCTTTGCGGTTTTGGAAATTGCGGTATCAAAAAATCGCTTTCCAAAATATCTGTGAATTCCTGCAAGCGAGGCAGGTCGTCGGGAATGCGGTTTATGCCGAAGTATTTCAGGAATTCCGTTGTTGTTTTGTAAGTGTAAGGATTGCCGACTGTTTCTGCTCGGTCTCCCAGAACTATGAATTTTTTATCTAAAAGGCTGCGAATGGGGCCATCGCATGAAACTCCACGTACGGCTTCTATTTCCGCTTTTGTTACGGGCTGTTTGTAAGCAATAACCGAAAGCGTTTCCAATGCGGCCTGCGAAAGGCGACGAAGATTATTTTCCGGAAAAAGGCGGCGAATATATGGATAATATGCGCTTTTTGTTCTAAAGCGATAACCGTTTGCTACTTCCACAATTTCAAAAGGTGATTTTATTTTCAGCAATTGCTCATTTGCATGCCTGAGCGCACTGGAAACCTGCGCATGGTCCAAAAAATCGCCCAAAACCTCTTTCAGTTTTTTTAAAGTTACAACTTCGGTTGAGGCAAATACCAATGCCTGTATAATGGCGGCAAGCTCTTCAACGCTTTCAATAGGTGGCAGATTTTCTGCAAGGGGTTCTTCTTCTTCGGTCATCTTAAATTCCTCAACCACAAATCCATTAAAACCAAAGCCGCCATGCTTTCTGCAATCACCGGAGCTCGCACTGCAACACATGGGTCGTGCCTGCCTTTTATGGATATTTCTCCTGTTTCTCCGTTTTTATTTTTTGCTTTTTGCGGCAATGAAATTGAAGGTGTTGGCTTGAATGCTATTTTACAAAAAATATCTTCGCCGTTTGTTATGCCGCCGTAAGTTCCAACAGCGAGTTTGTTATGCTCGCTACCTTTCATTTTTGCGGAGTTAAAGCCTTCGCCTATTTCAAAACCCTTTGTAGCCGGAATGCTCATCATGGCCATCGCAAGCAACGCCTCTGTGCGATCAAAGATTGGCTCGCCCAAGTTTTTCGGAGGATTTTTTATTTGCAAACAGATAATTCCGCCTATGCTATCACCGTTTTTGCGGGCATTTTCAATTTCGCTTTCAATGTTACCGTCCATCCATGCTTTAAATTCCGTGCCGCATTTCTCGTTTAAAAATTTTCTGGCTATGGAACCTGCTGCAACTCTTGCTATTGTTTCTCTTGCGGAGCTTCTGCCTCCTCCACGGTAATCCCTCAGTCCGTATTTGCTGTCATAAACTTCGTCTGCGTGGCCCGGTCTGTACCAGTCTTTTAATGCTTCATAATCTGCGCTGTTGTTATCTGCGTTTTCTACTATCATGGATATGGGAGTGCCTGTTGTTTTGCCTTCAAAAACTCCGCTTAAAATTTTTACCGTGTCGCTTTCCTTGCGCTGGGTTGTTAAAAGACTTTGTCCCGGACGGCGGCGGTCTAAAAAAACTTGTATATATTCTTCGTTGATCTCCAACCCGGAAGGGCAACCGTCCACGACTGCGCCGATAGCTTTTCCATGTGATTCACCCCAGGTGCTGACTCTGAATAATGTTCCGAAAATACTAGACATTAAAAGCCCACACTAACTTCTCCGGTCCAGAACCTTTGCTCTTTTTGAGCGGTTCTTACACCTCTTTCTTCCGCATACGAGCCGAATCGCACATTAATCACATCTTCAAACAAGCCCATGCCGAGATTCCAGGCATACCATCCGGATTCAAAACCTGTTCCTGCTCTTATCTTTAAAACAGCAGGAATCACTACCTGTTCAATTTCCGTTCCAAGGTTTAAATGCGCAAAGAATTTATCGCCCAAAGTACCATCTGCCACATCTACAAAATCCAATGCGAAGTGCACTTTGCGTGCCCACCAGCTATTGCTTTGCAAAATCATGGGGCTTGCCATAGCGCCAAAAGATAAATTCGGGGTTACGTATTCATTGGCGAGTTTGCCGAAAAATATGTTGCGCAATGAGCTTCCAACTCTCACCTGGCGATTTATTTGGTAAAGAACACCCATATCAAGGCCAAAGCTAAAATTTTTAAATTTTAGCAATTCATCAACAATACCATCCCAGCGTTCTTCCAAAGTATCCAGTTCAGCTTGATAATCTAGATTTTTCAAATCGAACTTAGGATCAAAATCAAATTTGGGTTGTTTGTACCTCTTTGCCGCTTTTAATCCAATGCCAACAGACCATTTATCCACAGGTGAAAAGGCAAATGCAGTTTGCGCAACCATATCAATATGTACCGGTTCATAACCAAAAGACGGCACTAAAATACGCATGTCTAGATAAGGAGCGGCAAGAGCGTTTGCCCATATCGCAAGGCCAAAATTGTGCATGGCAAATTCCAAAACGCTTATTTGCGTACCTACTTCAATCGGCAAATGATCGAGTTGCGCCAAGCGATGTGCCAATTCGCTGTTGTTTGCCAATGAATCCGGAAAATAACTTATGTCATCTGGGACTATATCTAGAAATGCCGGGCACCACTCAACATCTCCCAAATAACCAAAATCAAAGAGCAAGGCTTTTTTTACTATTTTGCCGAATTTTGGTGCTCCGCAAACATCAAGCACATCCGTAATCATATTCCCCGGTAGCGAGGCAGACACGGTTAGCAATCTGAATTCAAAGCTCTTTCTAGGCATATAACCCATATCGGGATTTTTTTCAAAATTACCTAGACGATTTATCAAGTTTAAACCCGCAGGATTATAATAAAGAGCCTCTCTGCCATCGGCAACGGCAACAAAAGCACCGCCCATGCCATGCACTCTAAGCGAACGATATTCCGGCCCTTTGGTAGCAGCGGCAAAAATAAAACTACAAAGCAGTATAAAAATTAGTTTCTTTATAAACACTCGAGACCTTCACATTTTTGACAGCTTGGATGAACTCTGGTTGCACGAACAGACGGCAATGCCAGTCCTCTTTTAAGCCAGTATTTCACAAATTTTTCTTCGTCGTAGAATAACCAGCAACCTCCGATTCTATCTCGCCTTTGTTGAAGGCTGATTTTGGGTGGGCACACCGTATCTTGCGCAACTCGCAGTTTCTCCTCAAGATCGTCGGAAGTCCAGTATCCTGGCTTTCGCGTAAAGGCTATAACTGTTACATGGCTCTTATCTTCGTCTTCATCGGTAGGGTATAAAAAGTTTTTGTTATTGCAGAGCTTGTCATTGCAAACATAAGAGTTTTGCCCTACCGGTATTTTTATAGGTTTATCATCATCAGGATTACCTGTCATGCTGTGAAAGCCCATCATATTGGTAACACCCCATGACAATGGGTCAGCAGGATCGGTTCGTGCGATTCTGGCGTTGGCTCCTTGAACTCCATCTCCGTCATTATCCAGCCCATTTAAAAGGTCTTCGTCTATGCAACCATCGCCATCTTCATCAATGCGAGTTCCTACTCTGAAAAATGTGGCGTACTCCTTATATTTGTTTATTTCTTCTTGCCAATCTCCTTCTTCGCATGTTCCTCCAATTTCGTCTTCACATTCGTCTTTCATCCCAACGGTATTTAATATGTCTATCACTTCCTCAATACTGCCGGTAAAACTCTCCAGTTTATTATTTAAGCCTACCAATTCAGACGGTATTTCGTTGCAATATTCCTCGTCAACATCATTTGTTATGTTTTTACAGCGTGGTTCATCTTGTTTTGCATAATAATCTACCATCACCTCTTCTAAATCATTTAAAATATTTAATTCAATAGTAATAACACCATCTTTCTTTATTAACTTTATGGGTAAGTCATATTCATTTTCTTTGCCTTTACAGCCCCAAAGATTCCATTTATTATCAAAAGGCTTGTCTATGCCTGGCGTGCCTCTTCTTGTTATGCAGCCGTCGCCATTCGTATCAAAAAAATCCAGTATGGCTTTTGCCATGGTAGAGATAAGAAAGCCTCCTTGATAGGTATTGTATTTATATTCCCGATCGCTTAGGGGGAAATGTCTCTTTTCTCCGGTTGTATCTCTACATGGTTCCGGTTTGCAAAAGGCCTCTCTGAATCTGATAAGGCTTGAATCTGAGCTTTGTTTGTCTTTCATGTGCCGTTCGTAAAGAACAGTAAGGCTATCACGTCTCTGCAAATTGGACAGCGGGACAGCAGCACTTCTCATTCCCTGCAAATATTTATTTTTAATGTTTATAGGATCCCCGACAAATGGAATGATTGATGAGTCCAATTTAACATAGCTAAATACTTCAAATGGATTGACTCCCTCCATCCACAAACCGGCTTTGGCCATTCCAAAATAGCCAACAGAGGCAGTTGAATCTATACTCACTATTTTGCTGTAAGCGCTATGAGCAGCTCTATAACCATCAGGAGTACCACGTCTGAATGCGTTTTCCGCTTCCAAGCGCAAACACTTTATATCTTTGCCGCAATTGCTACTGCCACCGCTGCTGCCAAACAGGTTATCACTGCAAGACATCAAACTCAACACAGCCAACATTGCGATGTATAGCTTATTCATAGTGATTGAATATACAAAATTAATGCTTCGGCTAAGTCATTTACGTCCTGCTCTTTGTGCGCTGCCGTTATGTTTATCCTGAGCCTTGCCGTACCGTTAGGTACTGTCGGCGGGCGAATGCAGGCCGTATAAAAACCTTTCTCCAACAAAAAAGCGTGGCATTTTTGTGCGTTTTCCACTGTTCCAAGTACCACAGGAACTATCTGGGTTTCGCTTTGCAGGCAATTGAAGCCGGCTTGAGTAATTTTTTTCCTGAATTTAGCAGACATTTCCAGCATTTTTTCTCTGCGAAAACTCTCCCTTGCGGCCACTTCAACAGCCTTTTTCATGGCAGCAACAGTTCCCGGCGCAATTGCCGTTGAATAAATAAAACTGCGAGCGTTATTTATAATGTAATCTATCAAGAGTTTGGACCCAAAGATGCAAGCTCCCATTGTTCCGTAAGCTTTGCCGAAAGTTGTGAGCGAGAGATGAGCCTTTTCTGCCAAGCCCTTACCTCCGGGTCCTAAAATCCCATCGCTATGAGCTTCATCTACATAGAGCATGGCTCCGTATTTTTCCGCTAAATCTGCGTATTCTTTGAGCGGCGCAATATCCCCGTCCATGCTGTAAACAGCCTCAACAGCGATTAATTTGAAACCTTCTGCCGACTGCAATTTTTTTTCCAAATCCTTTGGGCAATTATGTTTAAAACGGTGCAATTTTGCATTGCTCATGGCATAGCCGTCCAGAATACTCGCATGGCATAGCCTGTCGCAGAAGAGATGCGCTTTTGAATCGTTGCATAACGCTGATATTACACCGAGGTTTGCGCAGTATCCGTTGTTGAAAATCAAAGCTGCTTCTGTGCCTTTCCAGTTTGCGAACCACTTTTCCGCATCTTCAAAATATTTGCTGTTACCGCCCAAAAGCCGTGAGCCCTTACTGCCGGCTCCCAATTTTATGTATGCCTCTGCGGCGGTCTCTTTTATTTCAAAATGGTTGGAGAGCCCCAGATAATCGTTGTTTGCAAAATCAATTCCTGTGGGTAATTTTAAGGTGCGCAAAAGCCCTTGTTTTTGTTTTTCCGCAAGGATTGTTTCAAAGTTTGATAACATTTCGCATATTCCTCATGGCGCAAAAATCAGGGCCGCACATTGAACAGAATTTGGAATCCGAAGATTCATCGTGAAAAGACTGTGCAATTTCCGGGTCAAGAGAAAGCGCAAACTGATCTTCCCAGCGAAAATCAAAGCGTGCACGGCTAAGGGCTTTGTCTCTTAAAAGAGCCTGCTTGTTGCCTTTGGCCAAGTCTGCGGCGTGCGCGGCTAATTTATATGTGATCACGCCTGTGCGAACATCATCTTTATTAGGTAAACCCAAGTGCTCTTTTGGAGTTACATAGCAAAGCATGGCAGTGCCGAGCATTCCGATAACTGCTGCGCCTATTCCGCTTGTGATATGATCATAGCCGGGGGCTATGTCGGTTACAAGAGGGCCCAGAGTATAGAAAGGCGCACCGTGGCAAAACTCCAGTTGCAAATCCATATTCTCTTTTATCTTGTTCAAGGGAACATGGCCCGGACCTTCTATCAAAACCTGAACACCCAAATCCCATGCGATTTTTGTAAGCTCACCCAAAGTCTTTAGCTCCGCAAACTGAGCTTCATCGTTGGCATCTGCAATGCAACCCGGGCGCAATCCGTCTCCGAGGGAGATTGCAATATCGTACTCTCTTAAAATTTCGCAAATCTCTTTGAAATGCGTGTATAAAAAATTTTCCTGCTTGTTAGTTTGCATCCAGCATGCCATCAAAGAGCCGCCTCGTGAAACTATGCCGGTTGTACGTTTTACGGCAAGCGGAATATAATCCTTTAAAAGCCCTGCATGAATGGTGAAATAATCAACGCCCTGCTCTGCCTGTTCAATTAAGGTGTCTTTGAAAACTTCCCAGCTTAAATTTCCGCCACCCTTTTCCAATGCCTGGTAAATTGGAACTGTGCCTATGGGAACCGGGCATTTTCGCAAAATAGCTTCTCGTGTTTCGTGGATATTTTTCCCTGTGCTCAAATCCATAACGGTATCTGCGCCGAGTTTTACCGCATAGACCATTTTTTCAACTTCTTCTTCTACCGAAGAACCGAGTGCGGAATTGCCTATGTTCGCATTTATCTTCACCAAAAATTGTGAACCTATGATCATGGGCTCACATTCTGGGTGTTTTTTATTCGCAGGCAAAACAGCTCTGCCTTTTGCGAGCTCATTTCGCACAACTTCTGGAGCAACGCCTTCTCTTATTGCAACGTATTCCATTTCCGGTGTTATAATGCCTTTTTGCGCAGCTTGCCGTTGCGTTAAATCTGTTTTTTCCCATTTGGAGCGGACAAGTTCGCCATTGCCATCGGTGTCGTAAATTGCTATGCTCGGAATTTCCTTGTCGTTTAAAACAACTTCTTTCATCCTAACTTGGATTTCAGGGTGAATTTTTCCCTGAATGTGAATTATCCGCCGCATGTCGCTGTTACCACCAAAATATTATCGCCGTCATTTAGTTTGCATGAATTCCATTTTGAGCTTGGCACAACACAATCGTTTACAGCTATAGCTATGCCTTTTGCGTTTTCAAATTCGGCAACGGCCCACTGGTCCAGTGTTGAGATATTCACATCTTTTGATTCACCGTTTATTGTCAATTTCATTTGCTAGGCTCTTTGCAATTTCAAAACTCTCGTATTTGCAACAACATCGTGCAGCGCTCGTTTTTCCAGATCAAAAGCTGCAAGCAAATGGCTCACGCCAAAGAAAAATATGGAAAGGAATGAACGAGAAAATGCAGAGCCCCATGTCATGGGCTTTCCATCGTAGCGTATAACAACAAGACCAAGCACAATTTTTCCCAGCGTTCCGGAATAGTTTTTTACCAAAACGGAATTGTAAAAGAATATAATGCCGCATATAAATAACATGGTAGGCATAAGCTCGGATAAAGGCATTACTGTTTGCGGAGTGATTGAAGAGAGAACTCCCAAAAAGGAATGAATAGGAGTTAGCAGCACAAATATCAACTGCATAACAACCCAGTCTATGGCAAGAGCGCAGAGCCTCACCCAAAAGCCTGCATAGTTAGCTTTGCTAACGGTGAGGTTCGGCAAAATCTTCTCTTCTATAACCTGCTTTATAGTTTCTACTTGGAATTCCCCTTTAACATCAGGCTCAATAACCGACCAGGGTTTCCATCCTTCAAAACCATCTCTCCACACAAGTGTTTCCGGCGCAAATGCGCCTTGTTCAGCAAACCCCAGCATTTGTCTGATCGACCAAGGGCCGTTCCTTCTCTTGCCTTCCGGCTTGGAGGAATCAATGTAATACCAGTCCATGTTTGGGAATGTAGAAAAAAGTGATCAAAAAGTGATCGATCACTGATCGATCACTTTTTGATCACTTTTAAACGGCAAAATTAGGTCAAAAATAGCGTTTTTTGCTTGGCACGGTTTTTGTCATTATTATAGAAAGTTTAACCAAGAGGTTTCAATGAGTAAAGAGTCAAAAACACAGAAAAAAAGTTCGGCTTTTTTTGATGTGCTAACATGTACTAGCGTTCAGGTTTATCCCGTAAAGGAATCTGCCGGCGGAAAAACAAAAGCCTTTTCAAGGGTGACCTTGAATGATCAGCTTCAGCTTACAGGTTTGAGAGTGGTTGATGGGGTAAATGGATTTTTTGTTTCTTATCCGCTAGATCCAAATTACAAAGGCGAAGATTATCACAGCATATTCTATCCGCTTCAAAGAGAATTGCGCGATCATATTGAGCAGTGTGTTTTGGAGAAATTTCAGGAAATGGTAAATAGTTAAATGTTTAGGAGAATACGAAGTGCTGCGCTGCATGGCATAGAAGCAATACCCGTGGAAATTGAGGTGGATAGCACTTCGGGCTTGCCCGGATTTTCACTTGTCGGTTTACCGGATAATGCTGTGAGGGAAGCCAGGGAGCGGGTGCTGGCGGCTATGCGAACTTGCGGATTTTACGGCTGTTCAACCAGAATGACGGTTAATATGTCACCTGCAGATTTGCGTAAGGAGGGGGCAGCTTTTGATTTAGGGCTTGCTATTGGAATGTTGGCTGCTACCGAGCAGATCTGCGTTGCGAATCTTGAAAACTTTTTGTTTTTGGGAGAGCTTTCGCTGGATGGCAAGCTGCGGCCTGTGCATGGAGTTTTGGCTGTTGCCGCCAATCTCACACGCTCAGCGCCGCAAACAATCCTTGTGGTTCCCTATGAAAACAGAGAAGAAGCTGTTTGCGTGGAAACCCTTAAGGTAATAGCTCCGAAAACGTTGGAAGAATGTTTAAACGGGTTACAGGAACCGGAAGGGGCTTATTGTTTGGTAAAAAACAATCTTTCGGTTCCTGTGACTCAAAATAAAATTGCGGATTTTTCTCAAGTGTATGGCATGTCCTCCATTAAACGTGCGCTTGAAATTTCCGCTGCCGGAGCCCATAACTTTCTCCTAGTTGGTTCTCCAGGCTCCGGCAAAACACTTTGTGCCCGATGTTTGCCCGGCATTTTGCCGGCAATGCGAAGAAATGAATCTTTGGAAAGCACTATTATACATTCGTGCGCAGGAATGTTTGATTCTTGCGGTGGCCTGATGAAAACCCGTCCGTTCAGGTCACCGCACCATACTGCAACCGTAGCTTCTCTTGTAGGAGGAATGCGGCTTAGACCCGGCGAAGCCAGCCTTGCCCATAACGGGGTTCTTTTTTTAGACGAGTTGCCCGAGTTTCAAAGGGCGGCTCTGGAAAGTTTAAGGCAGCCTCTGGAAGAGGGTGTTGTCCGTTTGAACAGAGCTTTGGGCAGTATTGTTTTCCCTGCAAATTTTGTTTTGGGTGCGGCCATGAACCCTTGCCCTTGTGGCTATGCCATGGACAACCGCAGAGATTGCCGTTGCATACCCGAAACTATAAAACGCTACAGGAGCAAGGTATCCGGGCCATTGCTAGACAGAATAGACCTTCAAGTATCGGTTCCCTCGGTTCCCATAGATGAAAGCAGAAAAAGCCAGCCTGGCGAGAATTCGGCGGAAATTCAAAAGCGTGTTGAAGTAGCTTGTGAAAAACAGGAGCTAAGGCTAAAAGGCAGAAACAATTTTAGAAATGGGCATTTAGACGGCAAAACCCTTAAAGATATTCTGTTTTGGGACAGCGAAGCGGAGAATTTTGCGCTGAAAGCCGCTGAAAAATGGCGAATGAGCCACAGAGGCTACGACAGAATGCTAAAAGTGGCTCGTACCATTGCAGATTTAAGGGATAGCTATAAGGTGGAGCGTCCCGACCTGGCAGAGGCAATTCAGTACAGAGCGCTTGAGGCCACGTGGATAGGTTAAGAATTTGCTACATTTGTATTCCGTTGTTCTTAAGAGGATTTTATGAGTAGTGATAACAGTTACAACGGAAAAAGCAAATTTATTTTTATCACAGGCGGAGTTCTTTCCGGTCTTGGGAAAGGGGTAGCGGCTGCGTCTATTGGAGCGTTGCTCTCTCGTTTTCGTGTTATTCCGGTTAAATGCGATGGATATTTGAATGTTGATCCCGGTACCATGAACCCAATTGAGCATGGCGAAGTTTTTGTGCTTGATGATGGCGGCGAAGTTGATATGGACTTTGGTCATTACGAACGTTTTTTAAACATAAACGGCAAATCCGAGTGGAGCCTTACCATGGGCAAGGTGTTTTCCACGTTGATAGAACGGGAGAGGCAGGGTGTTTATGCGGGCACAACAATCCAGTTCCTTCCGCACGTCGCAGATGTTATAAAGGATCATCTTTTCAAAGTTGCGAGCAAGGAAAATGCAGATGTTTTGCTGGTTGAAATAGGCGGTACAGTCGGTGATTTGGAAAATGAGTTTTACATAGAAGCTGCACGCCAGCTTTCTCACATAGTGGGTCCGGATAATTGCATTTTTGCGCATTTAACCTATATTCCCATTCCAAACGGAGTTCGTGAGCAGAAGTCAAAACCAACGCAGATGTCTGTGCGAGATTTGAACGAGAGGGGAATTTACCCGGACATAATAATAGGCCGTTGCAGCGAACCGCTAACCCAGAAAATCAAGGATAAAATAGCTCTTTACGGAAACATTCCGAGCAAAAATGTTATATCGGGTTTGGATATGAAGTCTATTTACGAGATTCCGCTCAGCTTTCAGGAAGAGGGAATTCTGGACATATTGTTTAAGAGATTGAAAATTTCCGGTGCAGGCTCTCCGAAAATGGACGAGTGGAAAAGGCTTGTTGATGTGTGCAAGAAAAATTATGAGAGCCCAAAGAAAACGCTAAATGTAGCTTTATGCGGCAAATACACCCAGTTAGAAGACTCCTATGCGAGTATAAGAGAGGCTATAATCCATTCCGCAGCGCATTTAAATGTTGCCTGCAAATTGACGATATTGGATACCGAATCCATGGACGGGACTTCTCTTGCGAATTTGGCTTCTTTTGATGCCGTAATAGTGCCGGGTGGTTTTGGCAGCCGTGGAATGGAGGGAAAGATTTCGGTTATAAAGGTTGCAAGGGAGAATAATATCCCATTTTTGGGCATTTGCTATGGCATGCAGCTTTCTGTTGTAGAATATGCTCGCCATAAGTGCGGAATGCCTTTAGCCAATACCATAGAGGTTGAGTCTGATGGCATAGAGGTTAAGGAGCCTGTAATAGCATTTTTGCCCGGTTTGGAGTATGTTAAGGTTTTGGGAGGAACTTTGCGCAAGGGTGGCTACGATGTATTTTTGAAAAAAGGTTCTTTGGTAGAAAAAATTTACAATGGCGCATCCGTGATAAGGGAAAGATTCAGGCATCGCTACGAGGTAAATCCCATGTATATAAGCAAGCTGGAAGAAAACGGCCTTGTATTCTCCGGTTATTCCGCCAAAGAGGACAACATCATGCAAATGATGGAAATCCCGGACCACCCGTTTTTTGTAGGCTGTCAATTCCACCCCGAATTAACTTCAACTTTGCTAAAGCCCTCGCCGTTGTTCTACAATTTGTTAAAAGCGGCAGATAAGAGGAGCGATGAACGCGGCTGAGAAAAAATTTTTATATTTAGCGTTATTTCTTTTTGCATTGGGGGGAATTTCCCGTTTGGGAGCGTTTAATAAATTTATTCCGTTGGAAAAAATTCTATTGCCGGAAAATTATGAAGAAGAAATTGTTGTTGCAATTGACACAATTGTTGCACAGGAACAACAGGAGCAACATGAACACCACAAATCACAAAAACCGACAAAACAAAAAAAGAAAGCCCCTAATTTTCCCATTTCCATAAACACCGCCGGAAAGGATGATCTGTGCTTTATAAAAGGCATTGGCCCTTCGCTTGCGCAAAAGATAATTGACCACAGAGAACAAAAAGGCCCCTTTCGCAGTGCCAAAGACCTGGAAAAAGTTTCAGGCATTGGCACTAAAAAGAGGCAATCTATTGAAGAATTTGTTAGATTCGACTAGTACCTGTAATTCTCCGCTTTATACGGGCCATTAACGCTTACGCCTATGTAATCCGCCTGTTCCTTGGTCAACTTGGTCAATTCTACGCCGAGTTTATCCAAATGCAAGCGAGCTACTTTTTCGTCAAGGATTTTTGGCAGGGTGTACACGGAGCCGTTTTGGTATTGAATGCCGCTTACGGTTTTTTTGCCTTGAGCGTTTAGCCATAAGTCAATCTGAGCTATGGTTTGATTGGTGAAACTTGCGCTCATCACAAAGCTGGGGTGGCCTGTAGCACAACCCAAGTTCAGCAATCGGCCTTCTGCCAAAATCAAAATGCTGTGACCGTCTTTGAAAATCCATTCGTCATATTGAGGCTTGATGTTTCTCTTTTTTACGCCACGCATTCTCTTTAAACCGGCCATGTCAATTTCGTTGTCAAAGTGACCTATGTTGCCCACAACNGCACGGTGCTTCATATTTTCCATGTGNTTTGCCAAAATAATATTGGTGTTGCCTGTGGTGGTGACAAATANATCGGCAATTCCAACAACGCTTTCCAAACAGCGAACTTCATAGCCTTCCATGCTGGCTTGCAATGCGCAAATAGGGTCTATCTCNGTGATAATCACCCTTGCGCCTTGGCCACGCAAACTTTGGGCGCAGCCTTTGCCAACATCGCCATAGCCGCAAACAACTGCGATTTTACCCGCAATCATAACATCGGTGGCACGGTTAAAACCGTCTATCAAAGAATGACGGCAACCGTAAAGGTTGTCAAATTTGGATTTAGTGACGGAATCGTTTACATTTATGGCCGGGAAGGGGAGTTCCTTCTTTTTTGCCATCTCGTAAAGACGATGAACGCCTGTGGTTGTCTCTTCCGAAACTCCCTTAATCTCTTTGCGAATTTTTGTCCAGTGCTTTGGGTCTTTAGCGAACTGCTTTTTGCAGAGCCCAAGGAATACGCCCCATTCTTCGCTATCGGTTTTCGGATTGAAGACCGGAACTTTGCCTGCGTCTTCAAACTGTGCGCCGCGAATTACGAGCATGGTAGCATCACCGCCGTCATCCAAAATAAGATTTGGGAGCTTGCCTGCCGGAAAAGCCATCGCTCTTCTTGTGCATTCCCAGTAATCTTCCAGAGATTCGCCTTTCCAGGCAAAAACACTGATGCCTTTAGGATTTTGCGGAGTGCCGTGTTTGCCGACTGCTATTGCGGCGGCGGCGTGATCTTGAGTGCTGAATATGTTGCAGCTCACCCATTGCACATCTGCGCCAAGCTCAACAAGCGTTTCAATGAGAACCGCAGTTTGAATGGTCATGTGCAGGCTGCCCATTATGCGAGCGCCCTTTAAAGGCAGTTTGCCTTTATACTCTTTGCGAAGAGCCATCAGTCCCGGCATTTCCGTTTCTGCGAGCTCAATTTCTTTTCTACCCCAGCTAGCCAGGGAAATATCTGCGACTCTGTATTCCAAGTTCATGTTGAACCTCTACTTTAGTTACCTGTTAAGGCAATTAACAGAACAGTTGCTACGAAAATTGCAGATACGATAATAAATTCAATCGGATTTTCAATTAAAGCTTCTTGTGCCGGAGCAGCTGCTGCTTCAGGTGCCTGTGCGGGAACTTGCGCCGGAATTGAAGCCGGTTCCGGAGTTGTTGCAACTGATGCCGGTTCTGCTACTGGCGCAGCCGGAGCTTCATGTGCAGCCTCTGCTGCGGGAGCAGCATGCGTTGTATCTGCTACATGCGCTTCCGTTGCCGGTGCATGAGCTTCTGCTGCCGGTGCAGGCGCAGGAGCTATAACATGTGCAGCGGGAGCCTGAGGTGCAGGGTGTGCAGTGTTTTCGGCAAAAACACAAACAATTGATATTGCGACCAAAAGGGAAATTTGTTTTAACATGGGTTCTCTCCTAAAATTCTCCGATGTAATATAGAAAAATTATCTCTCCATGCCAGCTTGTACAGCGGTTATAGCTATGGTGTAAACAATATCGTCCACCAATGCGCCTCTAGACAGGTCGTTAACCGGCTTTGCGAGGCCCTGAAGCATGGGGCCAATGCTTATGGTGTTTGCGCTGCGCTGAACCGCTTTGTAGGTTATGTTGCCGGTGTTAAGGTCTGGGAACACAAATACCGTTGCGCGCCCTGCTATATGGCTGTTCGGGGCCTTGGTGCGGGCTACGGATTCCATTATTGCGGCATCGTATTGCATTGGGCCGTCAATTTCAATGTCCGGGCGAAGCTCCCTTACTCTTTGCGTGGCCATCTTCACTTTGTCAACATCTTCG
>JGI24695J34938_10002048_pt1 | contig 15905 bp, 18 predicted proteins | sample TergutCo191P3_FD_34938 | JGI IMG/M metagenome (IMG submission 34938)
GGGGCGGGCTATAAACCAGTTCGCCATTGAGTTTGGAAAAGAACGGGTTCCGTTCTTATGATATTCTGTCATTTACACAAATTTTCTGACAGCTTCGGGTTACTTGAAATTATATAACAGCCCCCTCAAAAATACTCCCTCAATTTCTCCTTCCAGTTGCCGCCTTTTTGAATTGTGGCTTTGACGCCCATTTCATCGAGGGTTTTAATGCGGCTTTCGTTTCCGCTGCTTGTTACCGCGATAATGGTCATTAAGTGACCTGAGAACTGGAGCTGTCTTATCAATTCTTCGTCTTGACTCTTACATGATCTATAGTGATATAATGTGCATATGACCCTTGTGTACAACCCATCTGCGTTCAAGCATGACGTTACCGAAAATGGCATCGAAGCTTCAATGGCATCACCTTTGTTTGACGAGTTAATCAAAGGGTATGATAATAAGTACCTACTTATTGGATTTGATAAGAATGGTAACTTAATAGAAGTAATGTATAATCTGGTAGATGAGAATGTTGCTAACATCTTTCATGCCATGAAATGCAGAAATGAAGTACTGCGTAAATTAAAAGAAAGAGGTTATTATGCCGATTTTAACTGACGAAGAAGCTGACTCTCTTGATGAGTTGTTAACAAGAACTATACCAATTACAGATCCCGATGTACAAGGACCATTTATCAAAAACCGTGATACGATGGTAATCCTTGATCATTTTTCTGCTGAATACTTGAAAGCAAAAATGTTAGCCACTAAGCAAACTCCGGCAGAACAAATTCATCGTATGATCTGCCGTGAAATGGAACATATTGGAGAAGCTGTATAAGAACACAGTGTCACCAAGTTTATTACAAACATGTAATATAACAAAAGCCTCTTCTCCCCTCAAAAATACTCCCTCAATTTCTCCTTCCAGTTGCCGCCTTTTTGAATTGTGGCTTTGACGCCCATTTCATCGAGGGTTTTAATGCGGTTTTCGTTTCCGCTGCTTGTTACTGCGATAATGGTCATTAAGTGACCTGAGAACTGGAGCTGTCTTATCAATTCTTCGCCGGTCATATCTGAAAGTTCCAAACCGGTGATTACGCAGGAAACTTTGCGGTTTCCAATCTCGTTCAGCACATCGTTACCGTTGTCAAAACCGTCGGAATCTACGCCTATTTCCGCTAAAAAAGCTTTTAACACTTTACGGAAAAAACCGCTGTTATCGGCATGGATAACGTACATATCTCCCCCCTCTGTCAGTATACACCGTAAAACCTGAACATGCTACAAAAATTTTGGAAGTTAAACAGGAGCTTAAAAATGTATTATTTAATATTTCACCGGATTTTATCTTTACTATTTTGAGTTTTTTAAGTATAGTGCTCTAGGTGCGATGTGAATTATGTAGTTAAATATGTATTAAAACGTATTTTCTTCCTTATACCGATACTTCTGGTTGTATCGGCGTTGATTTTTTTCCTGATTCGCCTTACGCCTGCCGATCCCATTAATTCCATTACAAGCGGACGCAAAATCAGCGATGAAACGCGCGATTCTTTAATGGTTAAATATAATTTAGATAAAAGCCTTCCTCATCAATATATAATCTGGATCACGAACGCGGTAAAAGGCGATCTGGGATACAGCTTCAAACATCCGCAGCCTGTTACAAACCTGCTCGCGGCGAGACTGCCTACAACAATACAGCTTGTCTTAATGAGCGCATTCTTCGCGGTTCTCCTTGCGGTTCCAATCGGTATTTTATGCGCGGTAAAAAGAAATACGTTTCTGGATCGGATTTTATCAGTCTTTATGGTCTTCTGCGTATCATCGCCTGTATTTTTAAACGCGATTTTATTAATGTTGATTTTCGCTTTTCAGCTTAAATGGTTTCCGGCATTCGGAACCGGCGGAAATTTTATACAAAATTTTTATTATCTGGCGCTGCCTGCTTTCGCGCTGAGTTTAAATATGCTGGCGCTGATGGGCAGAATAGTCAGAGACAGAATGATAGGCGAATTTAAATCCAGTTACGCGCTGGCTCTTACCGCAAAGGGAACTCCATTCCGCAGAATTACAATGGTTCATTGTTTTAAAAACACATTAATTCCGCTTATCACAGTCGCCAGCATTCAGATCGGCACAATGATTATTGGAGCCGTACTGGTTGAAAATATTTTCGCTCTGGGAGGAATCGGCTCTTTGCTTATAGAAGGGATACAAAATTCAAATTATCCAGTCGTACAGAGTATTATGCTTTTTCTAATTACTCTGTTTCTGACTCTCAATTTAATAGTGGATCTGATTTATTTCATTATTGATCCGCGAATCAGAAAGGCCGAGCATGACAAAGCATAAATCAATACTGAAAGGATTTTTCTCAAGAAGTAAAAATGGTCAGAGTTACGGAACCATAATGACTGTACCGTTTATGATATCGGGAATAATTCTTTTGCTGATTATTTTAAGCTGCGTTCTTGCTCCGCTTGTCGCTCCTTACGGCGAATCTGAACAGGATTTATCTGATTCCCTGGCGAAACCTTCCAAAGAGCACATTCTGGGCGCGGATAAAATGGGAAGGGATCTTTTTTCGCGGATGTTATTCGGCGGAAGAATCACGCTGATTTCAGCGATTGCTGTTGTTTTAATTTCTGTAATAATCGGCGTGCCTCTCGGGCTTTTTTCAGGATACTACGGCGGCAAACTGGATTCAATCACTGGGCGTTTTTGCGACGTGCTGCTTTCCTTTCCGTCGCTGCTTCTGGCTTTTCTTTTTGTCGCCGCTCTGGGACGAGGAATGACCAACGCGGTGCTTGCGCTTGGAATAGTTTATGTGCCGATGATTACGCGTCTTGTGCGTTCTCTTACCATTGTTGAAAAAAATAAAACATATGTAGAAGCCGCGGAATCAATTGGTTTTTCGCGTCCTTACATAATTTTCCGTCACATTCTGCCGAACTGTTTCGGCACGCTGACCGTTCAGCTTACGCTTGATATCGCTTACGCGATTTTAGATCTCGCGGCTTTAAGTTTTATCGGTCTTGGAGTAAATCCGCCGACAGCCGATTGGGGAGCAATGCTTCAGGAAGGAAGAAATTTTCTTTTGATGAGTCCGCTCCTTGCGCTTGCGCCCGGCGCGGCAATTGTTGTTACGGTAATCGCTCTTAATATTTTCAGCGATTGCATAACTCAATACATCGATCCCCAGGGAAGGCCTCTTCCGTCTTTTGAAAAAATGGAAAAATACCGGGCCGCCTTGACACGCAGCCTCCGCGCGCAGTTAAAACAATTGTCGGGAGCGAAGAAAATAGAGACCGGTATTCTTTCCATCGAAGACCTCTCCTGCGATTTTGTCACTATCGATGGAATCGTTTATGCGCTTAACGGAATTAATTTAAAATTAAAACGCGGAGAGATTCACGGTCTTGTGGGTGAATCAGGCTGCGGAAAGAGCGTCACTTCACGCGCGATACTCGGTCTTGTTGATAAAAAACACGCGCGTCTCAGGGGAGACATCCGCTTTCATACAACAAATCTTTTAGAACTTTCTGAAAATGAAATGCGGGATGTCCGCGGAAAACGCATCTCCATGATATTCCAGGACCCGTTGAATTCGCTTTCGCCGCTTGAGACTGTCGGCAGTCAAATTGAAGAAGCGATGGCTAACCATATGGATCTTTCAAAAACTGAACTTCGCGGCAGAACAGCGGAACTTTTAGAAAAAGTCGGGCTTCACAGCGACATTGCAAAGAGATACCCATTTGAACTTTCAGGCGGAATGCAGCAGCGGGTGATGATTGCGCAGGCGATAAGCTGCAATCCTGAACTGCTGATTGCGGACGAACCTACGACAGCTTTGGATCTTACAATTCAGGCGCAGGTTATGAGCCTCTTAAGAAGTCTGCAAAAAGAACTCTCGCTGACAATTCTTCTTGTAACGCATAACTTTGCGCTTGTCACGGAGAACTGCGACAATGCGTCTGTAATGTACGCGGGAAAAATTGTCGAGACAGCTCCGACAAAAGATATAATTAAATCGCCTTTCCATCCGTACACTAAAGCGCTTATTAATTGCATACCGCATTCAGGTGCGGAGCAAAATCATGAGCAGCGCGGAAAACTTCAGGTTATCCCCGGCTTTCCGCCGAGACTTTACGAGCCTGTTAAAGCATGCCCCTTTGTTCCCCGCTGTCATATGGCGAACAGCAAATGCGATGAAATGCCGCATGCGAGCAACCTCGGAAATGGGAGATTAGTATGCTGCCGCATGGCAGGGAGCGTCTGATGTTAGAAGTAAAAAATATAAAGAAATGTTTTAAACTGAGAAGCAAGCAGCTTCTATGGGCAGTCAACGGCGTTTCCTTTAATTTGCAAAATGATGATGTACTCGGCGTTGTCGGGGAATCAGGCTGCGGCAAGTCAACATTAGGGCGGCTTATTCTACGCTTGATCGAACCAAGCGGCGGACAAATTTTTTTTAACGGCGAAGAAATAACCGCTGTCAGCCGAAGGAACATGAGAACCAGGCGCAAAACCATGCAGATGGTTTTTCAAAATCCATTTGCGTCTTTCAATCCAAAAATCCGCATCGGCACAGCTCTCATGGAAGTCTGCCGCTACTACGGCTTGAGCGAATCTGAAAGCCATGAAAAAATCGAGCAGCATCTAACAGACACAGGTCTCTCTAATGATTTATTAAGCCGCTGGCCGCGTGAACTTTCTGGCGGACAGCTTCAGCGCCTTGCGATTACAAGAGCGATTTTATCTGAACCTTCGCTTCTTGTCGCCGATGAACCGCTGGCTTCGCTGGATGTTTCAGTTCAGGCGCAGCTTCTTAACCTTTTTGGCGATCTCAGAAAAAAAAGAGAAATGATGATGATTTTTATTTCTCACGATATGAATGTGGTAGAGTACTTCTGCGATAAAGCCGCTGTCATGTACATGGGAAGCGTAATGGAGCTAATCCCGGCGTCATCGCTGGCTGTCAATGCCATGCATCCATATACCCGAACTTTAAGAGCTTCCGCGCCGAGACTAGATGTTTTTAAAGATTCTCAAATTGAAGAAAGTAAAGCGCAAGACCTGTCCCGGATTTATACAGACGGCTGCCCATTCGCTCTCCGGTGTTCAGAAGCAAAACCCCAGTGCACAGAAGCTATGCCTGAACTGCGCGAAGTATCCGATGCTCACTGGGTCCGCTGTTTTAACCGCTAGCAGTTTTATTAACGGACATGAGGTTGTCAATATATAAAAAATTGTATATCGTAAAACCAGTAGAGAATTTATTATTAAGGAAGGTATTGACTATGAAGAAAATGTTTTTTTTAACATTGACAGTGTTAACGGCTGCCTGCGTGTTTTTTACAGCATGTTCAGGTGAAAAATCAAGCGGAACTACATTTACAATCGCGCTGGATGAAGATATCGAAGCTGTGGATCCAGGAAAAGCATGGGACTATGTTACAAATCAGGTCACAAATCAGATCACAGAAGGACTTGTTACATTTGACGAAAAATACAACATTATTCCCGCTCTTGCGGACAGCTGGAGTCAGATTGACGAATTAACATATGTCTACAATGTAAGAGACAATGTTGTTTTTTCTGACGGAACAAAAATGACAATGGACGATGTTCTTTTTTCATTCGAGAGAACAAAAAATCATGACGGCGGAACATATTTCTCAGATTACTTAAGCGACATCGAAAGTTTCTCGGTTGACGGATGGCAGTTTACTATTAAACTGAGCCAGCCCTCCGCAATATTCAAGTATATTCCGGCGACAGGCGCAGGACGCATAATCAGCAAAACATATTACGAAAAAAATGAAAAAGATTTCGGCACTGCTTCAGGCGGAATTGTTGCCACGGGTCCTTATAAATTCCAAAGCTGGACAAGCGGACAGGAAATAGTTTTAAAGAAAAACACAAACTATTGGAACAAGGAAAAACTTGAAGCCAACATTATTGATACAATAGTATTCAAGATTATCCCTGACGGTACGACAAGAATTATGGCTCTCCAAACCGGAGAAGTAGATTTTTGCGTTAATCTGCCTACCGATCAGCTTGATTATATAGCTACACTTGAAAATGTAACTCTTACAAGCGTAGATTCCGCTCATCTTACATATCTTGCGCTTAATACAGAACGCGCTCCGATGAATGACGTAAATGTACGCAGAGCTATTTCACGCGCGCTGGATATTCCCTACTTCCAGAAAAATATTATAGGACGCATAGGATCAGCTGGAACCATTCTGCCGTTCGGCAAAGTTCTATACGGTGATAACGCGTCAGAATGGGAAAAATATCTTAGTGACAACCAGGGTTACACATTCGATCTCGCGGCGGCAAGACGTCATCTTGCGGCGTCAAGATATCCTAATGGTTTTAACTGCGATATAGTTGTTAACGAGAATTTTCTCCCCAATCAGCGGGCGCTTTTCATTCAGGCGGCATTAAAAGAAATTAATATAAATGTAAACATCAGGAAAATGTCAGGCGGCGAGCAGGACAGACATCAAAAAGGCAAAGCGCGTGACACCAACGGCAAACGCGATTATGACATGATCATAGGCGGATGGGAGACAGATTATCCTGATATAAACGGAAATATCGGAGTTATGTATAGTTCCGCGCAGGAAGCCGGAGGTTACAACGCGGCAGGTTATATTAACCCGGCAGTTGACGTTTTGATCGCAGCGCAGAGATCCACTATTGACCCGCAAAAACGCTTTGATATTCATAAAAACCTGATGGATATAATTGTAAGAGACGTTCCTTATATTGTTTTTGATTATACATATCGTTTCAGCGCTTTAAATAATAAATACACAGGTCTTGCGATTTCTTCTTCATGGCTCTGGGTGCTTCCGGTACAGAATGTACGCGAAAACTAATTAAATTTGAAGAACCGCGGCAACGCGGTTCTTCAAGAAATAAAAATTAATAAAATAAATTAAAGCGGGAATGTAAATTTAAATACAAGACCGGATTCTGTAGAGTTCACGTTGATCGTTCCGTTATATTCCTTAACCAAATCCTTTACATAGCTTAAACCGACGCCGCGGCCTGCGGCGGTTGTAGTGTCTTCGGCGGTAGAAAACTCAGGCATGAAAATTGAGCCAAGAAGAATCTTTTTATCAACCGGTTTGCCGGGATATAACGAATGATATTTGTCTTTAATTTTCTTCCAGTCAAGACCGCAGCCGTCATCGGAGAACAACACTTCAGCTTTCCCGTCTGCCTTTCTTACACTGAACGCCAAAAGCCCCTGCGGATTTTTATTCTTTTTGATTCTTTCTTCCGCCGTCTCGATGCCGTGATATAATGAATTGCGAAGACATTGAGAAAGAATATCTTTTATCGGTTTTCGCAAATTGGATTCAAGAACATCCAAATCAATATTACCGGCTTTTACTTTTACTTTTTTGTGAAGTTCCATCGCGATTCTTTCAGCGGCTTTTGAAAGAGAGTTAACAAGAATTGAATCCATTTGATTCGTCGTTTTATACGCGTTGATTTTTTTAGTAATGGCAATATACGAGTCCATTTCCTGCATGAATGTTTCTATTTTAACCGCCAAAGTAAGAATGTCATTTGTAAAGACCTTGTCTTTGCCCGACAGCGCTTTTACTTCGTCTTCCAGCACATGAAGTTTATTGCCAAGACTTTCAAGATCAAGAATTAGCGCGTTTGATTTAATCGCGTGAACATACTGGAATATTTTGGTGACAACTTCTTTCTCTGTGAGCTTGCGGTCTTTTAAAAGAGCGTTGATGCTGTTAAAGTTGGATTCGGTATCTTCTATAAAGTTCTGGAAGACAAGAGGATCAACTTTAAGAACATCAAACATGTTCTTCATTTCCATTTCCTGAACTTCTTTCTGCGCCAAAAGCTCATTCTCGATTTCTTTCTCTCTCGAAATATCCTGAATAATTCCAATGACAACAGGTTCTGAATTGGTCTGCTCTATTAACTGAAACCTGGTGCTTAAATACTTTACGTCTTCATCAATTTTATATTCAAATTCGGAAATCGGATTAGCGGCTTCAAGAACTTTTGCGGATTTTTCCTTCGCGAAGACCATTGTAAAATAGCCTTTCATAACCTGAAGCTGTTTTGAATCAAGCGATGTGTTTAAGATGTCAAGCAGGTTCTTCCCTGTCAATTCAGAATCATAATAGGAAAGAATTGAAATCAATGTGCGCGAATACTGCGGAAGAATATTTAATCCCTTGTCCATTAAGAAAATACCCTGATTAATATTATCTTTCATGGTTTGAATCATGTCTTTTTCGTTTGCCAATTCTGTTTTAAGCTCTGCTTCTTTTCGATCTTTTAAAATACTGATCCATTCGTAAATTACAGACAAGCCCGCAATTAAAAAATACGCTCCGACAATTCTTATTTTAACATCGTCTTCAGGTATGTTTACAGCGAGCGGGAAATACATCAGCACAATAATAGCGGCTAGAACCACAATAGATTCTATAAGCCCGATTGTCATCTGGCATAGGAAAATAACAATAGGCGGAAACGCAAAAATCCATATCGCCGCCCAAAGATTAAAATCGCCCAGATATAAAAGATAACAGCAATAAGCCCCGAAGACTGTTACCGGAAAAACAGGAACAACCTTTAAGGGTACTTTTGAACGAATCATTACAAGAGCGGATAAACACAAAAACGCGATTGTAAAGTCCATTATCGTTCTTGAAATATCTTCGCTTATCATCGCGACGCCGAGAATTGTCAGAGGCAAAGTCGCGATCATGAATATCCAGTTCATGGTCATGTACCTTACCTGATCCTTAACATTGGTTAGTTCAAAATACCGCTTGCCAAGAAAAATTGAAAGTAAAATATTACCTAACTTGCCTTTCTTCATTTACCCTGTTCCACCGCTACTGAAAGGCAAAATTCCTGATTATCAAATATGGTAAAAGGAATACAGATAATCCTTGCTTTTTCTGACGGCCATACAATGGAATGCGCTTTACCTTTAATTATTGACGGCATTGAAATTTTAATCCTGTGTTTTTTCTCAAAAACATTTTTTACGTTTCCGGCAATAATATTCACCACTTCGCCAAGCATGTCGGTAACTTCCTTGTCGACAGTTGTGTACTCTTTTCCTGTAAGGATATTTGTAAGTCTGAAAGCGGTTTCTTCTTTGAGAGATATCGCGACAGCTCCGTGAGCTTCGCCTGAGAGACCGATAAGTCCCGATACATCCCAAATTGTTTCAAACTCGTCCTTTGAAACAAAAAAAGCTCTGCCTGCCGTTATTTCCGTGTTGCATAAATCACGAAACACTTCTTCACTGCCTTCGATAAAAGGCTGAATAAATTCTTCCATACTAATTACCTCACCATTACCAAAATTTCCTGAACCTTTTCCTTGAATGTCTTTTCACGAACAGGCTTTACTATATAATCGGTAGCTCCGCTCTGGAGAGCTTCGATAACGCTGAACTTTCCTCTTTCGGAAGTAACCATTACAATGGGTAAATCCTTATATTGCGGCATAGCTCTTACTACTTTTAAAAAATCTATGCCATCCATTCCCGGCATATTCCAATCAAGAAAAATAATCGTAATATCATTTCCTTCCAGCAATTTGAGCGCTTGTTTTCCGTTTTCCGCTTCAAGACACTGGAAGGGAACCTTCATTTCTCCGAAGGAATTTTTTACGATGTTCCTCATAATCTGACTGTCATCTACTACTAAAATTTTTACCATACCTCACCTTCATACGTCATAATGAAGTATAATTTTAACTTATTTTTAGATAATTGTCAACATTGCTCAAACAGCCGTTTATCCGTGTGAGGCAGAAACAGCGCGCCTGTGTAACGATCCATGTATCCCGACTCGCTGCTTAAATCCACGTAGGTAATTCTCCCTGTTAGTTCGCACGCTTTGCGTCTGTGTTCTTCTGAAACAAGGGTCAGATACGCGCCTATGACTGAAGAATTCCCAAGAAAAATGTATTTTCCGCCGGAAAGACGCGGAAGCAAGCCGACAGTTCGGGCGTTATCAAGATCGAGAAATCTTCCGAAGCCTCCGGCGACATAAATTTTTTCCACATCGTTAAAAGTCATTCCAACGCTGTCCAGCAGAGTCTGACACGCGGAAAAAATCGCGCCTTTCGCGCGGATAAAATTGTCAATGTCCGTCTCGTTGATTGCGATATTGTCGCATAACGTATACTCGCCGTTTTTTTTTGCGAACTTCCCAGCTGAATCAATTATTCCATTTTCAAATAATTGCGCTACAGCGGAAATTATTCCTGAACCGCAAATGCCGGCAGCAGGCGCGCCGCCGATTGTAAAAATCTCCGGTTTCCCTTCATTATTAATCGTAACGCGTTCAATCGCTCCTGTTTGAGCGCGAACTCCGTGTTTGATTCCTCCGCCTTCAAAAGCAGGTCCCGCGGAACATGCGCAGGCAAATACAAATTCACGGTTACCGAGAACAATTTCTCCGTTTGTGCCGATGTCAATAAACAATATAGTTTCATCTGCGTTTTTTTCTTCATTCAGCGCAAGACTGGTACAAAGCAATCCTGCCGTTATATCTCCGCCGACATAGCTGCCGACAGCAGGTGCGATTAAAACAGGAGCGCTTTCACATACAGAGATTCCAATCTGCGCCGCTGTATACACCTGCGGCTGAAAAATCGCAGGCGTGTACGGTGAAAGCCGGATATACTCAGGATTAATTCCCAATAGGAGATGAATCATTGTTGTGTTGCCGGCAAGTGAAGCGCATAAAATTTTATCAGATTCGATTTTCGCGTCATCGCAGACACAAGTTACTAACTCGTTTATAGTTTTTAATATTCGTGAACGCAGTTCGTCAAGATTTCTTTTCGCGCGCGAAGCGTCGCTGGAAGACGCGTAATTAATCCGGCTGATTACGTCAAGACCGCATTCAATCTGGCCATTGTACGCGCTGCGTGAGGCGAGAATTTTTCTGCTTTCAAGATCAACCAGCCAAAGAGCGACAGTGGTTGTGCCTATGTCTACGGCGAGACCGTAGGATAGTGAGGAGTGAGGAGTTAGGAGTGTGAGGTTAGCGGTGTTGTTTGTTAGATAGTAATATGCTGTTAGTTTGCCGTTGTTTTCGCGGAGTTTTTCGGGCAAGGTTTTTAGAATATTTAACGGCAGTTCAAGAGATTGACAGCTAACGGTTTTTAGAAATGCTTTAGTGAATCTGTCAGCGTCTGACAAGCCGTCAAGAAGCGCGGGAGGCGCGACGCTGAGATTTATTTTTTTTAAGAATTGTTCTTTGGTTTCGTTTAAATATTTTTCAGGATCCTCAAAATTTTCAAACTGACCTTTAACGTCAGTAGACTTGGAAAGTTCGACAGTAATAGAATAGTTTGGAACTTTTGTTTGGCAAATTAAGACTGACTGCTCTTTGCTCTCTGTTCCCTGTTCGCCATTCTCTGTTATCTCTACTTTACATTTTTGGCAGGTTCCTTTGCCGCCGCAGGGAGTTTCAACAAACACCCCGGCAGAGCGAGCTGCGTCTAAAAGAGACGCTCCCTCTCTGCTTTCAACAGTGATGTTTGCGGGCTGGAACGTAATTAAAGGCATGAAAGTATTATATCATTTTGTGATAAATAAAAACAGAGTTCTTATAATTTTTTTGATAAGGTGAACTTGTCTTTACCTTTACGATAAAATAATGCCCGCAGCGAGATACAAAGCGCCTGCGAGAATTGTCAGAAAAATCATGTAAGGAAGCTTTGCTTTTACCAATACTGTTGGTTCGCATCCTACAGCAGCGGCGATTATTAAGTTGTCTGACTGGTAAAAAGACATACTGATACCCGCTATAGATTCCGCAATTAAAAAAAATATCGGAAAAAACAGGTTTAGGATATTTGCGCGCATTATATCATAATCCTGTTAAGCGAAATTCGAGAGTATTATGCCGTTTCATTTCTTGTTAAATGAAAAAACATTTCTCTTGTCTTTGCCTTCTACCCGTGCCTTTGTTTCTAAATAATTATATTTCGCGTTATAGTCGGTTTTATCCATTTTTATTACATTCATAAAGCGGACAAGAGCTGTTTTATATTTTTCTGTGTGAAAATTTCGTATTGCCGATTCAAACATATCACGGGTTTCCAATCTTTTTTTGCGTGTATCATCAGGTAAAATATCCAATATTTCAAAAATGCCGATACTTTCACGTGAACCAGCCGGATTTACCAAACCAAGATAACGAAAATCAAAATCCCGTTTGTCTTCGGGGATTTCCTGCATTAAATCAGCGCTTACAAGCATTCCTGTTTTTACTTGTTTTGTAAGCACTTCGATTCGCGAAGCGGTGTTTACATGCTTTGAGATAACAGTACTGGAATAATGCTCCGCATCCTCCGATGACGCCAAGCATGACATTTCCTGTATGCGCTCCAATTCCTATGTTAATGCCGTCTATTCCGTTTTTAACACGGGTCGATTCGTTAAGGATTAAAGTTCTGTAAATATCAATACCGGCTCTAACCGCGTCGTAAGCGTTTTCAAAAAGAATCATTGCGGCATCGCCAAGATATTTGTCAACAAAACCATTGTGTTTTTGGATAACTGTTCCGGCAAGACCGAATATTTCGTTTACTAAATTAAGGGTTTGGCTTGTTGACATCATCTGGGAATGAACGGAAAAAAACCGTATGTCAAAAAACATAATGCTAATGAGGCTGTTAACGGAATCCCCCAGCTTTAATCTTGTAATATTTTCTACGCCGATTTTTTTTACAAATTGGGTAGGCACAAAGTGTCTGCTTGCCTCATTTGTTTCCATAACCTCTTTGTGAAGCAGAGCCAGCCGCGCTTTTTCCTGGGATGCTCTAAGAAACATTACAACTAGAAGGGTAATTATTAATAAAAGCAGAATTGATGAACCTATAAGCCATGGACGCTGCTGCCGCGCTGCCAGACTGCGGTAATCAAATATTCGCTGCGTCCATTCGGGTATTCGTTTTTTGACAGAAGCGCATAGTAGTCTGTCATAAGCGCGGTTTCTGGCCACAAAAAACGCTCCTCACGTTCAGGAGTCCTGATAAGTTCTGAAATCATCGCCGCTTCGCCGTCTTCAAGTATTTTGAGCAGAACGCTCCAGTCGCTCTTCTCGTCATTTACAAGTTCAAAACGAATGCCGGCAAGCAATTACATTTCTTTCAGCACATCATGGAATATCCCCTGAAATTCCCCGGCGTGGTTATTATAAAAACTGATTGGATAATTATCATGCTCTGCAGCAAACCTGACAACAGGATTAGATTCTATGAAACTCTGTTCTGTTCCGCTGAGCCGCATTATCAGTCTGTCCTTTCTATACTCATATTCACCAAGGTTATATAACTCCATAAGATATTTAATTCCGCCGTTTTGAATAATTTTTTGGAATATGGAAATTAATAGAATGCTTCAGTGCTTTCAAGATTTCCATATACGAAAGAAGAGCCTTGTTCGACAAGCAATTCAACAGCTTTAATTTCATCTTCCGTTACACCAGGCACATCCCGAAACGATGAAAATTTTACCAGTTCATTTCCTTGATTTTTTGCGGTTTTATCACAACCTAAAAATACAATTGAAGCAATCGAGATTGCCGCTATAATTGACATAACTTTCATAAAACTTTATTTCTCCTTTTTGCTTCATATCGGATTACAGATTGCTGTTACTGCCGACCTTGAACGAATAATAAGCGAGTCTGTAGAAAAAGTCCTTGCCGCTAAATGTAAAAATAAAGAGTAATCTAATGCCAATTTCAGAATAATTTATTTCTTAGCCAGCACATTCTTGATAAAGCCTTCCAAATCCGCGGCTTCCGCAGGACCGACAAGCACTTTGAAACCCGGAAGGTTTTCTTCAAGCTCGCCTGAAATCTGCGCGACATAACCGGGAATTACTATCGTGCGCGTGTCCACCTGCTTTTCAAGTTCTAATTCTTTTATAAACTTTCCTATGCTCGCGCCCGAGAATTTTCCCGCTGCCCATGCTGTAAGCACGCTGAAACCTTCACATTCAGGAATTATAAGCCATGCGGAAATACCGGCGTTTTCAATTTCGCCTGAAACCAAAAAGTACGTAAGCGAGAAATTGGTCGTAACAAAGACAGGCGATTTTTTATCCGGCTCACCTATTGCGTACAGTTTCGGCTCAACCTGAATCGGCTTTTGCGGATCAGTGTAGATATTTTGGCGTAACGCAAGAAGTGTGATAAGCTGCGCAGGATCAAAAGACGGCAGTACAATTATACCGCCGAACTTGTTTATTTCTGTTACAGCCGCTATTGTGTCATCCATTGCGTTTCCTGTGTTGATAAAGCGCAAAGAAGCGTAACCGAGCGCCTTCACATTATTTTTAAGCGCGGCTTTTCTCGCGATTGAATTTGTCTGGAAAGTTTCAGAGAGAGAATGAGTTTGGAACTCAATTACCAAATCATTAAAGCCGTTCCCCTTTATCATTGTTGCAAGACCAAAAATTCCGTCAAGGTCAGGAGCGGTAATTGCTAATACTTGATTGTCGCGTTTTGCCATGTTTACCGCTTCGTCAGTGTTCAGGTAGTGAGGAGTGAGAGGTGAGGAGTGAGGAGCATTGGGAGCTGTGTTTATGCAGAGGATGCTGTGAGAGCCAACTGTTGCTGAGGATGCTTTATCAAGAGAAGCGATGTTATTCGCCCGAATGATTAATGGCAGTTTTGTTTTTTCATAAACTTTGGCGCAGTAATCCGCAAACGCGGCGGGTTCTGAATCGTTCTTTTGCGTAACGGCGATCGCGCCGACATAAAGTTCTTCGCCGACGCGTACAGGACGGTAAGCGCGAATTTTTTCCGCGAGAGAGAGGTCTGTGCCTTCATCCAGATTTACAGCGATGACAGGCTTATTCACAAATGTTTTTTCGTGACGGTACATGACAGTTTCTTCGCCGATGGGGCTGACAATTTCCGCGCCGATTTTTACGCCCTTAACAGGCGGCTCGCTCGCGGCGCCTAATGTTTGCTTAGCTTCATCGGAAGCGTAGGGACACTCACAGAGCATCGCTTTTTTCGCGGCAAGCTTCATTGCGAATGCCATACAGGTGCTTGAACCGCACTCCTTGCAGTTTGTTCCGGGAAGGAGTTTTTGAATTTGTAATCCGCTTAATGCCATTTATCTTCCCTCCACTGTATTACCGCTCATTAAATCATTTATTGTTTTCTTTACTGCCATCACAGCTTCCGGCGTATACATGATCAAAATGTCAGCACCTGCGTACAAGAGCGAAGTCGCAGTCGATACTTCCCAATACGCTGCGCGCTTCGAAAGATCTCCCCAGTCGGGGAAGGCAGTTTCGCTCGCTTTAAATTCTTTTACTTTGGCGCACTCCTGCCCGACAGAAACAATCATCGGGCTTAGTAACATATTGTCTCCGCCGAGACCCGTTAGGCGAATACGCTCCATGACTGAATACGTGTACTCAATGCCGTAACCTATTGTGCTTGTCATCGGGTCGATGATAATTTTATCTGCCGCGATACCCATGTTAGTTAGTAAAATGTTAAGCTGCTTGCTGATGTTCACGTCGATTGGAGCCTGCGCAACAAGTGTGTGTCCGTACGCAAGAGCCGCTCCCGCGATAGTTCTGTAATTATCCTGCTCTACAAAATTAAAGAGGAGGTTCTCTCCTTCGCACGCCTGCGCGATTACCTTTAACACTTCGTTGTTTTTTTCAAAGTGACTGATGCCGGAAATTATTAGAGGCACATCCACTGCGGCAAGTATTGATTTAACAAGTTCGATGCTTTGCGCCGCGCTGCGGTTCTCGCGTTCGGGATGAATGCCGTCAAGCTTGACGCTGATTAAATCCGCCTCGTACTTTGACACGCACAGCTTCGCCATGTCGGCGGGTTTTGTTA
>JGI24695J34938_10002049_pt1 | contig 15900 bp, 10 predicted proteins | sample TergutCo191P3_FD_34938 | JGI IMG/M metagenome (IMG submission 34938)
TGTTCGATAACTTCAGTTATTGAACAACTTCCTTGTAAAAATGCATTTTTGTAAAGCTTTAGCTTGAAAAAATGCAGGACTTGTGAGACTACTAACCGAGTTGTCGAACAAGTCTATTATTGGACTTGTTCGGCAGTATTATTGTTTTTCTTTTTTAAAAACCCCGAAACCCAATATGTAAACGGAGTTACTAAAATTTCTATTGAGCATTTTAAAATATAATTTGTAATTACAAGACTCCAAAAAATTTCCCAGCCGAAAACGCCTGTAAGAGTGGCTATTAATACAAAAATAGTTGTATCCAGAAACTGCCCGACTAATGACGAGCCGATTGTTCTTACCCACAACATGCGCCCTTTCATTAATATTTTTATTTTTGATAAAATTGCCGCGTTGGAAAATTCTCCGGCAAGATACGCCGCCATGCTCGCGAGTACAATACCGCCGTAGCTCATTCCGCCGAGGATTGATTCAAAAGCCGCAGACCCCGCTTCCGCTTCCCAATATGATTCCGCGGGTAAAACCCCCAGCGTAAAAAAAGTAAGCGTGGTTAAAGCCATCGCCGCGAACCCTGTCCAGATAACACGCCGTGTTGTTTTAAATCCGTAAACTTCTGTCAGCACATCTCCAAGCACGTACACAAGAGGAAACAAAATTGTTCCTCCGTCAAAAACAAGCGGAACCGAAAAAAGCGAAAACCCCGTGTCCACAATTTTCGCGGAAGAGGCGATATTACTGATTATTAAAATCCCGACAAAAAACGACGCAACAATTTCTAAATATTTATTTGCAGCAGGTTGAGAAAGCTGATTGTTCATTAAGTTCTCCTTGTTTTGTTAAAGCGGGTTAGCTAGGATACCGCCTGTGGATACTGTAATTTTTATTATCGTTTTATTGTAAATCTTTGCAAGGAAAAAAAACCCGGGCTGAGCCGCCCGGGATTTTTAATTTTTATTTTACAATAGTGTCTAAAACACCACCATTGTTAGCAACTAAATATACATTCTTATCACTTTCTACAAGCCATGTAGTTAATTCAGTAGCTTGACTAACACTAAATAACATTGTCGTTCTTATATAATCGTATATTTGGTCTCTAGTCATTTTAGTTTCATCTAATGCGGCAGTCAGGTAACCTTTTCTGGTATCTGAAAATAGTTCATCATCAACAGACCTTGTAAAATTATTGGTATCGGGTGCATAATACTTACTCGCAGATTCAAATACCTCTGCAGTTACAATACCTGTCCAAACTGTAATACAAACGCATGTAACTTCGCCGCAATTATCGCATGCTGGCTCTTCGCAAGCGGTAAATGCCATTGCAAAAAGCAATGCCATTACAAGAACTGCCGGAATCGTTTTGATAACCTTCTTCATTTTAATCTCCTCTTTTTGATAAATATCTTTAATTGCACAAGCAATTAATTCAAATATTAAAAATTCCTCATCTTACGCCCATTTAATAAATCCGCTTCTGTAAGGATGAATTAACGCGTCATGCTTCGGTAAAATTCTGACTGTGTGTCCCTGCATGCCTGTGTCTGTACATTCAACACGCACTTGATACAGATTAAGACTTCCTTCGTTCCTCAGCCATTTCATTTCTGTTTTTCTTGCTTCATTCGCATTAATGTAGCTGGTTTGGTTCGATACTGTTCCGTGATAAAGTTCGACCAGTAGTTCGTTAGGCTGAATGGCGCCGAGATCGAGGTAGGCTGTAACTGTCAGCATGTCGCCACGCTGCATTACAGGTTTGGCGTTTGATTCGATTTTTGCGATTTTCAGATTATTCCATGCCTGCTGCAGCTTGCCAAAGTATGACGCCAAAGATTTCGCTTCGGCATAATTGTCTTTGCTGAAACGGCGGAAATTTTTAAGCGCCGGAAAATAAAATTGATTTGAATAATCCATCAGCATACGATGGCTCGACATTGACTGACCGATTGTGCACATACAATGCTTCATCATTTTTATCCATTCACGCGGCAGACCGTCGCGTCCGCGGTCGTAGAACATCGGTACAATTTCGCGTTCAAGAAGATCGTATAACGCTTTGCTTTCGATATCGTCTTGAAGGCTTTCGTCGTAGTACTGTTCGCCGTGTCCGATTGCCCAGCCGACTTCGGGATCGTAAGCTTCATCCCACCAGCCGTCAAGGATTGAACAGTTAAGAACGCCGTTCATCGCCGCTTTCATGCCGCTTGTGCCTGACGCTTCCATCGGCCGGCGCGGAGTGTTAAGCCATACATCGCCGCCGGATGTTAAATATTTGGCGACGCTTATGTCGTAGTTTTCCACAAACACGATGCGGCTTGATACGTCATATTTTTCGGCAAAGTGAATAATCTCGCGGATTAATTCTTTACCCGGCATGTCATGAGGATGCGCTTTGCCCGCGAAAATTAATTGTACGGGGCGATCGTTGTCTCTGACTAAGCGCAGCAACCGTTCGGGATCGCGGAGCAGAAGATTGCCGCGTTTGTATGTCGCGAATCTGCGGGCGAAGCAAAGTGTAAGCGCGTAAGGCGAGAGTACGTCTTCCGCCTGACGAATACGCTGTTCCATCGCGCCCGTGCGTTTAAACTGTTCGCGGATACGATCGCGCGCAAAAGCGACAAGCCTTTCACGGCGGCGTTCGTGAGTCCGCCAAAGTTCTTCGTCAGAGATGCGATCCATGCGCTCCCAAATCGAAAGCTCTGTCGGTTTTTCTTCGAACTGCGGACCGAAATAGCGATCTAAAAGATCGAGCATACCCGATGAAACCCAAGTGCGCGTGTGAACGCCGTTTGTTACATGACCGATAGGAATTTCGTTTAACGGCACTCCCGGCCACAATCCCTGCCACATATCGCGGGATACAACGCCGTGAAGCTTGGCGACGCCGTTTCCGTAAGCCGCCATTTTAATCGCAAGTACAGTCATGCAGAAAGTTTCGCGTTCGTCGCTTGTATTGATTCTGCCGAGACCGAGAAAATCTTTCCACGAAATTCCCAAAACCTGCGGCCAGCTGCGGAAATATTTATCCATCATTGTAATTTCGAAACGTTCGTTTCCCGCTGGAACCGGCGTATGAGTTGTAAAAATATTTGACGGCCATACAGCTTCGCGGGCTTCTTCGAAAGTAAAGCTCATTTCGTTCATTATTTCGCGCACACGTTCAAGCCCGAGGAATGCGGCGTGCCCTTCGTTCATGTGGGTAGCCGCGGGATTTATCCCTAAAGCGCGTAAAGCGCGGATGCCGCCGATACCGAGCAGAATTTCCTGCTGCATGCGGACTTCTTTGTCGCCGCCGTAAAGCGCCGCTGTAATGTTGCGTATATCTTGAGAGTTTTCTTCGATGTTTGTATCGAGAAGATAGAGCGAAGTGCGCCCGACCTTTACTTCCCAAACCTGAGCGACAGCCTGTCTGCCCGCCAGGTCAACGGTGATTTTTAACGCTTGACCGTCTTTGCCGGTTTTCTTTTCGACAGGCATATTATACCAGTCGTTTTCGGGGTATCCTTCCTGTTGATAACCGTCGGCGTTCAGCATTTGTTTAAAATATCCCTGCCTGTACAAGAGCCCGATTCCAACTAAAGGCAGTCCCATATCCGAAGATGTCTTCATATGATCGCCTGAAAGAATTCCAAGACCGCCGGAATAAATCGGAAGCGATGTATCCATTCCGTATTCCATTGAGAAGTATGCGACTACATCTTTATGGCTGCCTTTATACCAAGTCTCGCCTTTTTTATACTGTTGAAAACGCCCGTAAACTTCCTTGAGCGCCGCAAGATACGAATCATCTTTTGCGGCTTGCGCAAGCCGTTCCTGACTTACCATTCCCAGTGTCCTTACAGGGCTCTGCTGAGATGTTAACCAGGTTTCATAATCCAGCCTGATAAAAAGCTGAACCGCGTCATAATTCCATGATAACCAGAGATTGTGAGCAATCTCTTCCAAAGGCTTCAGCACCGGCGGAAGCTTCGGTTTAACGGTATATGTCGATATATTCATATGTTAAGTTTAGGAGGGGAATAAAATTGTGTCAATGGTTATGAATGGTATTATATTCGAATAAAATTGTATCTTTTGCAAAGAATACAATTTTATTCAAATTTATGATTCACTTGCCTATGCGACATAAGCCTGTAATTTTTGAGACCTGATCGGATTTTTTAATCTTGATAACGCTTTCTCTTCGATCTGGCGGATACGTTCTTTGCTCAAATTGTATCTTACGCCGATTTCTTTCAGCGACATCGGCTGCTGACCCAAGCCAAAATGACAGCGGATAATATCGGCTTCATCTTTATTTAAAGTGTCAAGCACATTATCGATATCGTCTTTCATTACGCTTTGTTCCGCGGCTATGTCCGGGGCTTCGTACCGGGTATCTTCGACTAAATCTTTAAGCATGTAGTCATGATATTCCGAGACAGGATTTTCCAGCGATAAAATTTCTCTGGAGATTTCCAGAAGGTCTGTTATGTGACTTTTTTCCATATTAAGCAGTTCCGCGATTTCCTGAATGTCATTTTCCGATGACTGGCGTTTTTCGATCATCTTTCCGGCTTTCTCGATTTTTACAAGATCAGCCGCGCGGTTTACAGGGAGCCTTATCATTCTGGCTTTTTCGCATAACGCGCTCATTATGGATTGACGAATCCACCACACAGCGTACGAAATAAAATGGTATCCTTTATTGACATCAAATCTCGAAGCCGCGTTAATTAAACCGATATTTCCCTCGCTGATAAGATCATCAAGAGGTAAACCAAGCCCCTGGTATTTTTTTGCTATGGTGACGACAAATCTTAAATTCGCGCTTATAAGTTTGTTTCTTGCGGCGAAATTTCCTTCCGCGGCTTTACGGGCGGCGTTTTTTTCTTCGTCTCTGGATAATAATGGAATACAATTTATTTCTCTTAAGTAAATTGCCAGCGTTCCATCATCCTGATTCTTTTTTACATTATTCATATCATCCTCCTTAGGCGGAACAAAGGTGTCAGTCATTGTTTGCTGCTTTTTCCTTTGTTTCACTTCCGCATCCCTAATGTAGCAAGAACCGTGCCAATTCGAATTAATTGAATTTTTATGGATTTTCTGTTTATTTATTTGATTTTTTATTTAAATTTCGATAAAAATTGCGGATAATGACACAATATATAAAAATCGTCAAAATACTGTGTCATTTTGACCTTTTTAGTTGATTTTAATACAATTTACTGTCGCCCTTTTAAAAAATATTATATAATGAAATTTGGAAATGTTGTTTTTTTGCCGAAGTATATAGTAGGAATATTTGATAAGGTAGGATATTTTATATGAGTTCTGCGAATTCTGCTCCCGAACTGGTAGTAGACGAAGGAAAAATCAAGAAGGCTATACAATCCGGGCTTCCGTTAACAATTACAACTTATACATTTCCCAAAGACATTGAAGTTTATATCGAACAAGTAATCGAAGTTTTTTTAAGACATGTAAATCAATTAAAATTGAAAGACTATATCGTTTATTGCGTTCAGGAACTTGTCGTTAACGCAAAGAAAGCAAATACAAAACGCGTTTTTTTTATTGAGCGCGGTTTGGATATCGATAATGTAAATGATTATACAGAAGGAATGCAGTCTTTTAAAGAAGAAACTATCAGTAATATTTCTCATTATTTGCAATTGCAGAAAGAAAAAGGATTTTATATAAAAGTAATTCTACAAATCAAAAGAAACACAATAAATATTGAAATTCGCAATAATGTAAAAGCCACCAAAATGGAACTTCTCCGCATTCACGATAAAATGGCTAAATCCAGACAGTACGATAATCTCGAAGACGCTCTTACCCAGGTGCTTGATGACAGCGAAGGCGCCGGTCTTGGTCTTGTCATTCTTGTTTTAATGTTAAAAAAAATCGGTCTTGACGATGAAGCTTTCTGCATGAGATCGAACGACAAGCAGACATCGGCAAGAATTTCCATCCCTCTCGATCAGGCTTTAATCGATAATATGTCCGTTCTGTCCGACGAGATTGCGCAGAACATCGAAAGCCTTCCTCAATTCCCGGAAAACATTCTTCATATTCAAAGATTAATAAACGATCCAAGTTCTGATATGCCGTCTATCGCGAAACAGATTTCCATCGACCCGGGGCTGACCGGCGATCTTCTAAAAATCGTCAATTCCGCTCAATATATGTTATCAAAAAAAGTTGATAATATTTCCGAAGCCGTAAAAATGATCGGCATTAAAGGAATAAAAAATCTTCTTTATTCCTACGGAACGCAAAAGGTTCTCGGCGATGATACCGCCGATAAAAAGAAACTTTGGGAACATTCGTACAAAACGGCGTTTTACGCTTATAACATTTTTAAGAATTTCAAAAATAATTCAAATCTTCTTGACGATGTTTATGTCGGCGGAATGCTGCACGACATGGGAAAAATTATTTTTTCTAATGTTCATCCCGAATTAATGGATAAAATAAAAGGTTTTTGCAACGATAAAAGCCTGCCGGTATCGACATTCGAAAATCTCTCTGCGGGTATGAACCACGCCGAACTTGGCGCTTTAATCGCCGAAAAGTGGAACTTCCCCGATAAACTTGTCGTCGCAATCCGTTATCACCATGACCCGGAATCCGCTCCCAAAGATTGCAAAGATTTAATTGACACTGTTTATCTAGCCAACATGTTCTGCGAATACGAAAATAATAATGTCACTTACGACCAGTTTGATCCGATTCCTCTTGAAAATTTCGGTTTAAAGACCCAAAAACAAGTAGATGCCCTGCTGGATCGTCTTTCGAAAGGTTTTGAAAGAGAAGGTCAGTTGTAGTGTCACCTTTACCAGCCGTTGTTTTTTATGCTATATTAAGTAACTTATGTTTCTCAAACGCCTCAGCATTCTCGGTTTCAAGTCATTTGCAGACCGTACTGACATAGAATTTAATGACGGCATCACTGCCCTGCTTGGTCCTAATGGCTGCGGAAAATCCAATGTTGTGGATGCCGTAAAATGGGTTTTGGGTGAACATGCCATCAAATCCCTGCGCGCCGAAAAGATGGAAGATGTCATTTTCGGCGGCACTGAATCGCGAAAACCTTTAAATGTCGCGGAAGTCGCTTTAAGCATCGCTAACGAAACGGGTCTTCTGCCGATGGATCTTCCCGAAATCGAAATAAAACGGCGGCTCTACCGCTCCGGCGAGAGCGAGTACTTTATTAACGGAGCTCAAGTACGGCTCAAGGATATTCGCGAGTTGTTTTGGGACACCGGCGTTGGTAAAACCGCGTATTCCGTGATGGAGCAGGGGAAAATCGATCAGATTCTTTCTTCAAAACCCGAAGAACGGCGTTATCTTTTCGAGGAAGCTGCCGGTATCACGCGGTACAGGGAGCGGGGAGCCGAAGCGGAGCGTAATCTTGCCAAGACCGAAGAGAATGTGCGTCAGGTTGAGTTGATTTTAAACGAAGTAAGGCGATCACATGACAGCCTTAAAATTCAATCCGAAAAAACCTTGAAATACCGTACGTTACGTGACGAGATTTTCAATTACGAGCTTGATATTCAATTATTAAGATTAAAGCAGTTTAAATATGACCGCGATGAAAAAAACGAAACTTTAAGGCGCAGAACCGCGGACCGCGACAGAATCCGCTCGGAAATGGAAGCCGAAAATAAAGCATTGGAAGCGAACATGGACGAAGTAAACTCCATGGAAGCGCGTCTTGTAGAACTTCAGAAAAATATTTACGGTCTTGCGCTTGAAAAAAACGCGAAAGAAAACGAAGTGCGTTTGTTTAACGAGCAGCGCGGCGAAAATAAAATAAAAATCGGACAAAACGAAGAGCGCGAAAAACAAATCGCGGTTAAAATCAGCGAGTTAAACGCCGATGCCGCGGGGCAGGACGCTGTTGTTCAGGATTTGCGCAAACAATGCGAAAATATTGAAGAAAATATCCGGTCATTCGAAGAAAATATTCATCTTGCCGCAAGCCGTATCAGCGAAAACGAAAAAGAATCCCGCAGAGCCGAAGATGAAATCCGCAATATCGAAAAAGAATTAATCGAACTTGAAAAAGAACTCGCAAAAATAACAGACGACATTGTCGCCGAGCTTGACACAGGCTTAAAAAAAGCCGGGTATTCGGCGGCTGAACGCAAGAACGCCGAAGAAGCGTTACACGAAACTCTGGGAAGGCTCCGCACAATCCTGAACGGCAGGGAAGCGCTGTTACGCGATTTAAATTCCGTCGCTTCGGCATGCGCCGCGGGAGGCACTGACGCTCCGAACACTGTCTGCTCGGAAATAGGGCGCATAACAGAAATTCTCACCGCGGGTCTAACGGAAGCCGCCGCGGGAGCGGACAAAGCCGCCGAATTATTTAACAGCTACCGCGAGCATACTCCCACTTTTATTGACGAGTTTCTCGCGCCGCAGGGAATTATCACAAAGAAGCGCGCGCTTGACACTCAGATCAGAAGCGCGAAAGACGGCATCGAAGAACGCAGGCAGAGGATTAAAACTTTATACGAAGACAACATCAGCCTGATGGCAAAGATAGACGAATACCGCGCTACTTTGGAAAATTTAAAAGTAAACCGCGCTCAGATGAACGCCCGCGCGCAATCTGCGGAAGATCAGGCGCGGCTGATCAGGCGTGAACTTTCCGGGCAGGAAGGAATTTTAAAAAATATCCGCGACGAACTTTCCGTTTACCGGAAGAGACTGGAAGAAATTGAAAGCCGCATCGCAGGCATCCAGAAAGAAATTGCGGATAACGAAGAAAAGACAAAAGCGTATTCTTCCGAACTTGAAAAACTTGAAAAAGATATCCGCAAAAGAAACGATAATGTCGCGGGAAAAAAAGTTGTTATCAATAAAAGAATGGCGGAACTTTCCAAAGTTCAGGAATCACTGGAAAAAATTCACCTTGAGCTTGTTCAATCCGAAATGGAAATTAAAAACATTCAGGAAAATTTCCGCGAGACTCATTCCAGGGATTTAATGGAATTTGAAGAAAGGATTTTTAACATTACAACCGCTCCCGCTGTGCTGCGTGAAAAGCTCGCTTCCTCGCGCGCAAAAATGAAGGAGCTTGGTTCCGTCAATTTAATGGCTCCCGAAGAATTCGCGGAAACAAAACAACGTTACGATTTTCTCAGCAGCCAGATGGCGGATCTGGAAAAAGCCCGCAAGGATTTGGAAGACCTTACCGCGGAAATCCGCCAGGAATCTTCGCAGTTATTCCTTGACACTTACAACCGCATCAAGAAAAATTTTCATAATATGTTCAGGCGGCTTTTTGGCGGCGGCCGTGCGGAACTCCGTCTTTCCGATCCTAACCATGTGCTTGAATCCGGCATAGAAATCCTTGCGCAGCCGCCCGGAAAAAAACTTGAACATTTAAGCCTGCTCTCAGGCGGCGAGTGTTCGATGACCGCTGTCGCTTTGTTATTCGCAACTTACATGGTAAAACCGAGCCCGTTCTGTCTGTTAGACGAAATTGATGCCGCTCTTGACGAACAGAATGTAGGCCGCTTTGTGCATCTTCTGCGCGAGTTCAGCGATTCAAGCCAGTTTATCATCATTACGCATAACAAAAAAACGGTTACCGGAGCGGGCACCCTTTTAGGCGTTACGATGGAAGAATCCGGCGTTACAAAACTCATCGCGGTACGTCTGGAAAACGACGAGCTTGCCCTTGCCGAAGGAGCGCCGCAGAACGAACTTTGGGACACAGACAACAAGTTTGACGAAGAGGATGTCCCCGCCGAAGACGGAAGGCAGCTTCCCGCGGGCATTAACGACCCGAAAAAAGTGACTAAGGCGCAGCTAAGACCGATTAGATCAAGACAATCAAACGAAGATAAAAAGTAATTTATTCATCGGCTGTTTTTATTGATAAAAATATTTCGTATAACTCAGGGATTTCTCTTTTTAAAGAGACAGGACGTTTCTTTTTATTATTATAAAAAAAATGTTTTGTTTTTCCTAATGTGCAGATTCCGCCGGATTTTGCATCGATTATTTTATATTCAATGGTCATTCTCATCTCCGTTATTTCGGAAATTGAAACATGAATATTAACGATATCGCCGAAATATACCATTAATTTATATTCGCAATAAACATCCAATAACGCAAAATCAATATCGAAGTTATTTACTTTTTTATATTCAAAATTAAGTTGATCCAAAAAATCTACGCGCGCTTCTTCGAACCATTTAATATAATTGGAATGATGAATAATACCCATTTGATCCGTTTCATAAAAATTTGCTTTTCTGCAAAAAGGTTTTATCGTCATAATTCAGCCTCACTTTTTTTATTGATAAAGATTTAAGATTTATTCACGAAAACAATTTCGCCTGAGGATACATCCGCGGTAACGCTTGACCCTTCTCGGATTATTCCGCCTATTACCTGTTTTGCCAGAGGATTTTCAAGATCGCTTTGAATCGTTCGTTTAAGAGGGCGGGCGCCGAACATCGGATCGTAGCCTCGTTCCGCAAGCAGGGATTTTGCCGCGTCAGTAAGATTTAATGTAATCTTCCGCTCCAAAAGCCTCTGCGTAAGCCGTGTCAGCTGAATATCGATTATTCTTCCGATTTCGTTTTTACCGAGCCTGTTAAAAATTACTGTTTCGTCAATACGGTTTAAAAATTCCGGTCTGAAGCTTTGCTTTAAAAGTTCCGTCAGCGAGCCGCGCAAAGTTTCGGGATTTTCTGTTCCCAAAATTAAATCCGAACCAAGGTTGCTTGTCATAATAATGATTACATTTTTAAAATCGACAACTCTTCCCTGCCCGTCAGTTAATCTGCCGTCATCGAGAATTTGCAAAAAAACATTGAAAACTTCCGGATGCGCTTTTTCGATTTCGTCAAAAAGAATAACGCTGTAAGGTCTGCGCCTGACAGCTTCGGTAAGCTGTCCGCCCTGTTCGTAACCGACATACCCCGGAGGAGCGCCGATTAAACGGCTGACGGAATGTTTTTCGCCGTACTCGCTCATGTCAATTCTGGTAAGAGCTTTTTCGTCGTTAAAAAGAAAATCGGCTAACGTTTTTGCAAGCTCTGTTTTTCCCACTCCTGTCGGTCCCAAAAATAAGAATGAACCTAAAGGCCGCGCGGCATCGGATAGACCGGCTTTATTGCGCCTAATCGCGTCGGCAACCGCGGAAAGAGCTTCATCCTGACCGACAACGCGTTTTTCCAAAACTTTTTCCAAGTCCAAATATTTTTGAAGTTCGCCCGAAAGCATTTTAGAAACGGGAATTCCTGTCCATGCCGAAACAACGCCTGCGATATCTTCTTCGCAGACTTCTTCGCGTAACAGGCTTCCGGAGGCGCCTTCGCTTCCTGCAGTTTCGCGTTTTTTTTCCATTTGATCGGTAAGAGCGGTAAGCTGTTTCTGCGCTTCGGGGATTTTTCCGTGCTTTACTTCGGCGGCTTTTGATAAATTGCCTTCGCGCTCGTATTTTGTTTCGTCAAATTTTAATTCTTCTATCCGCTGTTTAATTTCGCGGATTTTTTGTATATCAATTTTTTCGCTTTCCCAGCGGGCTTTCATCGCGTCACGCTCGGAAGTTAAATCGCCGATTTCTTTTTCAAGTTTCGTCAAACGTTCCATGGATGCCGGGTCTTCTTCGCGGGAGAGAGCCTGCCTTTCTATCGAAAGCTGCAAAAGTTTTCGTTCGAGTTTATCAAGCTCTGTCGGGCGGCTGTCAAGTTCCATTTTTAAACGGCTTGCCGCTTCATCGACAAGATCGATCGCTTTGTCCGGTAAAAAGCGGCTTGTAATATATCTGCCGGATAAACTCGCGGCGGCTACAAGAGCTTCATCTTTAATCCGCACGCCGTGATGAACTTCGTAGCGTTCCTTTAATCCGCGCAGAATCGCGATAGTATCTTCAACCGAAGGCTCGGCTGTGTAAACCTGCTGGAAGCGGCGTTCTAAAGCCGCGTCTTTTTCGATATGTTTGCGGTATTCGTTTAAAGTGGTGGCGCCGATGCATCGAAGCTCTCCGCGTGCGAGCGCGGGCTTAAGCAGATTTGAAGCGTCGGTCGCACCCTCGGCGGCGCCCGCTCCGACAAGCGTATGAAGTTCGTCGATAAATAAAATTATTTTTCCGTCTTGCGCCTGCACTTCGTTAATTACCGCTTTAAGCCGTTCTTCAAATTCACCGCGGAATTTCGCGCCAGCTACAAGCAAGCCTAAATCAAGCGCAAGAAGTTTTTTTCCTTTTAATCCTTCGGGGACATCGCCTGCGACTATACGCCGCGCAAGACCTTCTACAATCGCGGTTTTTCCGACGCCAGGTTCGCCGATAAGCACGGGGTTATTTTTTGTGCGGCGCGAGAGCACCTGCATCGTTCTTCGGATTTCTTCATCGCGCCCGATTACGGGATCGAGTTTTTCCTGTCTGGCAAGAGAAGTCAAATCGCGGCAGTATCTGTCCAGCACCTGATATTTTTCTTCGGGGCTTTGATCTGTAACGCGGGAATTTCCCCTGACCAGTTTGAGCGCGTCAAGTATCGCGTTTTTATTGGCGCCGTATTTTTTTAAAAGATCCGCGGTTTTACCTTCACCAGCTGCCATCGCGATTAAGATATGCTCGGTACTTACATACTCGTCTTTTAATGCCGAAGCTTCACTCTCGGCTTTTGCGAGAATTTTTGATAATGCCGGCGAGAAAAAAATCTGCGCCGCTTCTCCGTAGATTTTCGGAGTTCCGCGAACCAGAGCCTCAGCGTCAGCGGTCAGCCTTGCCGAATCACCGCCGATCCTTTCGATGACAGGCGGAATTATTCCGTTTTCCTGCTGAAGCAGCGCAAGAAGCAAATGTTCGTTTTCAATTTGAGAATGATCGTTCTTCTGCGCAAGAGTTGTCGCTTCGTTTAATGCTTCCTGCGCCTTAATTGTAAATTTATCGTAATTCAAAATTAACCCGGCTGATCAATTGTTTAGAAAATCTAACCTTGATCCTATAACTAGTCCTATTACAATATCTTTTGCATTCGAAGCGGCGTTTAAAACCGGAGTTTGCTTTCTGTCTGACATTTCTCCGACCCTTTTTACCGCGTAATCAAAAAGCGCGCCTATCGTAATCAATCCGTACTCTGTTTCGATTTTTTCGAACGCGTCTTGAATGCTTGCTGTCAGCAGCCCGCCGTTGTAAGTACTGCTTTCTATTGCTTGTTCATTTTCTTTACATGCTCTGATAACCGTAAAATTGCCGTCTTTGGCTATTTCCGGAGCGCTTGTATCAATTATTAAAATTTTATTTCCGTTAAAATCCAATTTATTTAAAATGTCATTAATATTGATAAAGCTTGATAATATAAATCCTTCATCGCTGTTATGCTGAGAATCAGACGACATTATATAAAAAGTGTTATCAATAATTATTCTGTGAGACGCTATAAAAATAATCGCTGTATCTTTTTCTCCCGCGTCTTTGAAAAAATCTAAATTAGATAAAATGTTTTCTTTAGTCGGCGTTATACTTTCTTTATCGGCAATTAATAATGTCTTTACACTCCCGAATATTTTTCCAGCTTGCGCGCCGAACAAATCACAAATTGTTTTTGCGTCGTTAGCGGCATATTTTAAATTTGAAAAAACATTACTTGAATATTCATTTATTCCGACAGCCATAATGTATAAATCACCTTGAATCTCCCATGCTTTTTGCACGGCTTCGGCTACTTTGGTTACTGCGTTTTCATTGTTTTCATCGCTTGACGGAGGAGAAGAAACGCATGATGTTATTACAATAAAAATAACAAATAAAATTGAAGCGGCAGACAGTGTTTTTCCTTTCATAAACAACTCCTTTAAATCTTATTAATTAGGACTTTTCCAATACCTCAATTTTTGAAAAAGCTTCCTTAGATTAACTCGCGTAATTATCAAAATACCCCTGAATCAGCACAACAGGCGTACCCTTGTCGCCGGAACCGCTGACCAGATCGCAAAGACTTCCGAGTAAATCGGTAAGCCTGCGCGGAGTGGTTCCTTCGGATTCCATTTTTCCCATCTGATCGACTCCGGCTTTTGCCTGAATCGCTTTTTCGATTGCTTTGCGGGCTTCGTCTTTACTAAGGTCCGCAAAATTATTATCTGCAAGATATTTTAATTTTAATTCGTTCGGCGTTCCTTTTAAACCTGAAGTAAAAGCCGGAGCTACAACCGGGTCTGCAAGTTCCCAAATACCGCCGACCGGGTCTTTAAAACCGCCGTCGCCGTACACGAGAACTTCGATTGTTTTACCGCTGATTTCCTTAAGCGCCTTTTGCATTCTTTCGACAAATGATTCGCAGTCACGCGGAAATAATTTAACGCGCTCTTCTGTAGCTTTATTCGAACCAAGCAGTCCGAATTGTTCGTTAAAGCCGCTGCCGTTAACAGGTTTTGTTAACAGATCGTCAATGCCGATAACTTTCTTCGCGCCTGCCGCGGACAGAGCGCGTTTTGTTCTTGCTCTTGTGTGAATATCCGCGGCTATAACAAGATCGGTATAATCGATGATACGCTTAGGGTCGGCGCAGAGAACAATTTCGATATTTGCACCTAACGATTTATAATATGCGACATAATCAATGCCCGTAAAACGATGTTTGATTTCGTTTCCGAAAAGCCGCCGGTACTCCGCTTCGCTTAAACAATCCGAATAAGGATTTAATTTTTTTTCGTCAACATCATCCCAGGAGATCAGCTGATTGCCGACTTCGTCTCCCGGATAACTCAGCAAAACGGTGATTTTATCTGCGCCCCGCGCAATGCCTTTTAGCAGCATGGCGAAACGGTTTCTGCTTAGAATCGGGAAGACAACGCCGATATGGCTTTGACCGCCCGCAGTCATCGGCGCAAACTGTGTTTTTACATCCTGCGCGATTTGATCGAGAGAAGCGTAATTACCCTGCGAACGCGCAACCACAGCTTCGGTTATTCCTATAATATCTCCGTCATTTATTTTTATATTTTCATGTTCAATTGCGTCATTAACAGACTGGCAGACAACTGCGGCTAAATCATCAGATTCTCGGATGATGGGGGTACGCAAACCAAGGGCTTTTGTTCCTATAACTCTCATAAACGGAGTTTATCATAAAAATTATAAAATTAATAGATAGAGCCTTTCGGTTTTTAACTTGCAAAACTAAATTTTTTAACGGTAGATATTCGAACCTTTTCCAAAAATTGAAGTTAAAAAAAGCTGCCTTAGATTTACTTTATATTTTTTAGAATATAAATAAACAAAAATCGCCAATATGACATGTGCGGCGCGGAAGGTCATGGAGGCGTCTATGGCTGCGATTGAAAAAGTTGTGTTTTTAAGCCCGCTTAGCTGCAGTGTATTCCAAAAAATTAGCAATTAAAATTATATCCTAGCTGCCTGCACAGAGAAGCGGACAAGTTAAACAAACCCGTGTAAAAGAGCCAGGCCATTCCAGCCTACATGGCATTCCGTGCCGCACATGTCATATTGGCACTTACATTATATTTTACTTTTTAATTTTAAAAATCTTTATCGTTTGGTTTTTGCGACATCACAGATGCGGCGCGCCATGTTGTCCAGAGATACCTGTTCCATTACATGACCCAGTTCGTACGCAACACGAGGCATTCCGTATACAACCGCGCTTTGTTCATCCTGACCAAGCGTCATGCCGCCTTCTTTAAAGATTGTTCCTAAATGCTGAGCGCCGTCGCGTCCCATGCCGGTCATGATTACACCCAAGGCATGATTTGAATAAGCCATTGCGACCGAAGCGAAAAGAACATCCGCGGAAGGACGATGTCCCGAAACAAGCGGCGTATCGGAAAGACGGGCAACCGCTCCCAATCCTTTCTTGTCTATCTCTAAATGTTTATTTCCCTGCGCAATCAAAATTCTTCCCGGTCTTATTTCGT
>JGI24695J34938_10002058_pt1 | contig 15831 bp, 14 predicted proteins | sample TergutCo191P3_FD_34938 | JGI IMG/M metagenome (IMG submission 34938)
CCTTTTAAGTATTTTTCTGATGATTGTTGGCAATGGAAACAAATTGTTTCATCAGGTGTTGGATGATGCATTGTAGAAAGGTATTCTGCCACCCTTAAATCTTCATCGCCTTTATCTATCCATTGTTGCAATATCTCTTTNTTACCCATATAGTTTTACNCCNTCTCTGTCAATNTTTCGTTCAAGGGTTGCGTATATTTTTCTATCAAGGAAACGGTTTTGCTTTAGGCCGAGAAAATCAATTGATTTTTTTCTGATTGGGTCTACTGCTCTATGAGCCAAACGAATTGCTTCAATTATTCGCAATTCCATATCATCCTTAAAAACAATATAAATGTCAAAATCTGAGTCCTCTCGCGGTGTACCGTAAGCATAAGAGCCGAAAAGATAAATTGACTCCACAGGAACGGTTTCAGTGATTACCTTGGTGATTTCGTCAAGTTCTTGTTTTATACCGGAAATATCATTCATATATTTATTTTATACCTAAACTACCAATATATCCATAGACAAAAACTAGACCTAGGAGAAAAGGCTTATTGCAACTCCTTGTATAATGAGGAATTGTGAAAAAGAATAGGGGTTCAATTCCCCTTAGCTCCAAAAAAATTTTCAAAAAATAAATTAATTCACACTAATTAATCCGATGTAAAAAAAAAGCTGGCTCGACTCACGTCAAACCAGCTTTTAAATGTGTTACGCTGTTATCACATTACTGAAGCAGCGACAATACCGACTGCGCTCTCTGATTCGCCTGCGCAAGCATTGAGATTCCTGTCTGGCTTAGGATTTGATCTCTTACGTAGTTGACCATTTCTTTTGCCATGTTGGTGTCTCTTATTCTGCTTTCCGCCGCTTGCGTGTTTTCTGCGCCGATGTCCAAACCGCGGATTGTGTGTTCCAGGCGGTTCTGGTATGCGCCGAGGTCAGCTCTCTGTTTGTTGATCTTTTTGAGAGCAGCGTCGATTGTGCCGATTGTTCTGTTTGCGCTGTCAGGGTCTTCAAGGTTGATGAAGGTGTCGTCCATTTCGCGGATGCCGAGACCTTTGGAAGTCATGGTGCCGATAAAAACCTGCCTTCTCTGATCCATGTTCGCGCCGATGTGCAGCCACATTGAAGCGGTTACGACGTTTTCGCCTGTTGGACGGCCGAAGCGTCCTGTCAGCATGTTCATGCCGTTGAACTGCGCGTGGCTTGCGATTCTGTCGATTTCATCGACAAGGGCGGAAACTTCAACTTGAATGTACATTCTGTCTTCGTCGCTGTAGATGCCGTTTGCAGCCTGAACCGCCAACTCTCTTAGGCGTTGCAGGATATCCTGCGATTCCTGAAGGTAACCTTCCGCAGTCTGGATGAAAGAGATGCCGTTCTGTGCGTTGGTTGAAGCCTGATTTAATCCGCGGATTTGGGCGCGCATTTTTTCGGAAACCGCGAGACCTGATGCATCGTCACCGGCTCTGTTGATCCGGAGACCCGAGGAAAGTTTTTCCATTCCTTTGTTGAGGTAAAGCTGCGTTACCTTGAGTGATCTGTCAGCGAACATTGCGCTAAGATTGTGATTGATGATCATATCATCCTCCTTGATTTCGGGGCGGAAGCATCCGTGCTTCCGGTTTTTACGTATAAGATATTGTTCTTAACAAGCACAGTATCTTATATAAACATTATCGTTAGTAGAAAAAAAAACTTTAGAAAAAAGATTATAAATAGTAAAAAATTTTAAAAGGTATTATAGATTATTTTACGATAAATTGCAGTTTGTTACAATTACATGAAGGACAGGGGAAATCTGATAATTAGACATCCCCTGTCAGTCTGTTAATTAATAATGAGTTCGTTTTCTTTAATTGTTGCAGTGCCGGTGTTATTATAGCCTTCTACTTTCATCATGACTTCGTATAATCCTCCCGACATATCCATTCCAAGTTTTGCCCACTCTTCAAAATGCTTTGTGACGGAAATGGTTCCGCTTGAACGTTTCTGCGTGCGGACGCTTACATATTGAGTAAAATCATACAGCCCGGAACCGGCAATGGCGGGCTGCTGAGTCATTTGGCGCGTAAAAACGTCGTATGTTCCTTCGCCTTCAATTGTGAAAGAACCTTTTTTCACGCCCGGAGTACCGGGATGATAATTTCCCGCATAATTCTCGACAATGTAATATTCAACTAACGGGTTTCTTGTCCAGCCGTAGACGCTAAGGTAAGAGATTCCGGAAGTTCCCGGATTAAATGAAGCGTCATATTTAATGGTAAAATTTCCCTGTTCAGAATGAGGCTGATTCGCATTAAGTCTTCTTCCGGTGCGGAACAATATATTACCGCCGCTGCTCCATTCGCATTTAAAAGATCCGCCTTCTCCAAGCGTCATTTTTCCGGTTACGCTGTTATTGCTTTTCCAGAATTCAAAGTCGTAGCCGTCGTCATTTTTTCCTCTCTCATTCATTGTTATAACATCACCGTTGAACGCCGCCGATTTCCCGCCAGACGCGCAGCCGATTATTATAACGCCGGAAATTACGGCAAACGCGATAACGCATATCAAAACTAATTTTCTCATAACAAATTCTCCTTACGAAATATAATAACGATTATACATTTTTTTAAATATAAAAAAAAGGTCTGCTTGAAAAAACCAAATTACTTCATCAAGCTGCCTAACAGTCCGCGCATAAGACTGTTTCCTACAGTCCGGGCTGCTGATTTTGCGGCAGTTTGCACCATCCCGTCGCGCTTTCCGCCTCTAGGACCTGTTGAACCAAACACAATCTCTTTCATTCCCTGCCCAAGATTTTTTTGGCTGCTTGCTGTTTGCTTGACTGCTTTTACTTTCCCTTGAGTTTTCGCTGAAGAAGCAGCGTTCGCCGCGGAAGCGCTCTGCGCTTTATCGCACCGGCTTGTCAGCATCTCATAAGCTGATTCTCTGTCTACCGCTTTTTCATATCTTCCGTAAAAAACTGACTGTTTTATCAGCGTGTCTTGTTCTGCCGGCGTAAGAGGTCCAAGCCTTGATCCGGGCGCAATAACCGAGCATTTTTGCACAACAGCAGGACTGCCTTTTTCATCAAGACAAGAGATTAGCGCCTCTCCTGTTCCCAATTCCTGAATCGCCTGTTCGGTGTTAAAATCGGGATTGGCTCTCATTGTCTGCGCTGCGGACTTTACAGCTTTTTGATCCTTCGGCGTAAACGCGCGAAGCGCGTGCTGAACGCGGTTGCCTAATTGACCTAACACTTTGTCGGGAACATCAAGCGGATTTTGCGTAACAAAATATATGCCCACTCCTTTTGAACGTATTAAGCGGACAACTCTTTCGATCTTTTCAATTAAAACAGGCGGAGCGTCGGCGAAAAGAAGATGGGCTTCGTCAAAAAAGAAAACCAGTTTAGGCTGAGGCATATCGCCAATCTCCGGCATAATTTCAAAAAGTTCAGATAACATCCACAAAAGCGTTATTGAATACAGCTTCGGCATATTATAAAGTTTATCAGCCGCAAGAACATTTATAACGCCCTTTCCCGAACTGTCTGTGCGGATAAAATCCATTAATTCAAGCATTGGTTCGCCGAAAAAATTTGCCGCGCCCTGCTCTTCAAGAGTTAACAGTCCGCGCTGAATAGCTCCGGCGGAAGCTGCCGTGACATTTCCGTAGGCGGATTTAAAATCACCCGCGTTATCCGCTACATATTGCGTCATTGCGCGCAGGTCTTTCATGTCGAGTAACGGCATGTCATTGTCGTCGGCGATTTTAAAAATTATCTGCAAAACTCCTGACTGCGTATCATTTAAGTTTAATAAACGGGATAAAAGCAGAGGACCCATTTCTGAAATTGTCGCGCGGACAGGATGTCCTTTCTCGCCGAAGACATCCCAGAAAACAGCGGGGTTTTCGCGCGGCTGCCAATCCGTTACATTAATTTTTTCAAGCCTCGCGTTTAATTTTTCGCTTGGCACGGCAGCCGCTGCAATGCCTGAAAGATCGCCTTTAACATCAGCGACAAAAACGGGTACGCCGATTGAAGAGAACGATTCCGCCATTTTTTGAAGAGTTACAGTTTTCCCTGTTCCCGTGGCGCCGGTAATCAATCCATGGCGGTTTGCCATCTCCGGCAATAAAAAAACATTCTCAAGATTAGTATTTTTACCTATACATAAAGGCGCGCCCATACAACCCCCTGTTTAACAATTCTTATTTTATAATGATAACATCATATTGGCAAGTCTTGTGCTTTCAAATAGTTAGTCATATAATAATCGTATGTATCACCCGAAAATGACGGAATTCGACGATCGCCTTAAAACGCTTTTCGATGAGGTTGATGACTATATAGAAGAACTATACGGCGATAAATACCCGCTGCATCCCGTCCGCCCGAACCGCGGAGAAACAGCAAATCCTGAAGCAGACGGTCTTTTTAACATTGGCGCGAATTTTACGCTTGGTTTCAATTCTGAACTGGGCAGAGGTTATTTAATTGATATATCAATATCCACTTTAGAAAAAGTCGACGAAAACACACGTCAGGAAATATACGAAACCGCAACGGAAAAAGTAAAAGAGTTACTGCCGGTTTATTTTAAAGAGCGCGAGCTGACAGTGCGGCGCGACGGAAATAATTTTAAAATTCAAGGCGACTTCAGCCTGGGGACTGTTTAATTATGAATAAAAAAACATTAAGTTATAAGTTAAACTGCAGCGAAAATGTTACGTTTAACAATAATGCTCTTGTCTGCGTAGGAACAGGACGCATGAACCTGGCGTTAAGGCATGAATACCACAATCAATTAAAAAAAGTACAGGAAGAAATAGGTTTTAAATATATCCGCGGACACGGATTATTCTGCGATGATATCGGCATTTATCACTCGTACGAACAAAACGGCGTGGAAAAAATAGAGTATAACTTCAGATACGTTGACATGGTTTTTGATGATTATCTTTCCTTAGGAATAAAACCATTTATTGAACTTGGTTTTATGCCGTATAAACTCGCGTCAGGAGATCAAACAATTTTTTACTGGAAAGGAAACGTGACTCCGCCTTCCGATTACAATAAATGGGCTGCGTTGGTTGAAGCGTCAATAAAGCACTGGATCGATCGCTACGGCATTGACGAGGTCGCTTCATGGCCGTTTGAAGTCTGGAATGAACCGAATCTTCGCAGCTTTTGGAAAGACGCCGACATGCAGGAATATTTTAAACTGTATGACGTTACAAGCAAAGCGGTAAAAAACTGCAGTCCGCGCCTTCGCGTGGGAGGTCCGGCAATATGCGGCGTCGATGACGAACGCTGGCTGAAGTGTTTTTTGGAATACTGTTCGCGGAATAAAACGCCTTTGGATTTTGTAACAAGACACGCGTATGCAACAGCTGCGCCTGAAAGCGACGGACATTATGTTTATCAGAAATTAAGACCTGCTGAAGATTTTATATCGGAATTAAAAATAAGCCGCGATATTATCGACAGTTTTCCCGAATACGCCGGCATTGAAATGCACATAACAGAGTTTAACACTTCGTACTCTCCTTTGAATCCGGTTCATGACACAAATTTGAACGCCGCGTACATCGCGCGCATATTAAGTGAAATGGGAGACGTGTGCGCTTCATATTCTTACTGGACATTCGGAGACGTTTTTGAAGAAGCCGGCATCGCTTTTACTCCGTTTTCAGGCTGCTTTGGACTTCTCGCTAACGGAATGATACCGAAACCGTCTTACTGGGTTTACTCCTTCTTCAGCAAAATCGGAACAAACGCGGTTGCGCGCGGGGAGAATTTCATTATCACAAAAGATGATAAAGGCAGTCTTTACGGAATCGCGTGGAATATAAAAGAAGAACAAGGAAGCGATGAAGTTTTACTGTCGTTTTCAATTGAACTTAATAACGGCGAGTATCTTTTAGTCAAGAAACTTGTAGATGAAACCGTATGCAATCCGCTAAAAAACTGGATTGATATGGGATCGCCCGCCAATCCTACAGAAGAGCAATTATCTTTGCTGCGTGAATGCGCGCAGCCCCAAACAACAACGGACAGATTATCAATTAAAAACGGGACATGTGAACTTGATCTGCCTCTGTCAGCCAACGCGCTTTGTTACTTTGAAATTAAGCGCATAATACCTGAAACTGACAGAGGCTTTCTCCAGGAACGCATAAGAGGCGCGCGCGGTTAAAATCTCTGACCGCCGCTCTTTTTTTATGGCTGATATGTGTAGGATTTATGTATATTTGATACATGGAGGAAATCATGAGAAATTTACATTTTTTTACGGCAATACCGGTATTTATGCTGGTATTTTGTATGTCGGCTATTGGATGCGCCGAGCCAGAGGAAGACATCGCTCCGGACAATATAATCAGCGTTTTGGGGGATGTAACCGCGCCGGGTGAGTGGGTAGCGCGAAGAGATGAAATCAGAAAAATAATGCAGGATTACTCTTACGGGCAATGGCGTTCCGGGGAAGAAGTTACCTATACAATAGACGGGAATACGTTAACGGTAATAGTTACGCTTGGCGAAGAGAAAATCGAATTTACAGCCGAAGTTGAACTGCCCGCAACAGCCCCGCCAGCAGGCGGCTATCCGGTAATTTTTGCTTTCGGCGCTCTTGACGGCGCAGACGGCTTTATGGGTTCAAAGGGAAATCCTCGCCAATATTCACTTGATAAAGGTTATGCGAACATCAGTGTTCCTACCAGCAGTATACAATCAACTTATAATCCCAATCCTGATCCTAAGAAAAATATAGCCGCGGATAATAATTCCCGGACAGGATTATTTTATACACTGTATCCATATTCATCAACGACACCTTCATCGCAGACAGGAGTATTGATGGCATGGGCATGGGGCGCAAGCAAAATTTTGGACGCGCTTGAAGCGGGCGCTGCCGCAGAATTGAATATAAATGCAGCTAACACAATCATTACAGGCACTTCAAGAAACGGAAAAGCGGCGGCTGTCGCCGGAGCGTTTGAAGAAAGATTTAAATTCACCGTTCCAGTTTCTTCAGGAGCAGGCGGCGCCGCGATATACCGCTACAAAAGCAAAGGACAAGTCTATGATCTTAGCGGCTATTTTAGCTATAACGGCGGCGGGAAATGGGAAGTTGACGGTGATAATCCTCAAAGTCTTAGTTCCGTGCAGTGGGACTCAGGCGGCGGATGGTTTGTTGAAAAATTCAGAACATTTTCCAATGCTGACGCTTTGCCTTTTGATCAGCACTTCCTTCTTGCTTTATGCGCCGCGCCTGACAGATATTTGTTTATGGTAAATGGTTTTGAATGGGATAAATGGACGAACCCTCCGGGTTTCTTCTACGCTTTTGAACTGACAAAACCTGTATTTGAACTTTTAGGAGCGCCTAAAAATATCGCAGTTTCCATGCATCGTTCCAGACATGGTCTTGAACAGGAAGACATGGTCAAACTGATTAAATACGCGAATTACGTTTTCTACGGTAAACAGGATTTAACTTTTGATTATGCGGAAACATCTAAACCAAAACCTGCGACATGGGACGCTTTCATGGAAGACTTGCAAACAACTCCGTTCTCGTCATGGGTAAGCAAGTCAAATAATTCAACTTACAGAAGCGGAAAACCAAGATAGATAAAAAAAGGTGTCAGGATTTTTCCTGACACCTAAAATTAGAAAGATTTTTTATTCCGCAATAATATTCGCGCTTACAATTCCAAGTTCACTGATATTATTTTCTATGCCCCACCAGCAGGTAAAAACTATATTAACATCTGTTGCGTCTGCAAACGCTTTGTCTGTGTAGTAATTGCCAAAGAATTTTGAAATTTCGACTGACAATTTTTTTGCAGTAGAATCATAGGTGACACCGTCAATTTCCTTACCTGTACTTTCTTCCGTATCATACATAAAAATGATAAGGTTTTCATCATCTGTCTCATTTGGCCACCATTTACCGTCAGTAATATCCTGCCAATAAAGAATAAGCATTGGATAATTTTCTCTGCTCTCAAGATCTTGCTTAAATACAAGCTCAAGTTTTGCGCCATCTGTTTGCGCGAATGTTAAAATATTATCTGATATATTCCATACTGCTTGTTTTTCTTCGATCGTTATCCCGTCTTCCTTATACCCATATACATAATTACCCATGTTTCCGGTATTAGTTACCTGAGGCGGAACAACAATATTAGCGCCCATTATATCAAGCACATCGATATTTACAGCTTCTTCTTCACCAAACCACCAGCAGCCAATAATCAGATTGAGTTCAGTGGAAGAAGAAAAAAGTTCATTGCTAACAATAGCTGAAAGATCAATCGATATTCTTTTTCTGGAAGCGTCCCATGTAACTCCATCACCTAATTTAAATGTCTGGTAATCGTCATCAGGATCCATGCCTGAAACCCAGCTTTGATCCTGCCACCACAGTCCGCTGACAGGGTCCTGCCAAACAAAATCAAGCCTGGTGCCTTTTTCTTCAAAATTATCTATACCAACCGCGAATTCAAACCTTGCGCCCGATTTTTTTGCATTCACGATATTTTCTGCAGATAATTTCCAAACTGCCTGTTTGTACTCAACCGATAAACCGTCTTCTTTAAAACCATAAGTATAGTCGCTCATGTTTCCCGCAAGCGCTTCTTTTGTTTTGTCTTTGAGTACGATATTGAAATTGCTGATTGTCGCCATTACCGTACCGTCAGGAATATCAGCAGGTATTGAGCCGATTACATTGGAATCCCAATCAGGATGATCTTCAAATTCCTTTTTTATTACGTTAGTAAACTGTAATACAATTTCTTTATAGTCCATGAAGTTAAGAGAAACACTTTCAGAAGTAATATTATCCAAAGTAACAGTTTTATTAAACGGCGTATTGGCGCTGATTGATACGCTTTCTTCATTTTGCGCAAGCCATACCCAATCGCCATTTTCTTTTACACCCTGCACCTCAAGCGCAACATTGTCCAGATCAACATTAGAAGTTCCGGTTATTGTAATGGTGTATCTGTCATTCTCTTTTACCAATTTACTGACATTTGTGGGAAAATCCTTTACAAGTACGGTTAAACCGGAACCATAATTTTCACCTATTATTTTTCCAACACTAACATCAGTGTTACTTTCCCAACGCTGAACCCGCAGAAAAATATTGTCAAAAGAACGCGGCACAAACTGCACAGCATCTCCGCCGCTGCCAAGAGTTAATGGAGAAGTTGCGTCACCAATAACCGCGTCCAAACCTGTGCCGTCTACCATCGCAGTAAATTCAACATTGGTGCCGCTCTGCTTAAGCGTTAACGTTCCGTCCGCGCTGACATCTGTTACAGTCCCTGTTATGTTTCTGGTTTTTCCATCTCGTGTTTTAACATCCATCTTGAAGTTGTCGCCTTTAACGGCGGCTTTGGATGAATCGCTTCCAACAGATAACGAATATGTATTACCTAAAACATCTTTACCTGTATATTGACCCGATCCCGCTGCTGAACCGCCTGCAGGTTCACCGCAAGCTAAAAACGAGAATCCAATTATCATCGACAAAATGATAATCCCGAACACTTTAAATGTGTTTTTCATAATAAAATCTCCTTTTGCGTTTTCTCTTCTTTTAAAACATGTCTGCCTGATAAAATAATAAAATCGGATATTCAAATAAATACCCAATACACGGAAATTTAAATTAAAATACTCCTTTGCTTAAAAAGGAAGAACCACAAGGCTCTTTTTTTGATACCTAATGTCTCATTCTTCAGACAATATGGCGCATTTATATAAATATTTAATAACTTGTCAATTTAATGAATATCCGGCGGTTTTTTAAATAATTTCAAAATAACTGCCTTGATGTTTTTTACACTTTTTTTTAAGTTTTGCGATGTCATTTGAAAATTCATCAATATCCTGATACATCTTAGACTTGTTTGAGATGCCTGCAATAGAAATACTTGCAAGAGGAAAACTGTCTTTTATGCCGTGACGATTTCTGGAAATGAAATAGCCGTTTTTTACATCTTCTTCACGATAAAAAGAATTTATGCTTGATGAAAACTCTTCTATTACAGCTTTACAGAAATTTTCACAATCATGGTAATCACATACGGTGATAAAATCGTCGCCGCCGATATGTCCGATAAATTCATTTTTTACAGCGTGTTTTTTCATTGTTTTCGCAGTAAACCCAAGAAGTTTATCTCCGTTTTGAAAACCATAAGCGTCATTATATGCCTTAAAATTATCAAGATCAAAATATAAAATACAATACTGCTGTTCGCCGAAAATACGGCTGGATATTTCTTTTTCAATAAGCAAGTTACCCGGCAATCCTGTTAATGGATTCGAATGTATTGCGATTTCTATATCAACTTTTGTGCATGAATCAAGTAAATCTTTTACTGTTACAATGCCTGTATATTTTCTGTCCTTCTCAACAACAACAGGATTATAAAGATATTTAAAATTTCTTTGCATAGCAAGCCTTGAAACCTGATCAACTGGCATATTGTAATTAACCCTGAGAAAATCATCTTTTATAAATTGACGCATTTCTCTTCCCGCGTGAAGGCTGTAACCGTATTGTCCGCCCAGCAATTCATTTAATTCCGCTCTTGACATAAAACCAACGGCAATATCATCTTCCACAATTGTAAAATCCGTAATAATTGGATCAGCTTTAACGGCTTCAAATATATTATTAATTTTTTCATCCGGATGAAAACAGGTTCCTTTTTTTGATAAATATCCGATTATAGGATATGTAGTGCTTCTTGTTTTTTCGATATATTTTTTAGTATGAAACATTTTAATCATTTCTGATTTTTCCGGTTCTATATCTATTAACATTTCCTGCGGAATGCCAAAAAAATATCCTTGTCCAAGGTCAACATTCAATTTTATAAGCGTTTTTAACTCTTCAACAGTATCAATACCTTTCGCAAGCAGGACAATGTTTGAACTTTTGCAAAAATCAACCATCGCTTTGCATAGAAATTGCTTTGTTTCATCCTTATCAATATCTTTTATAAGATTTTTATCTAATTTTACATAGTTTGGGCGAATAGCAGTAATTGTATTAAGTCCTGAATAGCCTGCTCCGACATCATCAATAGCAATTTCATATTTTTGTTTTCTGTAATGGTTAATAGAATCTAAAAATATTTTTTTATCATAAATAGCCGTTCGTTCTGTTATTTCGAATATTATATTATTAAAATCCAGTCCATATTCATTTAAACGCTCTTTTGTAAACCCTTCCTTAAACTCGTCGTCATTAATAACATTTGGATTTACATTTAAAAAAAGTTTCTTCTCACGATTGATTGGCATAAAATTTTTCAGAGCTTTTGTTCTGCACAGCACTTCAAGCTCCCATGCTTTTCCAAGCTTATCGGCTATTTTAAAAACTTGACTAATATCCATTTTTAAATCTTTTACAGGAATTCTGCTTACAGCCTCATATCCAAAAATATGTCCCTCTGTTAATGAAATTACAGGCTGATAAACCGGCGTAATGAACTCGCCCTCTATAATTTTATTAAATATTTGTTTTTCATCTTTCATAAAATTGACCTTATATGAGACTATTTAAAATATTTATTGTTAATTTAATATTTATATACAGTTAATAAAATGTTAATATGTTGAATAAATTTTAATAAGCGAAGTATTTTTTTATTCGCCGATTATTTCTATTCTATTATTCATATTTATTTTCTCTTTTGTTTTTAAATTAAATGAATATTGATCAAAAACAAATTTTCTGTAAACGGAACTGTTAACAATTTCATAAATACTTTCATTATAATATTCAAAAATTTCAACTATATAAGGTTCTTTAAAATTAATTCCAATATTCCATAAAAATTGTCCTTCATAAATTGTTTCATTATTGTTAAGATCTATAATTTTAAAATCACGGTAAGTCGGCGAATTTCCCATAGATAATAAAAATAAGAAATTATCATAAATACCCATTAAATAATGTTCATATGTAAGATATAATTCGTCCTGATCTTTGTAATTAGATATATTTATTGCTTTGTTTCTTTTATAAACAGAAATTCCAGCCGGATGGTTTCCATAACACATTTGATTCACTACATATCTTTCATAAATATAAGCATTAATAATCCATAATTTTCCTGAAATATTTTCATCTCTATTTCCAAAATAAATATAACCTAAATATTTATTATTTCCGTAATCGATAATTTGTATTGTTCCTTTTTCATTTGGATTTATTCCAATAATATTTTTTTGAGAATTTATATTTAAACAGTCTGCTATTATAAAAATTAAAGCCAATATAATAAATATTTTTAAAATATTTCTGTTCATTCTTGTTTTATTAATTGTCATAAGTCATTTATAATCCTTTTGTTTATCAGATGCTGCTGCGTATTTTTTTCTTTCACCATTCATTGTTATTGTACATATTAAATTTATTATATCATATAGAATAATATATATAAAATGCAAGGGAATTGTTTTAACCGCAAATTAGAGGCAGCCAGACATGTTGATAAGTAAGCGGAAAAAAAGGTTTCAGAACAGGATTTTACAGCGGTTCTGAGACTCAATTAAAGGCTAAAATTTAAATTTTAGGTAAATTTAGCAGATTTGCGACATAGTACGAGATGCCGTTGTATGGAAGAGCCGACGAAAATTATCTTTACTCTTTAGAATAAAACATGTTATACTTATAAAATAATGTTGAATTTACGGGAATGAAACGATGGATGAAGTATTCCGCAAACTGGAGCGCTCCTTAATTTCTGAAATTTCTTTTGGAGATTTCAAATTTGAACTTAGCAATACGCTCCTGTGCGTTTGGATAGTCATGGCGCTGCTGATTACCGCAAGCCTGCTGCTCGCGAGGAAACTGAGTCGAAGACCCGGCAAGGTACAGGTGATTCTGGAAATGCTTGTGGGATTTATCAGGGGTATGTGCCAGGATTTTATCGGCGACGCTTATTACAAAAAATATGTTAATTATATAGGGACTTTATTTTTATTCCTTTGCATGTCGAACTTGCTGTCCGTTCTTAATTTCATTCCGGGACTTAGCATTTACTCGCCTACAAAGGACATCAACGTTACAATGCCGCTTGCTATAATGACGATATCAATTGTGATCTATTCTTCATTCCGTTACAGAGGACCCGGGGGAACCGCCAAAAGTCTTTTCGCGCCTATTCCGATGATGCTGCCGTTTAACCTGATGGAGTATGTCACAAAACCGCTGTCTCTGTGTCTTCGTCTCTTTGGAAACGTTGTAGCGGCTTTCGTAATAATGGAATTAATTTTTCATACTTTGGGAATAGCCGCAGCGCCGTTCTCCGCTTATTTTGATTTTTTTGACGGCATCTTGCAAGCTTATATTTTTGTTTTCCTGACCTGCCTTTACATAGGTCAGGCTGTAGAAATTGAAGCGTAAGTTGTACTATATAACGATGGAGGGATGACATGAACGCAGCATTGATTGGAGCGGGAATTGCCGTTTTTGCGGGATTCGGTTCCGCGATTGGAATCGGTATCGCAGCCAGCGGCGGCTCCCGCGCTATTGCCTTAAATCCTGGAAAAGAAAAATCAATTCGCATGATTACGTTTCTTGGAATTATAATGGGAAGCGCCTGTTCCATTTACGGTTTGTTAATCGCGTTAATTGTTATTCCCGGTCAGGGAGAGAATGTAAGTTTGATCGGCGCAGGTATCGCGGCGATTGCCAGCGCAGGAGCCGCCATAGGGATCGGCATCGCGGCAAGCGGCGGATCGTTGGCAACTGCCAAGCAGGAAGAAAAAGAAAAATCGATACGCATGATTACATTTCTTGGGATTGTACTTGCGGAAGCCTGCGCGATTTACGGATTACTGGTCGCGTTCATTATACTTTCCGCCGGCGAAGCGAACCCGGCTTTGATTGGCGCAGGTATCGCGACACTCGCCGGCGCAGGCGCTGCTGTAGGAATCGGGCTTGCCGCTGACGGAGGCTGTCAGGGAATCGCGCGTCAGCCTGAAAAAGAAAAATCGATACGCATGATCACATTCCTTGGAATTGTACTTGCGGAAGCCTGCGCGATTTACGGATTGTTAATTGCCTTCATTATTATTGGAAACACAGAAGCGAATCCGGCGTTGATTGCCGCAGGAGCCGCGACGCTCGCAGGCGCAGGAGCCGCTGTTGGAATCGGACTTGCGGCAAGCGGAGGCAGCCAGGGAATCGCGCGTCAACCTGAAAAAGAAAAATCGATACGCATGATTACATTCCTTGGAATTGTACTTGCGGAAGCCTGTGCGATTTACGGACTATTGGTCGCGTTCATCATTATAGGGAACGGGTGATCCTAAATGAATATATTTGATTTTTATATACCGGAACAGGTTCTTGTCGCTTTTTCGCTCATTGTCCTGATGATTGTACTGACAAAAATTTTATGGAAGCCGCTGACGAATATTATCGAAACAAGGCAAAAAGATGTTGACGATATGCTGCGCAGCGCACAGGAAGCCAAGGCGCTTGCCGCCGATATGGAAACGAAGCGCGTTAATCAGAGCGCGGAGCTTGAACGTTTGATCGCAGACAAGACAAACGAAGCGCGGGAACGCGCCGCGCGTGAATACAACCGCATAGTATCCGAAGCGGAAGAAAAAGCGCACAACATTATAAAAGCCGGCGAAGAAAAAGCGGCGCGTGATTATCAGCAGATGATGTCCGAGTCGCAGGAAGCCGTTATAAAGCTTGCTTTGGGTGCGGCTGCGGCAATTGTCGAATCATCTATGGACAGCGAAAAGAACCGCGCGCTTATAGATTCCATGTTAAGAAAAAGCGGTATGAGTCATGGCTGACGCGTCAATTCGATATGCCGATGCTTTATTTACGGCAGCTAAAAAAGAAAACGCTCTTGAGCAAATTGCACAGGATTTATCTTCCCTCGCTCTTGAATTTGCGCAAAGCGCCGCGTTGTTTTCTTCTCCTGTGTTCTCAGTAAGGGATCAGCTTGCGACGGTGAATTACGCGCTTGGCGACAAGTTTCATCCAATCACAAAACGTTTCTTTTGCCTTTTAGCAGACATGAGAAGATTAGGCGAGGTTGAGCAAATAGCGGCGGCGTTTGACAAGATGGCTTGCAAAGAAATGGGAATAATAAATTTGCGCCTGGATGTATATGCGGATGAAACATCCGAAATTAAAGATAAATTAATAAAAGCCGCGGGAGAAAAAGGTTTGTATGATTCTCAAAATAAAAAAAATATTAGATTGAATTATAAAATTGATAAAAGCTTACTTGGCGGGTTTGTCGCCGAATGTGACGGACTAAGCTGGGATTGCTCCCTTCGTACCAGATTGGTAGATATGGGCAAATTGATTCGGAAAGTGTAGATTGCTGCAAGACTCTTGTTAGTTTTACAGCAGCTTTAGATAGGGGGTGCTAATATGCAAGTCAAACCGGGCGAAACCAGCCGCTTACTGCTGGAGCGTTTACAGGGATACGATTTTAATAAAGATTTGGAAGAGACCGGCACGGTAGTACAAATCGGCGACGGCATCGCGCATGTACACGGACTTTTGGGATGCATGAACGGAGAACTTCTTGAGTTCGCGAACGGCAATACAGGCATGGCTCTCAATCTTGAAGAAAGCAGCGTAGGCTGCGTTCTGTTTTCAGGAACCAAAGGAGTGCGCGAAGGATCAAAAGTTAAACGCACAAACCGCACAATGCATGTACCTGTGGGAAGGCAGCTTCTTGGTCGTGTGCTTAACCCTTTGGGTGAACCGATAGATAATGGTCCTGCGTTTAACACCGGTAAAACCCGTTCTGTTGAGGCGCTTGCCTCAGGCGTAACAGAGC
>JGI24695J34938_10002061_pt1 | contig 15783 bp, 17 predicted proteins | sample TergutCo191P3_FD_34938 | JGI IMG/M metagenome (IMG submission 34938)
CAGGCGGAATCAATTCTCCGTCATAAATATTTTTGGCGATTTTGAATAAGCGAGTGCTTTTAAGCTTCTCGTCAGCTTTCTCAAAAAGACCTTCATTGATACCGCTTTCATCCGAAGCAAGCTTAAGAATTTCTTTATCGTAGTATTTTATGCATAAATCATTCGCAAGCATCTCTCCGACTGTTCTGCCGCCGCTACCATATTGCCTTGCTATCGTAATCACTACCTTATCCATGAACTACCTCCTATCGCATCCTGTGTAAATCATTTAAGGAGAAAAGCAACGCAATTCTCCTTAAATGTCGCCGCCGGGCGACACTTATTACTCCCCTAGATAAGCTTTCTTAATTTCATCATTATTAAGAAGCTCATCAGCCTTCCCTGTAAGGGCAATATTTCCTGTTTCTAAAACATAAGCGCGGTTAGAAATCGACAAAGCTTTCTTGGCGTTTTGCTCAACCAAAAGAACCGTCGTTCCCGAAGCACTGACTTCTTCAATAATCTTAAAAATCTCATTAACGAAAATCGGCGACAAACCCATTGACGGCTCATCCATCAGGATAATGTTTGGCTGTGACATCAGCGCGCGGCCCATTGCAAGCATTTGCTGTTCGCCGCCGCTAAGAGTTCCTGCGATTTGGTTTTTTCGCTCTTCCAAGCGCGGGAAACGCCTATAAATATTACTTAAATTATTGTCAATCTCTGCTTTGTCCTTACGTGTAAAGGCACCCAGCATCAAATTTTGAAAAACGCTTAACTGCGCGAATACCCGTCTTCCTTCAGGAACATGAGCCATCCCCATGGTCACGATTTTATGACTTTTAATCTTCGATATTTCGACACCGTTAAAAATAACGCTCCCGGACTTCGGTGAAAGTAAACCCGTTATTGTGTGTAAAATCGTCGTTTTACCCGCACCATTCGCGCCAATTAAAGCAATTACCTCACCTTGGTTAACCTCGAAGGAAATACCCTTAATCGCTTTTATAACACCATAAAAAACTTCCAAATCCCGAACTTCCAACATCGCCATCTAAAGAACTCCTATATGAACTTCCCATGTTTGCCATTACCGCAGCTTGAATCGGAATAACTTTTCAACTATTCTCCTAAATAAGCCGTAATAACCCGACTATCATTAAGCACCGCATTCGTCTCACCGCTAATCAATATTTTACCAAAATTCAGAACCGTCAACTCCTCACAAATCCCTGAGACTAATTTCATATCATGTTCAATCAATAAAATCGTCATCGCAAAATTATCACGGACAAATCTAATCGTTTCCATCAACTCTTTCGTTTCATTAGGATTCATTCCCGCCGCAGGCTCGTCCAATAAAAGCAGTTTCGGATTAGTCGCCAAAGTTCGGGCGATCTCTAACTTACGTTGCTTACCATACGGTAAATTCCCTGCCGATAATTTCGCTTCACCATCCAAATCAAATACTTCCAACAGCCGATACGCTTCTTCATTCATCATCTTTTCCAGCCGCCGATACTTGGGCAAACGTAAAATACCTTCAAAAGTATTATAATGAAACCGATTATGCAAGCCTACCTTAACATTATCCAAAACCGAAAGCTTCTTAAACAGCCGGATATTTTGAAATGTCCTGCCGACTCCGCATTTATTGATATCCATTGTTTTAAGATTGGTAATATTTTTATCATCCAATAAAACAATTCCTTCATCAGGACGATAGACCCCTGTTAAAAGATTAAAGACCGTCGTTTTTCCCGCGCCGTTTGGGCCAATCAAACCATATAACTGCCCCTTTTTTATTTGGATGTTGAAATCATCGACAGCCCGCAATCCGCCAAAGGATATGCTTAAATTATTTACGCTTAACAGTGCCATATTATTGTACTTTCCTTCTTTTTCGCAAAAAGTCTTTAATTGAATGCTGTTCACGCCATGCCAGAATCTGCGGGCTCCAGTTAAATAACATCATCGCAATCAAGACGACGGCATAAATCAGCATCCGATAGTTATTCAAACCTCTAAGCATCTCAGGCAACAATGTTAAAACCACTGCCGCAATAATTGACCCGCGAATATTTCCGATTCCGCCCAAGACCACAAAGACCAAAATCATAATTGACATATTATAGCCGAAATTCTTCGGTGTCGCCGCCACACTGTTTAAGTTATGAGAGTAAAGCACCCCTGCGACGCCCGCCAAAGCGGCGGAAATGGAAAAAGCCATCAGCTTATACTTGGTCACATTAATCCCAATCGATTCAGAAGCAATTAAGTTATCCCGAATCGACATAATCGCTCTGCCATCACGCGAATTTATCAAATTCAAAACAATAAACAAAGTAATTAACACCAAAACAATACCGACCGTAAAATTAGAATTTCGCGGTGTCCCAATTATTCCCAATGCCCCCTTAATTATGACATCGCCATCCGCCTCTAATCCCAATGACATCGAATCTTTTAAAGAAAAATGGAACCCACGGCTGTCAACCCCGACGAAAAGGGCATTAACGACATTCTTAATAATCTCGCCAAAAGCTAATGTGACAATCGCTAAATAGTCGCCGCGGAACCTTAAAACGGGCATTCCGATTAAGAAACCAAAGACCCCGGCGAAAAGCGCCCCGACTAATATTGCAAGCGTAAAACGAACTGCCGTCACGGTAATAATATCGGCCATGACTTTCGAAAAGAAAGCACCTGAAAACGCACCGATACACATAAACCCTGCATGTCCGAGACTTAATTCCCCTAATATGCCAACCGTCAGGTTAAGGGAAATCGCCAGTATCACGTAGACACATAAAGGTACTAATAACCCTTGCAAAAGATTCGAGACAAGTCCCCTTGAAATAAACATCTGGACAAGTAAAAAAACAATTATGACCATTCCATAAGTTATCAGATTATCCAACCATGTTTTAGGCATTTTTTTTAATTTATCTTTCATAAAAAAGTAACCTTTCTGTAAAGCTAACTTATACTTTTTCTTGTAATTTTCTGCCTAAAATCCCTGTCGGTTTAACCAAAAGGACGATAATCAGAACCATAAAAACGATTACATCAGCCATTTGCGAAGAAATGTAGGCTCTTCCCAATATCTCAATAACACCGAGTAAGATTCCGCCGATAAGCGCCCCCGGAATCGAACCGATACCGCCGAAAACTGCCGCAATAAAAGCTTTGATACCGGGCATGGAGCCTGTGTATGGTGAAAGCGAAGGGTATGCGGAACAAAGTAAAATCCCCGCAATCGCCGCCAAACCTGAGCCAATCGCAAAAGTTAAAGTAATCGTCCCGTTTACATTAATTCCCATTAACTGCGCGGCACCCTTATCTTCCGAAACGGCAAGCATAGCTTGTCCGGGTTTCGTTTTCTTAATGAAGAGGGTCAGGCAGACCATAATAATCAGGCAGGTAATAATCGTCGCAATAGTTTCCCCCGAAATAATGATTTGCCCCTCAAATAACCGAACAGGCCCGAAATTAATCAATGATGTAAATGATTTAGTATTCGCCCCGAAGATAAGCAATGCGATATTTTGCAGAAAATAACTGACGCCAATCGCGGTTATCAGTACAACCAGCGATGAAGCGGCTCCGCGCAAAGGGCGGTAAGCGATAAATTCAATCGTGATACCTAATGTAATACAAAGAGCAATCGACAGCAAAACGGAAAGAACCGGATTAAAACCTTGCATACTGATACCCCAAAAAACGGTAAAACTTCCGACCATAATAACATCGCCATGAGCAAAATTAAGCATCTTGGCGATTCCGTAAACCATCGTATATCCTAAAGCAATGATCGCATATACACTGCCTAAACTAATCCCGTTTATTAAATAAGTTATTAAACTTATCATTTTTATCAGCCCCCCTCATAATGGCATGATTACTTTATTTTAGCTTACTAAAGTATAGCAGATGTTACTGTTTACGGCAAGTCGTAAACAGGACAGATACACAAATTTCGTCTTGGAAAGGCAAATCCTTACAAAAAGGCGCAGATTTCTCTGCGCCCCATTTATTTGGTCAGGTTAAAACTATAAGCCTTGATAGACACCATTTACAATAATCATTGCTTTGGGAGCTTTATTTACTTCACCGGTAACTTCCCATGTCATATCGTTACCTGTCAGGCCATTGTAAGATATTTGTGTAATAGCGCCGATCAATGCATCTCCCATGGCGGAAATGCTCATGTCAGGGGTAGCGCCGCTTCTTTCGATCGCATCCTTGATGATATAGATAGCATCATATGCATCCGCCGCGAACTGATTCGGGATTTCATTAAAACGTTTTTGGTATTCAGCCACAAAAGCTTTTGTTAACGCATCTTCGGCATCGGCGGCGAAAGGCGTTAAAAGAATAAGCCCTTCCGCTAAAGAAGTATCGAAATCTTCAACACCTAAGATACCGTCAAGCCCGTCACAACCAAAGAAAACGGGATTATAATCCATTGAGACAGCTTGGCTTAAGATTAAAGAAGCTTCTTGATAGTAAATAGGTAAGAAAACTAACTGCGCACCGCTGTCTTTTGCTTTTTGTAACTGAACGGAAAAGTCTGTTTTACTGCTTTCGGTAAATGCTTCAACCGAAACTATTTCGTAAGGCTGACTGCTTGAAGCTTCAACAAATTTTTCGTAAATACCTGTTGAATAAACGTCTGAGCTATCATAAATAATCGCAACACGTGATACCATATCGCCGTCATTAGCCGCGACACCGATTTGACCGATATAATCAGCCGAGCCAATTCCTTGGTTCGGGTCGGTAAAACAAACTTGGAAGACATTCGTATTGTCTTTGATAACGTCTACCGACGAACCTGAGGGGGTTAACTGGAACATATTGTCTTCTGATGAAAGGGCGGCGACTGCCACACCGCATCCGCTGGTGACGGTTCCCATTAAGATATTCATACCCCAGTCTTTTAGGGCATTGTATGCATTTACCGCTTTTTCGGCATCAAGTTCATCATCTTGCATATTGAACTCAACCCTTGCACCGCCGATACCACCGGCGGCATTGATTTCATCAACGGCTATTTGCGCACCATTCTTAACACTAATGCCATAGGATGCCGCACCGCCTGTTAAAGGTCCGATACCGCCGATTTTGAATACCCCGGCATCACTGCTTACGCTTGATTCAGTACTGTCTGTATCGCTTGCCGCGGAATTGCCGCCGGTACCTGAATCAGTATTTCCACATGCTGTCAAGGTACCTGTCATTAAAACTGCCGCTAATGTCAAACATAAGGCTTTTCTTAGCTTTTTCATAATAATCTCCTCCATTAAATAAATTTGTATACAGTTATAAATAATACACAAGATGATATTGTTTGTCAATAAGCGAATTATTTTGGAAATAGTAGCATAACGTTACAAAAGATGGAAATGTATTTTCGGATAAAATAAAAGACGGCGGTAATAATAGTTAAAGCATATCGGGGGTAATCATCGATGAACCCGATATTTAGTAAATAGAGACTGTCCCTAAATTCTTAAGGACTAAAGGCTTAAAGCCTTTATAATAAGACCTTTATGATTGGAGGTATATCGACATGAATAACAGAGCGTTGGACTGTATCGCGCTGACTATTGCCATAATCGGTTGTTTAAGCTGGGGTTTGATTGGTATCTTTGGTTTTGACCTTGTAGCTTTCATCTTTGGTAATATGACATGGGTTTCTCGTATTATTTATGCATTAGTAGGTATTAGTGGTATTTATTTATTTACCTTCTATATGTATGCGGGAAGACACGATCGGATAGATCATATCCGCGACTAACTTTTAAGTATTGAATTAACTAAGTAGTAAAAATACACCTACCCGCGCGAAAGAATCGCCTTTCGGTGATACGAAATCGCGATGGAAAGTGTGTAGCGTGGGAAAAGCGTAGGATTTTGGATCTTACGCTTTTTCTTTTAATCCATAATGCTTGTTATGGCGATATCTTTGCCGTCGCGCCAGATTCTTTCGAGATTATAGAAGATGCGGTTTTCCTTATCGAATAAGTGGATAATAATATCGCCGTAATCTAGTAAAATCCAATTGGCTGTTTCGTATCCTTCGACTTGCTTGATTTGGTACCCTTTCATTCCCAGCACCCGCTCGACTTCATTGCTCATTGTTTGGATTTGATTTCGGTTATTTCCTGTTGCGATAATAAAAAAATCACCTAATACCGAAACTTTACCGATATCGATAATCCTTATGTCGGCGGCTTTTTTTTCTTCTAAAGCGGTAACTGCCAGTTTTGCCATCTTCATTGAAATGCTTATATCACTCATTTAATACTCCTTGTCTTTTATTTACATAATATTCATATGTTTGCCTAGTCATCGGGTCAATATCACTATTAAGAGAATCAAGATAGACCAAAATATCTTCTAATATAATCGTCAGTGCTTTATCAATATCTGTAAAAGCTTCTTTTCTGATTAATTTCAGGTTTGGTGCCTGACGGCGGCAAGGTTCAATATAATCGGCAATATAGACAATTTTTTCCAGTAATGACATCGCGGGACGTCCCGTTGTATGGTTTAAAATCGCGTGGAGAATATCTTCATCAACGATATTATACTTATGCATGGCGATATAACTGCCGACCTTTGCGTGTAAAAGAAAGGGATTTTGCCGTTCGATATCATTTATCTCGATATTATGCTTCTCGCAGATGTGGATTTTTTTCTGATGGTCGATACACTTCGCGCAATCATGCAAAAGCCCCGCGATTTGGGCTTTTCTGATATCTACGTCGTAGCACATAGCTAAAGCGGCGGCAGTATATGTCACCCCTAATGTATGTTCATAACGCTTAGGATCCAATGTTTTCTCGACTGAACGGCGGATTTTGCTAAAATCTGCTAATTTCATCATTAACCCCCACGATATAAGTTGTTAATTGCAATATATTCTGCGACATCATTTGACAACAGACGGCTTACGTCTTCGTCTTTTTTTATTTTATCCCTAATCACATGTGATGATATTTCTATTTTTTCGCCCGCTAAAAAAAGGATTTTCGCGCCGTATTTGTCTTTAAGCAGGATGATTTGTTTTTCTAATTCGGCTTTGTCGATGTCGTCCCGCACTCTTACGGCGATGGTCAGATTCTTAAAGATGTAATCAGGTTCTTTCCATTTTTCCATATTATACAGAGTATCAGCACCAACAATAAAGAATAGTTCCGTATCTTCATATATTTCTTTAAGCAGTACAATCGTATCACATGTATATGTCGCCCCGGCTCTTCTTATTTCTAAATCTGATACCGTGATATACGGATAGTCTTTTACCGCTAATTCCGCCATATCCAGGCGATACTTCGGCTTGGAGATATCAATCTCGCCTTTCATATATGAGAAACCGCTTGGCATCAGGATAATTTCATCAAGCATTAGATATGAGTAAGCTTCCGCCGCCAACATAACATGCCCATTATGAATAGGATCAAAAGTACCGCCCAAAATGCCGATTTTTCGCATAAAATATCCTTATAGCTTCACATTTGCTTTATTATCATTTTTCTTATATAAAATAATCTTCTTCCCAATTACTTTAACCACCTCGGAATGTGTCCGCTCCGCTAACATTTCGGCGATTTCGCGCGGATCATCAAAGCAATTTTTTAGTACTGAGATTTTTATTAACTCACGCTTATTAAAGGCTTCCAAAACCGCTTCCGTCACTTCGGGCGATAAACCCGCTTTACCGATTTGGAAAACCGCATCCAGCGAATTGGATATACTAATTAAGTGCGCTCTTTCCTTACTTGTCATCTTTTGCCTCTTTAACCTTTTCTGTAATGCAAATATTATTTATAATAATCAAAACGAAGTCCATACATCCGCACGGTTGCGCCTTCGGTAATATTTAACCCTTCAAGTTCCTCAAGAATCCCCGTTTCCTTTAAGAAACGTTGAAAAAAGACAAACCCTTTTTCTGATTCAAGATTCGTATAACCAAGCATTTTTTCAATCCTCGGCCCTTCGACAACATATTCATCCGTTTCTTCATCATAAACCACTGTATAGGGGTCGTTAGTGGTAATTAACATCTCTTCGGGGAAGTACTCAGGCGCAAATACGGTCGGCTTTTCTTCGTTTTGGTCAAGCATCTGGCGGACGAAATACAGCAACTCACTAATCCCCTTGCCGCTTAATGCCGATACCGCGAAAACCTTGATTCCCTGCGGTTCGAATTCCGCTTTAATCAGTTCGACAGGGTCTTCCAAAGCACCTTTATAAATCATATCCGTTTTATTTGCGGCGATTACTTGCGGCCGGTCTGCCAAAAGTTTATTATAGGCTTTTAACTCCTCGTTTATTTTGTGAATATCCGCGACCGGGTCACGGCCTTCTGTTCCTGCGGCATCTACCACATGAATCAAAACTTTCGTTCGTTCAATATGACGCAAAAATTCATGCCCCAAACCGACGCCCTCCGATGCACCTTCAATCAAACCGGGAATGTCGGCTACAACGAATCCCTTCGCGTCTTTTAAGTCTACCACGCCTAAATGCGGATTTAAAGTCGTAAAGTGATAATTCGCTACTTTCGGGCGGGCGTTAGATACTTTGGTCAAAAAAGTCGATTTCCCGACATTGGGAAAGCCGACTAAACCGACATCGGCAATGACTTTTAGTTCCAAAAATAATTCAAGCTCCCTAGCAGGTTGTCCCGGTTGCGCGTATTTGGGCGCTTGCATGGTGCTGGTTGCATAATGCTGATTNCCTTTGCCGCCGCGTCCGCCGTTCAGTAATGTGAAACTTTGGTTTTCGCCTGACATATCGATGATAATTTTTTCACTCTCGGCTTCTTTGACCACCGTTCCTTCGGGCACCTTGATTATTAAATCGTCGCCATTTTTGCCGCGGCGGTTTCTTTTACTGCCGTTTATGCCGCTTTCCGCTTTATAAGTTTTGTTATGGCGAAATTCGGAAAGGGTGTTAAGCCCTTCATCAACTACCAGGATTACATTTCCGCCATGACCGCCGTCGCCGCCGTCAGGACCGCCGTTCGGGACATATTTTTCCCGCCGGAAAGAAACGTGGCCGTCACCGCCGCGTCCGCTTTTTACGATTATTTTTGCTCTGTCTGCAAACATTATTTCCCTCAAAAAAGGCTTCAAACTTGGTTAGCGTTCGAAGCCTTTCGTTTAACTATTTTTCAATTGGATAAACGGAAGCTTGTTTCTTATCCCGCCCTTTTCGTTCGAAACGTAAAACGCCGTCAACAAGCGAGAATAATGTGTCGTCATTTCCGCGCCCGACATTGACACCGGGATGAATCTTCGTTCCGCGTTGGCGGTATAAGATATTTCCTGCTTTTACGAATTGTCCGTCGGCTCTTTTCGCGCCTAAACGTTTAGATTCGGAATCGCGGCCATTCTTTGTCGAACCGACACCTTTTTTATGTGCAAAAAATTGCAGATTCATTTTCATCATATGATGTTCCTATCCTTTCACTATTTACGGCTTACCGTAAACAGTAACTATATTTCTTCAAATTCTAATTGGACATATTTTTTGCCGTAATGACTTAAAATTTCACTAATACCTAAAATGTACGAATCCATTAAAAGACAACTCATCTTCGTGGGAGTTTGGATAAAGGTGACGGAAATAAAACCTTTTCCTTCATTCTTTTTAACTTCCATCGGTTCTTTTACCAAAATATCCAGTGAATTAATTGTATTAATAGTCAGAACCGAAACCGCGGCGCAAACAATATCTTCTCCTGCCGATTTGAAATCGGTATGCCCTTCACAGGTAAATCCGGCAAAATCACCATTCTCCGTCTTCTTGATAATAATGTTCGTCATTGACAGACCTCATCTTACGTGAGTATTCTTCACACACTAATTTTATCGATCTTAACTTTTGTATATGATTGCCTGTGACCTTGCTTTTTATGATAGCCTGTTTTACGTTTGTATTTATATACAATTACCTTGCGGTCACGTCCCTGTTCCATAACCGTTGCGGTTACGGTAGCATCCGCGACATCACCCGCTACCTTTAGTTCTTTATCGCTAACAGCCAAAACATTGTCAAACGTTACAGTCTTGCCCGGTTCTGTCTCAAGCTTCTCAATATTGATGATATCGCCTTCGGAAACCTTGTACTGTTTTCCGCCTGTTACTATAATAGCATACATAATGGTACCTCCTACTCTAACCGGCTCCTTCGTCAGTAACAAACCAACCGGTTTTACTCGCTAACTATGGCGATACCTTAATAAAAAACAGATATACTTAAGACCTCGTTATGCGGCATACTATAAAAATATAACATCTCCTCTACAGAGTGTCAAGCACGAAATTTTCTTAAATCTTAAAGTGTCTGACCAAATCAACCAGTTCTGCGGTGGAATTTTCCGTGTCCTTAATGTTATTGGAAATGATGCCGGTATTATCGGTAATATCATTGACTTGTTCGGCAACGCTGCTGGTTGTCTTGGCGCCTTCTTGCGCGGCGGAGGCTACTTCATTAATTGCCCGCATTAAAACTTGAATCGAAGCAAGCAGTTCCTCGGACGTGGCGCTTAAATCGCTGGTCATATCACTGATATAAATGGAGTCATTAGTATAGGACTCGGCGGCTTGCAACATATCGTTGTAGTCTTTCATTACATCAGCTGAAACGAAATTCAGTAAGTTGGTTGAACTGGTAGCAAGGGCGTTAACTGCCGCCATAACGATCTTTGTGATAGCTTGAATTTGCGTAACCGTATTTTTGGAATTATCCGCCAAAGCACTGATTTCATTAGCAACAACGGCAAACCCGCGCCCCGCTTCCCCTGCTCTGGCCGCTTCAATAGAGGCGTTTAAAGCAAGAAGGGTGGTTTGGCTGGTGATACCTAAAATCGCATCAGCCAGCGCATTGATTTCGTCAACCGCTTTGGATTCTTCCAAGGCTTTTTCCAATGCCTTTTTGATATCATTAAAAATATTGTTTGATTTACTGATTGAATCATTGACACTTTTACCGAGTTCGGTCGCACGGTTGTTGATTTCTCCTGATTTAGAAGCGCCGTCTTCAGCTTTTTCGGCAATTGTCTCAACTGCTCTTTCGATTTCGGAAGCGGTGGCATTCATTTCCTCGGCACTGGCTCCTGTTTCTTCCATTCCTGCGCTTAGTTCCTCGGTCGCCGCTGAAGTATCGGCGGTGCAATCGCTCAAATTTTTTAATGTCGAATTGGTATTGTCAACGGCATTGCTCAAAGTTTCGGCGGAATTTTTAATGCCTGAAACCGTGCCTAAAAGGCTTTCTTTCATGGACTCAATATTACGGGCCAAGGCGCCGAGTTCTTCTTTTTGGTCAAGTAAGTTTTGCGGAATTTTGACGGTTAAGTCGCCATCGGCAATTTTATTGGCGGCATCTTCGGTAATTTTAAGCGGTTTTGTAATTAGCCCTGAAATTATGAGGGCTATAAATATGCTGATGATAAAACCAACAACAGCTATGATGATAAGGGTATATGTTGTCATCCATGACTGAGAGGTAAGTTCGGTACTCGTAACCTCGAGAACCTTCTCTGCTGAGGCGATTAATGACAAGAACATCGTATCGATCTTCTGCGTACTTTGCGCACTTTCGTTGGCGATGCGGTTAACCTCAGCATCATTAGCGACGATGGCGTATTTTATTATATCGGTCAGATAGGTATCATAAAAAGCAAACATTTCTTTTTCCATATTGCCTATTTCACCTAAAAGTCCGCTTGCTTCTGTTGCCGAAAGCCGATCATCCGCATTGACATTGTCACGGTATTTCGTAAAAATGGCATTCAGACGTTGCCTTGATTCATTCGCTTGCACCGCCATACCTTCAACCTTCCCCACAGGGTCGGTCGGGTCGCTCATTAATAAACCGCTGCGGTTTAAGATTCGCCTGGCGTCCATAAACTCAATTTCCATTTGATATAGTGTTTGCAAGCGATCCACCGGAGATACCAATGTATACGAATATTCCGTATCAACGGTGATAATATTGACTGCACCGAATCCGGTGAGGAAAACCATTAAAATCAAAAGTATGGCAAATCCTCCCATTAGTTTGTTCCTGATTTTCATGTTCTTAATCATAATACGAATCTCTCCCTTTAGATGTTATTTACAGATACTCAAGTCTATCCTCAGACTAGGAGCATAAGCCTTCGTATACTATAACTCATTTCCTCGAAAAATGCAATTTCATTATTTAATTTGGAATAATTTTGTAAGACTGTATATAATTTTGTGCGTTTTTCTAAAAATCTGAAAATTCTTCCCTTTTTATCTTAGAGAATTGGTTTTAAAAGTCAATACAACAGCAGTTCCCTTACCTACCTCACTCGCCGCCGTAACACTGCCGCCGCAACCCTCCATGATACTCCTGACAATAAACAATCCAAGCCCGCTATCGCCGTCCTTTTCGTTACGGGCGGCGGACACCTTATAAAACCGTTCAAAAATACGGGGAAGATGTTCTTCCGCTATTCCGCAGCCCGTATCGGTTATTGTTACATTTACTAAATCATTAAACGTTTCGGCGACAATCGTAATAATTCCTCCGCTTTCGGTATAACGGACCGAGTTATAGATAATGTTATCAAAAACACTCCAAATTTTATTCGGGTCAATATTGATTCCGGTGTCCTCGCCCGAAGTCACTTCAAAAGCGATGTCCTTATCCTCCAAAAAATCATCATATCTTTCCTTAACCCGTGCCAACAGCCGGAGCAATGATTCTGACTTGACCGAGTAGATATTACGATTAGTTTCAATACGGCTGATTTCGAATAAGTTTTGGATAAGGCGTTGTAAATCAAGGTTTTTTTGGTATGCGACCCTTACATGTTGTTGGTATTTGCTATCGCTCTTTGTTTCGGCGAGACTTGATAAGGATTCGAGATTGACGCTCATAACCGATAGCGGTGTCTTTAAATCGTGGGACATATTCCCGATTAACTCTTTCATCGCATTATGGGTCGCCTGTAAGGTTTTCGTGCGTTCTTCGACGATATTCTCAAGATTGGAATTGGTTTCCTCTACCAGCGAAAAAGCGCGGGAATAACTATGCGACAACAACAGACATTGAGAAAGGATCATAAACAAATTGGACACAAGGCCGGGCATATAAAGATAAATCCCCGAAAACGTCTTCGTCATTCCGGCGGCCATAAAGATAAACAAGGAAATAAAATAAAGCCTTGTCCACGGATTTTCGCGTAATACAGGCGAGAGCGCGGATTTGATAATTGAAAAAATTAATAAAACTAATATCAGGACGGTTGCAAATATCGTAGAATAGGGTTTATTGATTGGCATAAACCAAAATATTAACCCTAACGACACCGAAATAACGGCGGCATGAACTTTATACTTAATAAGAAAATTCCGTGCAAAAATATACAGTGCGAATAACGCAATCGCGGCGCTGTGTAAGGCAAGCAAGGTCATATATATCCGTATATCAAGCATGGCATCGGAAATCACCGCAAAATATTGGTTTAGCCCGTCTGTCTCAACTAAGAAGCGGACAAAGCACAAAAAACACATCAAGGAAAAAAGTATATACGCTTTTTCTTGCCGGCGAAACAGGTATAACAGCAAATGATAAAAAGCCGCCAAAAGAATACAACCGAGGGAAAGGGCGTACATCATGCGGGTACGGATAAAATATTTCTGGATCGCATCCGCTTCGCCAAAGAAGACCGTTCCTGTAATCCCGCCCGAATAAAATTCGTAGTTGCTTACATGTATAACAATATCTATTGTACCATTTTCGGCGAATAACGGAACAAGGGCGTTACTATGTTGTGATACTGTCCGCTCCGCATTCACCGCCGGAATCCCTTCGGTGTGAAGAAGCTCGCTGTTCACCCACAATGCATACGCGCTGGATACGGAATTAATCATCAGCATGTAAGGGACGCCGGTATCCGTGACCGATACGGTAAACCGATACGTCGCCGCTCCCAGAGGGGGGAAATCCTGTGAACTCCAATCCGCCGGGACAGGGATCGTTGGTGCGGTTTCAGGGAAATCGCCGGGCATAAGTAATTCGCCGTAAACCATTTTCCAATCACCGTTAAGGGCAAAAATCCGCCCTTTTATATTTTCAGTACTTAAATCAAGCGTACCTTCGTTCACTTCTGCTTCGCTGTGATTTAACGGCAAGCACATGGCAAAAAATAAAAGCAGAGGTATTATGATAACAGCGGCGGATGCTATAAAAGATGTGTATTTATTATTTGGCATGGGCGAATCCTTTCATCTAACTTCTTAATATGCTGTGAGTGAATCCCAATATGACCGATACCCAAAATGCTGCTCAGAATGACATTGGTTTTAGATTCATGCAATAAGCGGTATAAAATCAGGCTTTTCGCCCGTTCCGATGTTCGTGTAAATTTCTTCACGGCAAATAATCAAGTTTAAAGGCGAATCCGATTGACCGATATAGTCAATAAAAGCTTCAATCACGAATTGCGGCTTAATGCTATCAGCACTTGAAGCATTGATAAGCAAGCTGATACCGCTATTATCCGCATTAATCACCGCTTTATATATCAGCGGCTTCAAATCAATTTCCCGCACTACCTTTTTGGTACGCTTAGTGTAAATAATCGCCGAACTTTGCAGGAATTGACCGAATTGACTCGTCCAGTCAACAGGTAAGGTGCTACTTTGAGCAAATGAAACCGTATATAAAGCCGCCGCCACACTTGCCATCGCATTACCTGCGTTTTCATCCAAAGGGGATATATCCAATATATCAAGCCCGTCAACCATTTGTTCCGCCAAGCGCATTTTTATATCCGTTATCTCTGATGAAATTATTTCATTTCCATCACATTTTTTGAAGATATCATCCCGCTTTCGCATATCATAGGCAGAATTAACCTCAATATCGAAATATTCCCCATTACTTAAAAGCCCCACCCCCAAGGGTGATGCGAATGACATAACCTGATGCGGACTATAACCGCCCGAATAAGCGATATCAATCCCCGCACGGCGAACCGCTTTTTGGAAAAAGCGCATCAAGTCCAAATGCCCGATGAACTTTACCGCACCATATTTGGCGAATTTAACTCGTAATTTCATTGCATACTCCTTCGCTCAATATTAACCGCGTGTAGTTTTAATCATTCTTAGACTTGGTTTTATCAAGTCTTAGAATGATCTACACGTACCGCAACCTTGGCAAGCACTGCGGCAATTCGGCGAGATACTCTCCGCTTGCGCCTTTTTCCATTCCCTTAACAGGTATTCCTTCGTAACCCCGGGGTCAATGAAATCCCACGGAAAAACTTCATCATCCGCCCGATTACGCGTTGTGTAAAAATCAATATCAACATTATGCTCGGAAAAAGCCGCCATCCATAAATCATGATGATAATGTTCACTCCAAGCATCATACATCGCACCGCTTTGATATGCCGACAAGATAACATCCGCAAGCCGTCTGTCGCCCCTTGCCATCACACATTCCAAAATACTGATATCCGCTTCATGCCAACTATACTTAATACTCTTTTGATTAAGCTGTGCATGAATCCCCTTCCTCGTCAGATACGCTTTACTTAGAAACTCATCTTTCGTATCTTGCTTCGCCCATTGAAAGGGCGTGAATGGCTTCGGGATAAAAAACGAAGTACTGACGCCGATTTGCACACGTCCATTCCGCTTTTCTTTCGGCACCGCTTCATAATATTCCGCGGCAATTTTGTTCGCCAAATCACCGATGGCCAGAATATCTTCTTCCGTCTCCGTCGGCAATCCCAACATAAAATAA
>JGI24695J34938_10002062_pt1 | contig 15782 bp, 11 predicted proteins | sample TergutCo191P3_FD_34938 | JGI IMG/M metagenome (IMG submission 34938)
GATTGTGCTCCAGTCGAGACAGCCGGTTGATATAATAAAAGTAAAAGACCGTCTGGAACTGACATTTGAATTCCGTAGCAAAAAAGTCGCCTTTGATGTGGAGGTGCTGCAGATAAAAGATCAGGAAATAACCTGCAACATGCCCAATTTTTTCTATAAAGACCTCGATCGCGCTTATTCGCGGGTAAACCTCCCCCCTCAGATGCAGATTAGCTTTTCCTTTTTGGGAGATCGGTACAACCTCTCTTTTCCAAAAGTGATGGAATACGACGTGGAAGATTTTGGGGAGCTTTTACAGGACAAAGATCCAAAGAACCTTTCCGGCCTTATTGAACAAATGGCGGCCTGGATCAAACACTATTCCAATAACCACCGGCTGGTGCTTTTTAAAGACAACAAGCCTTCAATTACTGAAGAGCGGGTAATTGCCGAAACCGGCAAGGCGTTGTTCCTGCCCTCGACACGGGGGAGCCTTCCCCTGGACGATCCTTTTCCCCGCAGGCGGATAATTACCGAGAATATCTTCAAACGTTACCTGGAAAGCACCGGAATAGGCTTGGGTTTTGTCAGCAGCGCCTGCGCCCGTTTTTTAAAGGCAAAAGCGGACAACGGCATTCTTTCCGATGTCTGGATACCCATTCTCTTTCATGAATACGTGATCGGTTACATACATGCCTGGAACGAAGACAAGGGGAAACCTCCTTTTGATTACACGATGATGGACACCTTATACCAGTTCACCAAAGTATTGGCGCACTCGCTTGAGGTTAACGGTTATTTTGCCAAAGGCAAAATTAAAAACAGTTCCTTTGAAGGCAAAGTAGTTGACATCAGCGCGTCAGGGCTCCTTTTTGCGTATCCTTATACCGACCTTTCTTCCGCCCTGGCGCCCGACAGCAAGCTGGTAATTAGCATGACTGCCCCGCAGCGGGCTATTACAGTTAACGCGGTAATTGTGCGTCGTTTTAAAGACAAATCATTGGGCTATTACGGCTGCCAGTTTGAAAATTTGGGAGACGACGACTTTCGCTATCTTTATCATTTCATCTACGGCAAACCGTATACCCCGTAACCCTTACAGGTTTTCCACAGCGTACTCCGCTTCAAGTAATACCTGTTTTTCCCTTCCCTCTTCGTCCGTATATATAACAACAAAATGGGGCGGAGTCGAACCGAGCACCCTCTTCCACCATTTTTCCTCTTTTATCATTTTTTTCGAGATAATTTTTTCATTGGGGATAAAAATGGTTTTCTCTGTAGGCTGTTTTTCGGCGGCAAATTGGGTTAATGCGTCTATCCAGCTTCTCTGCGGGAAATGGTGAAAACGAAAACCGCCCGATGTGGTGATAATCAACCCCCAGATATTGTTCCACTTCTTGTTATCAAATTCATCCCAGCCGGAAACGTACTTCCCCAGGCCGCGTGTCAGGACTTTCTCCCCGATTTTTTCCTCGTACTCCTGCCAAAAAGCGTCGGGTGATTGTCGTTGCTTCTTAAACATACCCTTATCATATAGGCTAATACGCATAAAAGTCCATGAAATTCTGTCCAGAGGCAACGCGCAAGACAGAAATGTTGACTGTTTTGTCGTCATCTTGTTACTCAGATTGTCTTATGTAATTCCTTATCCTATAAGGAATTACATCCATTTTAGTATAATAATTGTACATTAAATTGACTGATTTCCGGTTATATTCTATGCTTATAGTATGAAAAACACACAGGAGCACATTTCATTCAGAGTTAACTGGACTATAAATGAAAAAACGGCAAATCTGCTGGGCCAATGCTTTGCCTATATCAATGCAATGCTCAACACCCCCATAAGGCGGCATAATTAGTTTTTCTCAATCCGGCAGGATTCCAGTTCCCGCAGGCGGTTTTGATCGAGCGTTATGTGCAGGTTTTTTTCCTGAGTGGGGATGACCAGCCCTTTAGGGCCGTTCTTGGCGCGGCGGAGGTATTTTACCGGGGTATAGAACAGATCCCCTTCCGCACTGTTCCGTCCCTTTGAATAAAAAATCGCCAGGTTTCCCGCATCCAGGAGGATCTCCAAAGGAACGGATTTACCGGGGCGTTGCTTGATGAACACATACGAACCCGGAAAATCCCGCGCGTGGAGCCACAGGTCACCGCCCTTTACATGACGGCGGAGCAGGGCATCGTTTTCCGCCGCGTCCCTGCCTACGATAATAAGCCAATCGCCGCGCCTGAAGGAAAGTCCGGGGCGATTTTTATCCTGTTTTACAACCGGGGTGAGCCTTGCCCCGCCTGTTTGGAGTTTCGCCTCTTTCAGAAGGCGTGCCAGCATCAGGGGGTTGTTTTCGGCAAGAAGCAGTTTCAGTTTATGTTCCACTTCCAGCAGTTCCCGTTCCCCCGCTTTTATTTCCGCCTGAATCTCGGCAAGGCCGTTTTTGGCTTTGGTGTATTGCCCGTAATACAGATCCGCCTGGGCGGCAGGGCTTTTCTGCGGGTCAAGTTTGATTCTGATGGTTTCGGCCCCTGCTTCGGCGGCTGCGGCTGCGGCGGCGTAAAAATTTTCTGTTTCAAGCCAGGTATCGCCCGGCTTTATTGCCGCAATGTTGGCGAGGATAATATCCCCGTATTCACGCAGCCGATCCGCAGAGGCGTATTCCGCTTCCTTTGCCCTCAGCCGCTGGAGCGCCGCCTGCAAACGCCCCATGCTGCCCTCGCAGTTGCGCCTCGCCTGTTCCCGCAGCGCCTCCAGAGAAAGGGCGCCGCCCTGTTCCGCATAAAAAGCGTCGATTTTTGCGTTAAAGGAATTTTCCACGCCGTCATTGCCCGACAATTCCCGAATCGCGTATTCGCGGCTGCTGCCGCTTATATTCTCACCGCCGCTTTCGCCTGCTTCAGGAGCGTAATGACCGCCGGTAATTTCCCCTTTTTTAGGCAGGCGGCGCATAGCGTCCAGCACAACGCCGTTTTCATCGGTAACAATAAAATTCGCCGCATTTGACCACAGCCTTATATACAGGCGGAAACGGCTCCCCCTTCTGACCAGCAGCCGTATAATGCGGTTTTCCCCCAACTGCACCGCTTCTTCTATCCAGCCGTTTACAATTCTGGAGTTGAGGAACTGGGCAAAACGCAGCGGTTTGACGCTTTTGGGGAAAGCCCTGAACGTTTCGTGCATACGGCAAGCGCCGGGGCTGAGGGCGATAAGCAGCTGCCTGGTAACTCCTTCCCTGGAAGGAGAGCCTTCTATAGAAGGAGAACCCTTCTTGTGGACCCGCAACCCTATAACGTCAAAGGCGCTTTGGACCGCCCCCTGAATCTGAGACCCCGGCAAATCAAGTTCTTCAAGAATTAGGTTTATTTCTTTCCAGTTAAGGGACATAGCGCCCTTTTTTACTCGTTCGGCAGCCCGAAGAAACGGTTGGCATTTTCCCAAAGCTGGGCGGCCAGCGCCTCCGGCTCTATATCAAGCATTCTCGCAAGGCACAGGGCGGTTTCTGGCAGGTATTTGGGCATGTTTCGTTTGCCCTTTTGCCCGGTCGGCACCATAAACGGGCTTTCGGATTCGATGAGTATGCGATCCAGAGGCAGTTCGGGAATAGTCTCGTGGAGGTTACGGGCATTTTTATAGGTCAGGTTGCCGGCAAATGAAAAATACAGGTTCAGTTTTTGGGCTTCCCGCGCGTAAGCGGCGTCTTCGGAGTAACAATGCAGCACCCCGCCCCTGGGCGGCAGGCGGTCGCGGAGAATTTCAAGCACATCGTGCCCTGCGTCGCGGTTATGTATAAGCACAGGCATATTTAGCTTGGTAGCAAGGTCAAGCTGGGTAATAAACAGTTCAATTTGGGACTTTTTATCGCCAAATTTTCGGTAATAATCCAGGCCAATCTCCCCGATAGCGACAACCCTGGGAAGCTGCACGCTTTGCTCGATGGTCTGCAGCCAGTTCCGCCCCGGATTCTGCACTTCCGACGGGCTTACCCCAACAGCATGGTACACACTAGTTGTCGTTTTAAGGTTTTCGTGCACCTTGGCAAAGTCATGGAGACTGTTGCAAATGGAGACAATCCGGTTCACCGAAGCCTGGCGGGCTTCCTGTATGACAATAAGCTGCTCAATGGGGTCTTCTACAATAAGCCCCAAATGGGCATGAGTATCAAAATACTGCATCGTTTTTTTCCAAAAGATAAGTTATAACAACTTACCGCCAACCTTACTCACCTTACAAGCAAGCTGCGGTAAGTCCGTTTTCCAAACTGGAAACCTCATTCTAACACGCCCATCCAGCGAAGTCAAGAAAAAGTTTTGGGCTGTAACTATTGATACAAACCGTGGGCGTGAGAGTCTGTATAAATCTCTTGCCCAGGGTGGTAATCCTTCATTCGAAACCATCGTAAAAGTCATGGGTTCATTGGGGTTTAGTTTGCGGTCTGCTTCAGTATCCTAAATACCCATCCAAAAGCATGGTATCATTTCCCTTCCGGCGACATTCCCTGTCTTTTAAGAAGATTCTGCGCCATTTCAAGGATAAATTCCTGCGTATCGGGAGTTAGCTTGCCAAAAACCGCCAGCAGTTCGTTTTCGTAAGGGGATATAGAGCCGAACATCTCACCTTCTCCGGTCCGCAGCCATTCCTCGTCAACCGCAAAAGTAGCGCAAATCAGTTTGATGTTTTTTTCGGTAAGGGCGGTTTTTCCTAGTTCGATCATGGACAAGGCTGTTTGCGTTAGACCAATTCGCAGGGCAAATTCACCCTGTTTCAGGCCAATTGTTTTCCGAATAAGCCGGATTCGGTCAAGAATATTCATTTTTCCTGAATAAAGGATATAGAGCGAAACAAAAAATTACAATTAAAATATCAAATACTTATAAACCTTAGAAGAAAACCTTGAAATTATTATATATTTTTGATATAATAATACCAAATACACATAAAAAAGGATATATATGTTAATTAATGAAGCCAACGCCTTGAGGATTTCCCGCTTGCTAACACCGGAACATCGGGCCGATTTACTTGCCTGGACCCGCCTGGCATATACGGCGGAATGTTCCGTTCGTAAGTCGATTGGTTTATTTTCTGCTGTAAATGACACTTTTTTCCGGAAAACACAGGAGTATTCCTGTAAAAATAACGCGTTAAGGAGTAAAAAATGAGGAAATTCTTGGTACTTTTGTTGGCTGCGGGGTTTGTTATAAGCCTTACAGGGTGTCCCACGGATGGCAGTAATGGAGGAGGAGAAGATAATACCATTGATTATACCAATTATACTACCAATTATGCTATTAGGATTAAGAATGAATCGGGTATTAATTTGGTTGCATTCAGAGGACCGCCAAGTCCCGGTAACTTAATGGGTGGTGTACCTGCAAATTTCACTGTACACGGATTAAGAAAGGATTTATCTCTTTTTCCAAATACCGGCTCATCTTTTGATTATGTTTTACACTTGATAACAGAAGAAGATTATCTTGCGAATAGGGATAAACTCCCTACTTTGGAAAGCCGCTCATTTACAAAACTGTGGGCTTATCACAATGTCGGATCACCAAATGAATCAGTTCTTACTGTAAGTAATTTTTTAGGCGGTACACATAAGATTAAAGTAAATAATGCTACTGCTTATAATGTAGAATTACGCCAGGGCAGTGTACATACAGGAGCTATAATAGGTTATGTTGGGGCAGAAACTTATGATTCAACTGAATTTAATGTAGCTCCTCAAGCTTACTCTGTTTTTCCCATTTTTAGAAAATTTGATCCAATTTTAGGGATAATAAAGTCAGCATACCCTAAATATAAGCCAGGTCATGAATTAGCTGGTTTAGCAATTGGTAGAAGGTTTCAATTAGGTACTACCACAGAAGCTACTATTAATGTACAGCAATTTTTAGTAGATACAGAATTTGCTGCAGGTTATGCGTTTCTATATGTTCAAAATAATGTTTCCGATGGTATTACTTTGAGATATGGTATAGAAGATGTACTAACTCAAGCTGGTGAAATGATAGTAAATCCCGGTCATTCATTATATTTCCCAATTTATATGGATAGAGTTCTTGGTAAAGATGATGAGTATCTCCCCTACAGAGATGTAGGACAACTTTCAATATATTCATTTGTAACCAGAGCTATTCCGGAATTTCGTTTTGAAGAAGGTAAAATATATAGAATTAACGTATCTGGGACAGGCGGTAGTTTTACATTGTCAGAAATTACATATGAGCGCGATTGGAGTTTTTAAATTAAATTGATATAACAAAGTGGGCAATTGTCCACTCTGTTAATTTTATTAATGGAGTTTTTATATGCGCTTTTTCAATAAGAACGGAAAAACAATTTTATTACCCTTTTTATTGTTAATTTGTATTTTTTTTCCCATTTATTCATGTAAACACGATCATGGATATAAACCAGAACCTTCTGCCAGAACCTATCTTAAAATAATCAATAACACCGAATATGCGGTAAATGTATATATAAATGATCCTCCCATATATGCTTCTGAAACACGAAATATAAGGCATGTTCCGGCAGGAACTGAAACTACTGATACACCGGTATGGGAGATGCAACCAACACCGAAAGGAGAAAGAACAAATTTATTTTTTGAATATCTAATTCCGATTGGAGATACTGTTATTCCAGTTTACCCAAGATTAAGTCCCGAACATGTTAGACCAGTAGTAATAGAAAAAGAGAAAACAACCCCTCAGGATGTACCACCTTTGGGTAACTTTCAAACAGATTCTGTATTTATTCTGATAAAAAACAACAGTTTGTATGATAGGTTTTGGCTGCTGGACCAGAGAGAAAATCCTAAGTACCCGGAATCTAATTCATCGGAAAGGGATATTCTTTCCGGTACAGAAGCTTTATTTGTTTTTGATGGTAAAGAAACCACTTCTTTAAATGGTTATACTATCGGTAATCATAGCAGGAAGAATTTTCCCAATACTTCACTGGTAAAAGGAAATGTGTATTCATTTATGTTTGACGGGAATAGTGAACCAGGTCTTTTTTTAATAGAGCCTTTTAATCCGGCTATGAAAGACTACATCTGGACTATCCCAACTTATAATGGGAGTGATCCTCCTGAAGGTAAATTCTTTACAACCGGATTACTCAGTTCCAGAGCATCTGTCCAAACTAACGGGTATATCATGACAGGCAGCGTGCATTATAACCGTAATACGGTGACATTACCTCACGTTGGTGCTGTTCCATATCGGGGAATGATAACTCCTGAGGGAGAAGTAAATATAACTGAGATTAAATATCTAGTTGATCAATCCGCAAGGTTTGATCTGCCAAGTTTTACTGAAGAATTAGACTCGTTAATTTATGCCGGTCAGATTTATTATGAAGATGTAGCCGGACATCCTTGTATTATCAGAACTAATCCCACATCCGGAAATATAAGGGCTTTCTATGATAGTTTTATAAATGACATGAGCGCTAATCAAGAATTATATGGCAAGAAACTTGTTAAGTTGAAAACAAATGATTTTATTGTGGGTTGCCAATTACTGGATACAGATCAGCAAAAGAAAAAGATATATACAGCCAAAATTTCTTTACAATCCTTTGATAAATTTTCTACACATCAGAAATACTGGATATCTCCTGAAAGCGATAATGTGTCTCTTGTTGACCTGATATATGATCGGACTTATAACATGCTTGTCGTATTGACGCATACTGATACCGGTTCTATTGTGTACTTTACTGATATTGATGAAACAAGACCGGAGACTTATAAAAATAGAATTCCCCTGGATGACTATTGGATAAACGGACTATTCACAGATAATCAGAACAATTATTATGTCGCCGGAGGATATACAGGGCTTAACAATAACGCAGGTTTTATAACAAGAATTGATGTTATGACCGGCGATGTTGATACCCTGTATCCATGGCTTATTAACCCGGTAAAATATACTGAGGGAGCGGGAAGTTTCTGGTATGTTTTATCTGAAAGCAGAGAAATCCTTGTATTGGCAGGCTGGTGTGTAAAGAACGCCAGCAATACTGGATCAAGTAATTACTATATGCCATGGCTGGTTAAATATGATCTAGCTAATAAAAGAATAATTTGGGAGCAAATTTATGATAAACCGGGATATTATATAAAGTCAGTTCACCACAATGCTATAGGCAGCTACTTACTCGAAATTTATAATGAGAAAACTTATCATAGCTATCTTGTCAGTACAGATCTTTTGGGGAAAATGAGCGACAATGATACGTTAGATCCAATATCTACTAACTCTTCGATTACTGCAAGCGAACCGGGAAAGCCAAAGATTAATATAGCTATTTCAATTGATGACGCAGAGTTATCAACCTCTGCGACACTTAGTCTGCCGAAGGGACAAGACGGCACAATTACAGTACGAGGAGAATGGAAATCTTTCCAGTGGTATGTGAACGGAGTACTTGTTGCAGGCATGGGACGAACTTACACATTTATTTCTTCAGAGCGAAATTTGGGGGTATATACCGTTACAGCGGTCATTACCAATAGCACAGGAGAAAAACGTTCTGCAAGTTGCCAAGTCACGATAACGAATTAGGAGAAATGAGAAAGATGATTTTAATTAATAGGTGGTCTAATTTACATTTATCTCTTCCTTTAATTTATTTATGCTTATTAATATCTGCATGCGATAACGAATTTGGTAAATCGGAGATTCCTGAACAGGATGATAAGGTATTGGTATATTTTGGTTATTCCGGTTTGACTATGCGTTCTGTATTACCAAATATTTCAATGGATGATATTACCAACTTTAAATTGTATGGCGTGGTTTCTGCAAATAGTAATCGTAAAGAGACTTTGTTAGCGGAGTTTAAAAAAAATAATGTGGATAATGTATCAGTTTATATCAGGCCTGTGATTTGGAACTTTACTCTGGAAGCATACAATTCCAATGGTTATCTTATGTTTATGGGTACAAGAAAAGATGTTAATATCAGTAATGGGAATTTAGGAATCGTTCATTTCTATCTTTCTCCTGTCACCGATTATGAAGGATCAGCAAAAATAACTATCAAATTACCTGATAATACCTTTGTCGATATTGTAGAGACTACTGTTAACGGAGAAATACTCGAACCACAACTGGAAATAGAAGATGGCATTATTGGATTTGAGAAAACAATGAAATCCGGAGATTATCTTGTCAATTTTTTCTTAAAAGACAGCGAAAGCAGGCTCTTGGCGGTTATTACCGAAATATTGGTGATACGTGACAATCTGAAAAGTGTTAAAACGATTACACTTACAGATGATGATTTTAATGTTCCGTCTGCTCCGGCTAACGTACAGCTTGTTTCTGTAAGTACTGTTACTGCCAGCCTCTCATGGGATACTGTTAATATTGCAAATGGCTATAATATTTATCGTTCCGGAAGTCAAAATGGGGTATATACAAAGTTAAACAGTATTGCTATAAATGGAACAGAATTTGTTGATAACAGCGTAATGCCAGATTTAATTTATTACTATAAAGTCAGTTCAATCAATAGTGATATTGAAGGATTTCAATCAGAAATTATTCCCGTAGCAACATTATCATCTGTTCCTGCTAATGTTCGAAATACTTCTATAAGCACTACAAGAGTCAGCCTCGTATGGAATACTGTCAATGGTGCAAGCGGCTATAATATTTATCGTTCCGGAAGTCGAAATGGGGTGTATGTAAAGTTAAACAGTATTGGTATAAATGGAACAGAATTTGTTGATAACAGCGTAATGCCAGATTTAATTTATTACTATAAAGTCAGTTCAATCAATAGTGATATTGAAGGGTTGCAATCAGAAATTATTCCCGTAGCAACATTATCATCTGTTCCAACTAATGTTCAGATAACTTCGACAAAAGCTACCAGCATCAGCTTCGGATGGGATGCTGTTGTTCGTGCAAGCGGTTATAACATATATCGTTCTGGCAATGAATATGGTGTATATGAAAAAATAAATACTGCAGCGATAGCTGAAAATAAATTCACGGATATAGAGCTTACTGGTTCCAGCGTTTATTATTACAAGATCCGCGCAGTCTTTGGTGATTTTGAGGGAAGAGAATCCGTTCCAATATCAGCCAGAACAATCAGTTCAATTATTTCCATAATTAATTTTATAGATATTACCGTTTTTGAGCCGGATCTGCCTGATATTATGGATATTATTCAACTTGCAAAAGACAGTCGTATTATAACAGCTACAATGACAGGAGAGGGCTGGTCTAATGAGTATCAATGGTTTTTAAATGGCGTAAAAATAACTGAAACACATCCATGGTATTCGAAAGGTATAGCCATAACAGATAATTCAATAGAAGTTAATTGGCAGTTACCTATTGGTAATTATGAACTCTCAGTTGTTGCTACTAAAAACAATATACCTTATTCAGCGTCGGTTACTTTTAATGTTTTATTTACAGATAGATACTATGGGGGAGATTATGAATAGATATATGAAAAAGCAGTCTTTATTATTAATTACCTTGATACTTTTAACGCTGTTTTTTTTTGGCTGCCAAAATAATTTTCTACAGAAGCCGAAAACAGATAAACCGTTAATAAATATCCCTGCGGGTTATGGCAGGGCCAGTCTGACTATTTCCGACCATGTAGATAATGTCTCGCCAAGAACTGTTTTTCCGCCTCAGCCTTCTTTTTCCTCTTATAAATTTTCTTTCTTTCCAAGAAGCGGGCAACAGCAGCTTGAATTTGACATTATCAATGAATTGCCATTATTAAGTGATATTGATTTAGAGGAAGGCGAATGGGAAATAACAGCTTACGGAAGAGTTGAATTTTATGGAAATGAAGAAGAAATTGCCGAAGGCAGTGTAATTGTCACTGTAATTGCCAATCAGAATATTGAGGCCTTAATTACAATACGAAGTAAGCCTCTGGAAAGCATTGGAGGTGTTTTTAACTGGAAATTATTTTTGACGGATGATGTTGAAGCTGAGTTCTGGGAACTTGCCCTTTTTGATTGGCCCGGTGATACAGATGTAATTCTATTTGACGAAGGTGTTGTCGATGACAGAGAAATAGAAGGCTCTATGTTATGTGAAAATGGCTATTATGTGCTTCGCATATCATTAGGTAGTGAAAGGAAGGAAGTATCGTATTTTAGTATTGTACATATTCGGGGTTATGAAACAACTTATTATGAACGTTTGGTAAAACCCGCTGAATTCCTTCCGGTTATAAACATTAGTGGTTCAGTTAATTTAACATCGATAAAGCTAGATGGTGGACCTATCAAGATTAATGAAAGGCCTGATGTTTATATTAAAGAAGTAAGAGCATTTTTACCTTCCGGGAACATAGTTGGGGTTTCCGATGTCGATAGCAATACTCAATGGTTAATAAGAATAGTTGAACCTAATGAAGAGATTGAATTGGAGTTTCGCCTAGTTTTGAATATCGGTTTAGTCGAATTGGAATTAAAACATACCGAGAAAAAATTTGTTTTTAAGGATGATATGTCTGTAAATATTGAAATTGATAGAAACCTGATAAAACTTAAAGGATATTTAACCTTTAAACCTGATAATTATAAAAATTTTCCAAATTGGAAAATAAAGGCGTTTACTGATGATAACTCTTTTGTAGCTTTGCATAATGTCGATATTATTTCGGACGGTACATGGGAGATGATTATAGAACCTTTTGATGTGTTGACATATGTTCATCTTAGTGTCGAGAATACAATAGAAGATATTAAATATAAAAGGACTTTTCTAAATGTAAAGGAGGTGTTGAATGAGCGAATAGAGACAACTATTAATTTGAACGCTGATTTTAACCCTCCAACTCAGGTGTGGCTATATGGAAATAATTTTTCTGATGTCCAGTATGAACCAATGATAAATTATAATGGTCGTTTTGCCTTTATCAGAAAAAAAGATATATCAACCCAGAACTGCTATTCTTTTAAAATAATTGCAAATTTTGGTGAAACAGTTAGCGATCCTGACAAGCTAACTAATCCCAAATATTATAATTTTGAAGATATTATTACGAGTAATAGTGTATTAACGCTTAATAATAAGGCTGGAGCTATCGAGTGGAAAAATAATGATCTTTCCCGAACAAATCCGGTTGATAATGTAAAAATAGCTTTGGATTTTATTAATGATGAATTTTTTGATGAAAAAATGATGCCTGCTATTTGTGTAGAAAAAACTAATACAGTATATATTCCAGGGGGAACTTTTATAATGGGTTCGCCGACAGATGAAAAAGGCAGAAATGGTACCAGTGGAAAATCCAGTGAAACACAGCATACTGTGATATTAAATTCCTTTGTAATGATGTCTACTGAAGTTAATCAGGATTTGTATGAAGATATTATGGGTATTAATCCCGTTAAAAATTCAGATCGTGTTTTCACGTACTATAATTATCCGATAGTTAATGTTAGCTGGTATGATGCTGTTGAATTTGCGAATAGATTAAGCGAACGAGATGGTTTAACACCGGTTTATGGAAACTCCGCTGTTCAGGAAAAAAATATAACTATTGATGACGTTGATTGGAATGCTTCGGGATGGCGGCTTCCGACTGAAGCGGAATGGGAATATGCTGCACGAGCAGGTAGTAATGCCACATTTACTGCATTTTATGATTCTAATGGTAATTTACTTAATGAAAATGGTAAAACAATTAGTTATGACTTGGCTAATTATAATTTTGTAGTAACAAATGGTAATGAATATAGCCAGAAACCGGAAGATGTGGAGCACATAGAATGTATTACTGATGTAAATAAATATTATCCCAACGTCTGGGGGCTGTATAATATGCATGGAAACGTTTGGGAGATGTGTTGGGATATTTTTGAAGGTGATTATGGATCGCAAACCCAAGAAAATCCGAAAGGACATAGACAAGATGCTTTTTATAATGTTTCCGGTGCGAATACTGATGATGAAAAAGAACAAGCCAGAAGTCAATCCCATCGCACAATTAGGGGTGGAAGCTATTATACCTCCTCTCGTTATCTAAGATCCGCACATCGCGGAATTATTGGACCAAATAATAACTTTTATAATGATATTGGCTTCCGATTGGTTCGCAAAGGTATTCTTCCATGAGGTAAATTCATTGGAGAAAATTAAAGGAAGTGTATTATGATAAAACATAAATTATTAGTATTTTTAATAGCAGTATTATTTGTAAGTGCATGTGATAATAACTCACATCCAGAAGTATTTGAAATGTCTGAATATATTATTGTTTCAGAAGAAACATTGGATACATTAAATATTGAATATCCTGAATATGTTCATTCTGATAATAAAAATATTGCAGATATCACTATAAGAAAGGATGATATCATTATAACCTCGACAGGTAAAGGAAGAACGAATGTCTATATAGGCGATAAAATTGGGTTATGTAATTGTGCAGTAATAATCATCTATGTTGATGGAAATGGCAATATTAATGTTGAAGATATAAATAGATATGACGGTAAAGCAGTTAATCCAAATATAAAATACGCTGTTACTATTAATGGAATTGTTGGGAATGAGATTGCACAGACAAGAATAGATTTACAGATGGATGGTACACACTTTATTGTTACGGAAAACATGGATGTTACTTCATGGTTTATCAATCTCCCAACAGGTTTAAAGGCAAAAATATTTGAGATATTTGCAACCGATCCAATTCGTGGTCCAAATGAGGTATATATTCAAATTACAGGAACACCTTTATCATTATCGTCCGAAGAAATTAAAATTACAGTTCCTGGAGCAAATGTAGGCAGAAACTGGGACGTTTATTTTAATACAAGATCAGACGCAAGATATAATATTATTGAATAGGAGACGATGCCATTAAACGATTTCTATTGTTGTTCATTATCAATATGATTTCATTCAATATCGCATACACGCAGGAAAGTATTAATTTGGGCAAAGCGATAAAAGAAATTGCAGACTATTATAATAAGAAGCTTCCTGAAAATTCAATTGTAGCGATTTTAAATATAAAATCAGATAATCTGATGCTTTCTAATTATATTATTGGTGAACTTTTTAACAATATTGTCGATATGGAAAACCTTATTCTGGTTGACCGAAAAAATCTGGAACTGATAAAAAATGAAATAGAATTGCATTTATCGGGATATGTCAGCGATGAATCGGCACAGGCTATTGGGAAAATATTAGGAGCTGAAATTATAATATCTGGTGAAATTTATACTATGAATAAAATGTATCGTCTTGATACAAGGGCTATATCCGTAGAAAATGCTGCTCTTATGGGGGTCTCAAACAGAAGCATAACGATAGACTATATGGTAAAAAAAATAACCGGTACACCGGAGAGTTTTCCTATCAGTATCGGCAGTGGTTTATATGCAGGCGGCGTATTCAGCACAGGAAAACAGAATGAAAAAGGAAAAGAAACAGTTCCCTCATTGGGCCATTATCTTTATGATTTTGAAACAAACAATAAAAGTAGTAAAAGCGCATTGGATATAGGCGGTTTTATATTTTTTGATTTAAAATATGCTTCAATTAATCTATTTGCGTATAACAGTTCAGGAAATATCCAGTGGACATTTAATAAAGCATATTACTATAATAACAATTTTATCAAGTCAGAAAATGATAATGCTTCCGGCAATTTTTCTGCCACATTGTTCAACATCGGCATATTGGGAAAATACCCGTTCTACCTGAATAAAATCACCCTGTACCCGGCTCTCGGCGCCGATTACCAGTTGTGGCTTCTGCATGCCGAAAACGGTAAAAGAGTACCCGGCGACTTATCGGCCCGCAATTCCATTTGGATAAAACTGGGCGGCGGCGCGGACTACAATTTAACCCGGTCATTGTTCATACGCGGCGAATTACTGTGGGGTGCAAAACTGCCCAGCAAACACGAACTGACCGATTCTTTTACCTGGTTTACCCACAGCCCAACCATTCATATAGGCATAGGTTATGTTTTTAACCGTTAAGGTTCACTCTTGACCGGTATGCATACTTGGATTTAATATTTTCAAAGAGGTTGTATTTCAGCAAGTCTATGCTCTTTGCCGCTGTTCTTTTACTAATCCGGTTATATCTTCAATTATATATTCCGGTCTGGTTGTATGCAGTGCGCCCCGGCAGAACTGTGTACAGCCCGCCTCCATCGCTCCGTGTGTGGGTCAAGTTTTGCAACTATCATATAAAAACCTCTCCAGCATAAGCCTCAACCTGACCCGCTTTGCCGCTAAAGGCCGGCATGGGGAGGGCGGCGGGGTGGCGGAAACATTTGGAATTCTCCGCCGGAGCAAACGTGCGAGAAAAGGTAGAAATAAGGTACAGAAACGGCCCAGCACTTAAAAAGACAATTATTCGTTATATAACGATTATTATTGGTTTTTAAGTGCTGGGCGGTTGCGCAGGCGGGCTCTACAAGCGTTTCCGCTGCCCCGCCGCCCTCCCCGTGCCGGATTTAACAATAATTGCGGGTCAAGTTTTGCTCTTTAGGGCGGGGTTCTTCATTCTTCGCAATAGATTCTAAAAAAGTAAATCCCCCAGAATTTGGCGGTAGTCCGCGATTGACTCCGCATGAACCGCCTGCTCCCGTATTGCAGCGCCGCCTGTAAGGCCTTTGGTGTAGGCGCAGAATTGTTTGCGCATTTCAAGACAGGCGGTACGTTCGCCGATGTCTGCGGCCATCAGCTCCAAATGGCGGAGGGCTGCTGCCATCCGTGTCGGAGGTGAAACCTGTTCCCATGCGCCGGTTTCCAGCAGTGAGCGTGTAGCGGAAA
>JGI24695J34938_10002066_pt1 | contig 15768 bp, 16 predicted proteins | sample TergutCo191P3_FD_34938 | JGI IMG/M metagenome (IMG submission 34938)
GGGGTGGGGGTGTCCAGGCGGCTATAGGCAGGGAGTACCGGGAGGGGCCTTTGGTAGGGGGCGTCCTTTTGGCCGGAGGCAGGGGGTTGGGCTTGTGCGGCTATGGGCGGCAAGGCGAGGAAAAAGGCAAGCAAACAATGCTTCATATTCCATATTCTTAATCGCCCACAGTGGGGTTGTGCAATTCGGAGTGGAGCAAACCCGCAGCCACACGCGCCTTAAGGCCCGCCGGCGCAAGGGGGTATTGTTGTATAAGTGCCTTTAGCAATTGGGCATATTCTCCAAAGCGCCCCTGTTGGCGAAGGCAGCGGGCCATATATAGCCGCACCTCGGGAGCATAGGCCCCCTGAGGCCAGGCCCCGCCAAAGGCTTCTCCTTTCTCCAGCACCTCGTTACAGGCGCCCCGGGTATAGTCAGCGGAGAGGGCGGCAAAGGAGGCGGCCTCCGCGAGTGCGTGCCAGGGGTAGGTGGTTGAAAGGGCCCTTAAGTTTTGGGCGTATTTTTCCAAGGGGGGTTGCAAGCCCTCTGGAATAGGGGCTGGCCCCTCGAGGAGGCGGAGGGCCTGCTGGAAGGCCCCCGTAACAGCGGTATATTCTTCTTCTTCTTTCAGCCCCAAAGCCAAGAGTACCTCGCTGTTGGGCTCCTTGAGGAAAGCCAGGGGTTGGGCAGGGGGTATAGGGGGGGTGTCCTCGGGGTATGGGGTGGGGTGCAGCAAAGGGTATGTAGAGGGAGTGGGGGCAACAAAGGCCGGTGGTGGGTGGGCAGCGGAGGGCTCCCTACAGGTGGAGGGGCATGCCGCCAAAGCGAGAGGCCATAGCCAAAACCCTATGGCAACCCACGGCCTGCTTCCCCTATGGCGCCCTCCCCCCCCTGCTTTTATGGGAAGGCCCCCTCAATGTGGAATAGGGCCCCACCCTCCATGGGTGCCAGCCCTACCTTGAGGGTGTTTTTTATATAGCGCTCCGGCGAGAGGAAAAACAAGGTGGTGGCCGCAATGGCCGCCGCACCCGCTACGGAAAATGACACAATAGAGGCCGTTTTGTAGGCCGAAACCTTCTCTATGAGGCGCTGCGTCTCCTGGAGGTCCACATCCGCCCGCACCAGGTGCATGTTGCCCGGTACCGCAAACTTCCTATATTTCCTGTAGTTGCTGTCGGCAAGGCCCGCAAATACCGTGCCCACAATGGCCCCCGCCCCCGCCGCCCCAAACAAACCATAGGAGGCCATACGCATGGGGGAGGGGCCCCGCCTCAACTCCGCCTCCACCTCCCCTTGTGGCCTTAGGCCTGTGGGCATGAGCAGCATGGGCAAAGGCTTCTCTACTTCTATTATTTCCCTCTCAACAACCGTCTCGGTTATAATTCTCGGCTCCTCAAACGAAACGTCCGGACTGGGGTTGAGTTTGGCCAACTTCAACTCAGCAAATAACTTTTCAAATACGGCATGCACGTTTTTGTCCTCGCTGAGGCGGCTGAGGTGCGCCATCCGCAAGGGCCCTACCTTCTTCAACTCAATACCGTTGGTTTGCAAAACACGCCCCGTCACCGTGTAGGTGTTCTCCGTCCTGTCCATACTGGTGGACAGCACATAGTGGGCCCGTGTGCTGCGCCCCAAGGCCGCAAGGCACTCCAGGTTGTCTTCACAACCCGCCGCCCTCGTCGCCAAAAATTCCTCCACCACCACCTCCGGCGTCATATGTATTTGCTGGCGGGAAACCTCCTGCATCAACAACGCATTCCAACGCCTCCCACGGGGGCTTTGTTCCGCTTCCAAGGGCAAAGCCGAAACCCTGGGCCGCTCCAGGAGAATAATGACTTCCACCACCGGCGCCTGCTTCTTCGTCCCCTGCGCCCACACTTGCGCCCCCAACAATAGGGACAGAAGGGCTGCTATATACCTCATTCTCCCGGCCATATGGGCCACACGCTTCCTCTCATTCATTGCCATTTCTCCTCTAGGGCTCCTCTTCCAACAACTTCTCCAACTCCTTCTGCGTGCCTCTCTGAGCGCCCCCCTCCGGGTGACGCCCTCTCCTCCCACCTCTCTGCCACTGGCCCCCCACGGCCAGCCATGTGTCCCTGGTGTGCCCTCTCCTATAGCCCACCCTCTCTGGCGCATGCAAGTATTGCGTATTGGAAACGTCAGCAAGCAGGGTGTGTTAAGCGGGGGGGGGCCTATGTTGTTGGTGGTTTGTCGCCTCAGGGACGACATTTGTTGGAGCCGTCTTTTTATAATGTGCCACAACATAAAGTGGCGGCAGCCCTGCTTCTTTTCACACTTTTTTAGTCCGTGTCCGGCCATTTTTCGGGAATGAGCTCTCTGAGGTGGTTTGTATAATAACCAAATACCCTCGCATAATAGTCGAGCACATAGACACGCTCTCGGCAAAACAAAACCAACACATTTTTATGATGGTTTTTTGTGACATTATTTGAAATGGTTTTGTTGAAAGGATCGATCATGACAACTTCTATGTCTCTGGATGGTTTGCCTTGCCATGTTTCTTTTGTGTTGGCATCAACATTGTATATTATTGCATTATAATCGACATTGAGATTCAAAAAATAATCATCCTTTATAATTGCGACACCACCCTTCACGGGGAAAAGTTGGTCTCTAATACAATGGATGTCTCCTATAATTTTCAAAAATTTTTTGGTGTCATTGGATGCATATGCTTTGAGCGCATCTGCCATTTGCAAGTCAAAGTCACAGCTGTCTATAGAAGGCACTTTGTCACCATTGGCCACGGAAACCATTTTGTCAGCATTGCAGTTATTTGTGAAGGGTGTGCAAGCAGCAAGAAGGAAAGGAATTAAAAAAGCAATTGTTTTCATTTTTATGGGTTATATGTTCCTGCGGAAACTCTTTGGAATGGTTGCGTAGACATTTGTTCGTCTAATTTATAAGGGTTTGGAACAAGGGCGCTATATAGCGTCACCCGCTTTGTTTGCCTCAACGCCAATGCCAAATGTTGGAGCATCCCCAACAGGAGCTGCGCTGGGTGGTTGGGTTTCATTTGTATTCGAATTTCCTTTCGAAAACTTCTGCTTCTCCTCACCACCCTCGCTGCCTTTCCGCTGTAGCCGCTTGGCCTGTGGCATATGGCTGTTTTGCCCCTGCTGTTGGACAACATGTGCAAGCTCATGCCCCAGGAGGTTTTTGCCCGCGGGGGAGTGGGGGGCATATTGCCTAGGAGCGAAAACAATGTTGTTGCCAAGGGTAAATGCTTTGGCCTGCAGAGAGTTTGCCATATGAGCAGCATGGTTGTCGGTATGGAGACGCACCTGGCTAAAGTCTTGGCCGAAGCGAGGCTCAAAGAAGGCACGCGTAGAGGCGTCCATAGGGATACCGCCTTGGTTGAGAGAATTCAGAGTGGACTCGAGTTGCGGCGAGGCCTCGCCAGCCTCCGTGTGCGGCGTAATTCCCGCTCGACGTAGAGCTTGGCGTCGCTGCTGCTCATGCACGGGCAATGGAGCCTTCTCCAGAGGCTTCGGCATACGCACAACGCGCTCGGCAGCGGTGTCTGCTTCACGTTCCAGCGGATGGTTGGTTTCGAGGCGTGGCTGCACCCCTGCCCGGCCTAGGGCCTGGCGCAGTTGCGCCTGGTGAGCCAGGGCATTGGGTATGGGCGTAGCGTTGACATATGGGCGGGAGGGCACGAAGGCTTTGGTTTCAACGAGGGTTTTCATGAATATTCCGTACAAAACCAACACATTTTTATGATGGTTTTTTATAACATTATTTGAAATGGTTTTGTTAAGGTGCAGCTTGCCTGCTTTGTACGCATAGAATAAGTTTCCAAAATGTACATAAAACCCAACAGTTTGGGCAGTGGCAGGCCCAAAAATTTCCCGGAGAGGTGGAGGGCCATTCGGTTGTTTTGTCGAGTGGGGGTGTTTGTTGTCCTCTCCTTGGCCGGGTTGGCCCATGCGGGGGCCAAGCCGTTGCTTATTCATGTTTTTGTTGCTTTGGCGGACAACGAGCACCAAGGCATTGTCCGCGTTTCTGCTGCGCTGGGCGATGGTGACAACCTTTCAACCAATTTATATTGGGGGGCGGCCTATGGCATGAAGACTTTTTTCTCAAAGAAGTCTCCGGCTTGGAAACTTGAATATTGCCGCAAGGCGGTTTCCTCGTCGGTGTTGGAGCGTTGTGTATTTTCAACACGCAAGCCCCCTTGGGCCTATATGGTGGCCGACGCCTATCGCGGGCGGGAAATTGCCCAGGCAATGGTTGACTTTATGTACTCTGCGGCGGGCAAAGGGGCGCTCCACGAGTCCCACGCCCGGCCTCACATTCAGGCCCCCCACGGTGCCACCCTCTCCATTTATGTTGGCCATAATGGTTTGATGGATGCGCACTTGTGGAGCCTTGCCCAAAACTTTCCGGACGGGGCTGCGCAAGGCAGGCAAGCAGCGGTCCTCGCGTGCCAAAGCCACCCCTATTTTGCAAAGCATTTGGAGCGCAGCGGCGCCCAAAGTCTGGTGTTGACATATAGCCTGTTGGCTCCGGAAGCCTATATTGTCGAGGGCATTGTGGAGGGCAGGCGGCGCAATGAAAGCGCGCAACACATCCGTATTCGCGCTGCAAAAGCCTATGCGCACTACCAGAAAATTTCTGAAAGAGCGGCGCGTCGCATGTTTGGAGCACCGAAAAGCTGAGCACGTGGGGGCTCTTTTCACATGCCTACTGGGCTACCGGCTCACCCTGTTGGTTGGAGCCGGTTTCAACCTGGGGCCAACAAAGTAACGGCCCACACAGGCTGAGCGCCGGCGGCAACTGTCTACACGGTTGAGCAGCACGCCGGAGAGTCCGGCAATGAGCGCAACCGTCAACCCAACCAGAGGAGGAAGAGGGAGAAACAGCCAGGAGAGGAGCAGACCTCCGGCCGCGAAGGCCAACCACTATCCTCAACGTAGTCGCGAGCAGTTGTGGCACTTGTTCCGTGTAGCGGGCAGGCTGTCCAGCGTCGCGACCAACAGCGCCACCATGAGGCGATACAGGTCAGCCAACGTGTGCGAAGGACCTGGCATGGCAACCTGGACTTCGCCCAACCCTGCCAGGGCTTGGCGAGTGGCCGCGTCGTGCTGAGCAGAATTCACGAGAAACGTCAGAAGATGGCCGACACCGAGCCCAACCATGGAGCACCCTGCCACCAAAGCAGCGCGCCGGAGTGGGACGGCTCGAACAACAGCAGATGTAGACATGGACACCTAATGCGTTGGGGGAAGGCGGGTTGAGGGCAAAGGGGGGGCCGCCAACGCCGTCAACGGTCCAGATTGAATGAGACGTTGCATTGCCATTGTGGCCGCCGTGGATGGAGCCAGTCGCATAACAGTTTCTCGTGCCCATGCGACACCAGGGCCGCGGAGGTTCGCCACCATTCCAATACGGCGTGAGGTGAGCTGCACCCGACGAACTCGTCGGTGACGGTTCGCTCGGTACCGTTCCAGTGCTCCGTCGACTCCTGGGCGCAGCGCGGCGGCGAGGGAGAAGGCATCTTCTATCGCCATTGCCGCGCCTTGCCCTTGGTTCGGCGTCATCGCGTGGGCGGCGTCACCGAGCAGCAATATTCGAGCTTGCCCCCAAAACGGCCTCTCCAACTCGAAGAGGTTGCTGTGCACCGGAGGCATCTCTTCCAGTGAATCCACCAAGCGCCCAGCCGTTCCCCCGTGCCCGGCAAAGAGGGCGCGTAGTTGCGCTATTGAGCTCGGGGGCTCGGCTCCAGCGGGGGAGACACGAACCAGATAATAATATACCTGGCCACCCCCAATGGGCACCACCCCTACCCGGTTGCCCTCTCCCCAGGACTCCACCGCCACAGAGCCCACATTGAGCGGTACAATGCCCCGCCAACAAGTGTTCCCCGAATAACGCAGCTGCCCTGGTCCACCGAGCAGGCTCCGCAGCCCGTCGGCAACAACCACTGTGTCGAACGCTCTGTCGACTCCTGGCCATGTGAGCGTCACTGTCTGATCAGAGGATTGTTGCGCCGAAGCGACAGGAGCGCCGAGCACGAGCTCAACCGATGGCGGGAGAGCCGCAGACAGCAGAGCGTGCAACCGGGGCCGTGCTATTCCATAGCTCGGGCCATTCGCCTGCGCGAGGTATGCCAGGTTGATTGTGCTGATAAGGCGGCCGCTCCGGCCCCATACCTCAAGTCGGGAGAGCGTCTGCCCCTCACCGCTCAAGTCCACACCGAGACGGTCGAGCACCTGGACGGCGTTCGGGGTGAGGAGCAGTCCAACGCCGAGCGCCTCAAGCTGTTTGGTCCGCTCCAATACGGTCACTTGGTGGCCATCGGCTGCTAAGGCCAGCGCCGCCGATAAACCGCCTATTCCTGCTCCAATAACGGCCACGGTACTCATGAGCGTGCCGCCGCTCGAAAGGTATGCCGCAACAAGCGACCGAGCAAATCCAACTGTCCAGCGGCCTCGACTTCTTCACGCAAACCCATGACCAGCACACCGAAATAGAGGGCGAAGAAGCTCATGAAAGCCTCCGGTGCGGGCACAGGCTCTATCTGCCCCGCCGCCACAGCTGCTTCCACACGCGTACTGACCCACGCCTGAAACTCGGCCATCCGCCGCTGGGACGGCCCCCCAGGGGCAGCTTCGAACAGGGAAGCAGACACCACGTGCCGAGACAACTCAGGGTTCGCCCGATATGCATCATAGAGGGCGGAACTGACGGACAACAGATGCTCTATCAGGTCGCCCCCCTCTGGCCCCTCTCCCACCTGTGCCAGTGCCTCCTCCACCATCTCGTCCAAAAGTGTCTCCGCCAGCTGAGCCATCGTCGGAAAATGCAAGAAGACAGTCCCAACAGAAACCTCAGCCGCCGCCGCTACCTCTCGTGCTGTTGTGGCTATAAACCCTTGCTCCGCAACCACCTGGCGTGCCGCCCCCAGCACCTTCTGCCGAGTACGTTTTTTGCGCTCTGTGCGTCTCTCCATGTTGCTGAGCATACTCACTGAGCATGATTAGTCAATAGGCACAAGGCCAACACAAATTTGAAAGCGGATTTTCGTCAGCGGCGCCTTGCTTTTTTGTTTAGAAGGGCATTCCAGTGCGTCGACATGAAGTCATTGCGAGGTGTTTCATATGAATGATGTTCCAAGCTTGTTTGGAAGCATGGTCTTCAATGACTCCGTCATGCAGGCACGACTTCCGAAGGATATTTATAGCGCTTTGAAAAAGACGATGTCGCAGGGCACACATTTGGAGTTGGATGTTGCCACGGTGGTTGCCAATACCATGAAGGAGTGGGCGCTGGAAAAAGGCGCAACACACTACTCTCACTGGTTCCAGCCGATGACGGGAATAACAGCAGAAAAGCACGACAGCTTCATTTCTCCCTCCGGCGAAGGCAAGGCGATGATGGAGTTTTCGGGGAAAGAGCTTGTCCGTGGAGAGCCGGATGCGTCCAGTTTTCCGTCGGGTGGGCTGCGGGCTACCTTTGAGGCGAGGGGCTATACTGTTTGGGACATCAGCTCCTATGCTTTTATTCGGGAGGGCACACTCTATATCCCCACCGCCTTCTGCTCCTATAGCGGAGAGGCCCTCGACAAAAAAACCCCCCTCCTCCGCTCTATGGAAGCCTTTGACAAGCAAGCGTTGCGCATTGTCAGGCTTTTCGGAAACACCTCCACCAAGCGTGTTGTTACAACGGTTGGCCCAGAGCAGGAATATTTCCTCATTGACAAAGAGGTCTATCTAAAACGCCCGGATTTAATTTATACTGGCAGGACATTGTTTGGCGCCCGGCCACCCAAAGGGCAGGAGATGGATGACCATTATTTCGGCAGCATCAAACCCAGAGTGGCCGCTTTTATGAAAGAGCTTGAGGTGGAACTTTGGAAGCTCGGTGTCTATGCCAAAACCCACCATAATGAAGTCGCTCCGGCACAACACGAGCTTGCGCCCATCTTCACGACAACCAACATTGCAACCGACCATAACCAACTGACGATGGCGCTGATGAAAAGCGTCGCGGACAAACATGGCCTCAGCTGCCTGCTCCATGAAAAACCCTTTGCCGGCGTCAACGGCAGCGGCAAACACAACAACTGGTCCATTGCCACAGATATGGGCGCCAACCTGCTTGAGCCAGGTGAGACGCCCTATGAAAATGCCCAATTTCTGTTGTTTTTGGTGGCTGTCATAAAGGCGGTGGATGACCATCAGGATTTGCTCCGAGTGTCGGTGGCAAACGCCGGGAACGACCATCGTCTGGGCGCGAATGAAGCCCCCCCCGCCATTGTGTCCATGTTCCTCGGTGAAGAATTGACGGAAATTTTGGAAGCCCTTGAGGTCGGCGCGGCCTATAGAGACAAAACCAAACACCAAATGGAAATCGGCGTCACGCTTTTGCCGCATTTTCCCAAGGACACAACCGATAGGAACCGCACTTCGCCCTTCGCTTTCACCGGCAACAAGTTTGAATTTCGCATGCTCGGCTCAACCTTTTCCATTGCAGGGCCGAACATTGTTCTCAATACCATTGTCGCGGAAACTCTGCGGCAATTTGCAGACTTTTTGGAGCAGTCAGCGGATTTTGAAACAGCTCTGGCCTCACTCGTCAAAAAAACCTTCCATGAGCACAAACGGATTATTTTCAACGGCAACAATTATGCCGACGAGTGGATTGTTGAAGCCAAAAAACGCGGCTTGTCGAACTTGAAAACCACCGTCGACGCACTCCCCGAATTCATTTCCCCCAAAAGCGTTGAGCTGTTTGAAAAACACCATGTCTTCACCAAGCTGGAGCTTCATTCACGCTATGAAATTCTCATGGAAGGCTATTGCAAAACCATCCATATAGAAGCGCTCACCCTGGTGGACATGCTGAAAGGAGAAATCATCCCCGCTTGTATTGCCTACCAGAATGACTTGGCCAAGCTTTTGGAGCGCAAAAAAGCTTGCGGCAACTATGAAGTTTCGCTGGAACACCATTTGTTGACCAAAATTGCCAAGCTGTCCTCAAACCTGTTTGAAAAATTGACAACTCTTGAAACCGCACTCCTGCATTCCGCAGAAATACAGAAAATTTTTGACCGCGCGCGCTCCTATCGCGACCAAGTTTTGGCCGCCATGTCCGCAATTCGGCCGGTTGCCGACGAGCTTGAAACACTCGTGGCCAAAAAGCACTGGCCCTTCCCGACATATGGCCAAATCCTTTATAGCGTTGTGTAGGCCGGTTTCACTGGGCCGTTGCCGCGCAGCCAACAAAAGGAACCCTTGGTTTGGCAGTGGGGGGGGCGGGGGTTGCAATGCCCCCTGCTGTCTTAGGGTGTCTTAGGGCTCCCTGAAAGGTTGGTTTCTTCTAAAAAAGCAAGGGCTTTTTTATATTTCTCCATCCTGACATGGTCGTTTTCTGTCGGGTGGGCGATGCGGCGAATCTCCATGTTGTGCTTAATATCCGCTATCTTAACATGACAAGCATCGGGGTCTGATTTTATATGAAACAAATATTTTTCATAACTCACAGAATCTTTTTTTGTGAGAACACAGATGGATTCTATAATATTATCTGGAAATCCATCATTTTTCAAGTCGTCTTTTGTGAGTGCTGTGTCTTCTAACACATCATGCAGCAGCGCAATAATTTTATGTTCTATTCTTTCCAAAGAATCAGCCACTGCAATAGGGTGCTCTATATATGGATTGCCTCCCTTATCGAGTTGACCCTCATGAGCTTTGGTGGCTATTTCTCTGGCCAAAACATATAACTCATCCAATTGTTTTTTTTGAGCATTCATGTCTATTGGCTTTTTCCTTTTCTTGCCTTAACCAACTTTTCCGCTTCTTCATAACTTATTTATATCCCCATTGCCCAAATGGATGTTTTCCAAGAAAAAGAAACATTTCAAAAAAAAGCCGGGCCGCAGGCCCTTGCCCAAAATTCAGCTGCCCTCCCCTTCCCCACCGTGCGCGGTGGAAATGGGGCTTTTTATATGCTCAATGCGTACGGTGACGACGCGGGAGTTGTCCATTTTGGCCACAAGTATGCGAATGCCGTTGAGCACCAGTATGTCCCCCACCACGGGGACTCGGCCTAACTGAATCATTAAATAACCCCCTATGGTGGTGACTTCCGCCTTGTCCATCCCAAACTCCAAACCCAACCTGTCCTCAATGTCTCCCAACTGCGCCGTCCCCGGTAACTCCAAATGCCCCCCAGGCAAAACCCTCACAGCCTCTTGCCGCCGCCCCAATGAGGCTATGTTGCCCACCAACTCGGAAACCACATCCCCCAACGTCACCAAACCGGAAGTCCCCCCATGCTCGTTCACCACCACCGCAAAATGCTTCCTGCGCCGCCTAAACTCCGTCAATAACTGCTCCAAACTAATGTTTTCAGGGACGAATAATACTGGCCTCTGTATTTGCGCCAGCGTCTTCAACTGCCCCGCCGCAAGCATGCTGAATAGCTCCCTCGCATTCACCACCCCCTCCACTTCGTCCAAATTGCCGCGAATGACGGGCAACCACGCATGCCCAGAGTTGCGGACAATGGCCACATTCTCCTCCAGGCTGTTCTCTACCTCCAAACACACCATCTCCCGACGCGGTACAAATACGTGGCGCGCCGTCTTCTCCACCATGGAAAGGGCCCTCTCCAATAGCTCCGCCCTCTCCTGCGCAATCGCCCCCGAGGCCGCGGAGCGCGCAAAAATAAGCCTCAACTCGTCCTCTCCCAATACCTCCCCCGCTGCCAACGTCTCCTTGCTCTCAAACCCCAACGCCCAAAGTACCCAACGCGTGCCCACATTCAATACCCATATGGCCGGGTGGCAAACAAATGCAAACAAACGCATGGGCCACGCTAATAACAAAACCGTTGACTCGGCCCGCGCAATGGCCGCCGTCTTCGGCACCTGCTCCCCCACCACAATGTGCAAAAAAGTCATCAGAGAAAAAGCCGCAACAATGCTGCCCGTGCGCGAAACCACACGCATGCTCTCTGTGTCCGGCAAAATGTGGCTCAGCAAAGGCCCAAACAACTGGGCAAAGGCCGGCTCCCCCACCCACCCCAATGCCAATGAGGCCAAAGTAATGCCCACCTGGCAGGCCGAAAGCCAGATGTCCAGGTTCTTGCGCATGGACAACGCCAACCCCGCCCCCGCCCGCCCCTGGCTCGCCAAAGCCTCCAACTGAGTTGTCCTCACTTTGACGAGGGCAAACTCTATGGCTACAAAAAAAGCGTTGATGCCCAACAGCACCGCTGCGAGGACGAGAGAGCCCAGTTGCATGCCGCTTCCCGAAGGAAACTTTTCCCCTTATTCTAAATGCGGGTTGCCCACCTCAAACACCCAAAGCCTAATACCTGGCCCGGTTCTACCTCAATTGGAGACCGGTTTCAATTGGACATGAGCTCGACGCGGACGAGGCTTTTGCAATGAGTAAGCTCCCTTCCACCACCTCCTCGTCAGCAAGCTCCACCGGAGCGCTTGCTGACGGAAGGGAGGAGGCAGGAAGCGCACTTAAGTGGCTGTTCCTCTGCTATTCGGCCTGAGCAAATAACGAGTCCAACGAAGAGAAAATGTCAAAGTGAAAGCGGTCTCTAGCCTTTCATTTGTCGCGCACGTGCCCGCCTGCGTTTCAATGCAACTTTCTTGGTTTGGGCGCGGGAGTTTGTTTTTCTTTTCTTCCTATTCGTTTTTGGGTTTGACATTCGCACTTCCTTGGTTGAGCAACAGGTTGCTCTACTCATAACCATTTTTGCCTCCTATGAACAAGCTGGAAGAAGTTGAACAACGCTTCGAACGTCTCAATGTGGAATTGGCCAACCCCGAAGTGCTGGCCAATGCGCAACGCATGCAAAAACTTGCAAAAGAGCATGCTTCCTTGGAAAAAATTGTCGAAAAATATAGGGCTTGGAAAAAAAACCACCTGGACATTCAGGCCGCTCAAGAGTTTCTTCGTGGCTCCGACGCGGACTTGAAAAGCATGGCCAAAGAGGAATTGCCCCTCTTGGAGCAACAACGCGAGGCCCTGGAGCAGGAAATTCACCTCCTTTTGCTCCCCAGAGACCCTTCCGACGAAAAAAACGTCATTGTTGAAATACGTGCAGGGGCAGGGGGGGATGAGTCGGCCCTCTTCGCAGAAGAGGTGTTGCAAATGTATTTGCGTTTTGCCCAAAAACAGGGGTGGACGGCGGAATTGTGGGACTTGAGCCCCGGCAACGCCGGGGGACTCAAAGAAGCCTCCTTCAGCCTCTCCGGCCAATCCGTCTTCTCCTGGATGCGCTATGAGTCCGGCGTCCACCGCGTCCAACGTGTCCCGGACACAGAAACACAGGGCAGAATCCACACCTCCACCATTACTGTCGCCGTTATGCCTGAAGCCGAAGACGTCGAGGTGGATGTCAACACGGCTGACGTTGAAATGCAGGTGTTTCGCTCCACAGGCTCCGGCGGACAAAGCGTCAATACCACGGACTCGGCCGTCCGCCTCATCCACAAACCCACCGGCATCGTCGTCAAATGCCAACAGGAAAAAAGCCAAACCAAAAACAGAGCCATGGCTATGAAAATACTCAAAGCCAAATTGCTCGAGTCGGAGCAGGACAAACAACAAAAAGAGCGCGACAACTTGCGCAAAGGCCAAGTCGGCACAGCCGACAGGAGTGAAAAAATACGCACCTATAACTTCCCACAAGACAGGTTGACCGACCACCGCATTGGCCTAACCGTCCACAACCTGCCTTCCATTATGATGGGAAACCTCGAGGACATTGTCGTCTCCTGCCGCACCTATTTCCAGGCCGAAGCCCTCAAACACAATGCCTCCCCCGCCTCCTTCAACCCCTCTGCTCCATGAGTGCCCCTGCACACCCCCCCCCTCTGTGGAACGTCTCCTCCGTCCTCCGCTGGACTTCCCAAAAATTCCAAAAACTTGGAATTGACGCCCCACGGCTGAGCGCGGAGCTTTTGCTGGCTCATGTGCTTCAATGCAGCCGTATTGCACTTTATTTGGAGTATGAGCGCCCACTGGAGCCGGAGGAGTTGCGCGCCTATCGCTCGCTGATTCAACGCCGCTGCAAAGGGGAGCCTACGCAATACCTCATCGGCTCCAAAGAGTTTTATTCGCGCCCCTTCCTCGTGGACTCCAGGGCCCTCATCCCTCGCTTCGAAACAGAATTGCTCGTTGACTTCGCCTTGGAAAAATTGCCCAAAGGCCAAAAACACCGCGTCGCGGACGTCGGCACAGGCTGCGGCTGCATCGCCCTCTCCCTCGCCTTGGAACGCCCTGAAACAGACATATGGGCCACGGACATTTGCCCCAGGGCCCTCAGCCTCGCACAGGAAAATGCCCACCACCTGGGCTCCCCACCCAACCTCCACTGGTGCGAGGGCCACCTCCTCTCCCCACTCGCCCCCTGTGCCCCTTTGGATATGGTTGTCTCTAACCCCCCCTACCTCTGCGCTCAGGAACTCCAAAACCTCCAGCGCGAAGTAGGCTTTGAGCCTATGCTCGCCCTCGACGGCGGAGACGACGGCATGCAACTCCTCTCCAAACTCATCCTCCAGGCCCCCCTCTTCCTCGCCCCCAAAGGCTGGCTCCTCCTCGAAATAGGGGAACACCAAGCTGAAAAAATAACCCAACAACTCCTTCTGGCCGGCTATTCTGAAGTCGCCATATATAAGGACTGGGCCGGCTTCCACCGCATCGCCCAGGCCCAATTCACCTAGGGAAAATATTGATGGACTCTCTCTCTGTCTGCGGAAACGGCCCCCTCAAAGGCCAAACCTTCGCCTCCGGCTCCAAAAACGCCGCCCTCCCCCTCCTCGCCTCCGCCCTCCTCGCCGAAGGTACCCACCACTTTGAGAATGTCCCAAGGCTTGCCGACATTCGTACCATGCTGAAATTGCTGCGCCACATTGGCTTGGAAACTTCCATGGAGCACAATGCCCACCCCTCCTCCTGCACCCTCCACAACCCCGGAAAGGCCAACCCAGAAGCCCCCTATGAGCTTGTCAAAACCATGCGCGCCTCCGTCTTGGTGCTGGGCCCCTTGCTCGCTAAATATGGAAAGGCCAAAGTCTCCCTGCCAGGAGGCTGCGCCATCGGCGCAAGGCCCATTGACTTGCACCTCAAAGCCCTCTCTGCCATGGGCGCCCATATTTCCCTGTCCGGCGGCTATGTGGAAGCCACTGCCCAACGCTTGCACGGAGCGGACTTTCGCTTTGACACCATCAGCGTTACGGGCACAGAAAACCTGCTCATGGCGGCAAGCCTCGCCAAAGGCACAACACGCATCCGCAACGCGGCCCAGGAGCCTGAAGTCGCGGAATTGGTGGACGTACTCAAAAAAATGGGCGCCCAAATAGAATGGGAAAAACCCAATGAGTTGGTTGTGGAAGGCGTGGAGGCGTTGACACCCTGCCAACACACCGTCTGCGCAGACAGAATTGAAGCCGGTACCCTGCTCGTCGCTGCCGCTATTACGGGCGGTGACGTCTTCGTACAAAATGCACAAGCCGCCCACCTCGGGGCCGTCATTGAGAAACTGCGAGAGGCCGGTTGCGAAATTTCCCAAGAGCACAAGAACGGCCCGGGCCTGCGACTGGTTGCCCCCCCCCACATCCGCCCCCTCCAGTTGCAAACACAGGAATACCCTGGGTTTCCAACCGACATGCAAGCACAATTCATGGCACTGCTCAGCATTGCCGACGGTGACTCGGAAATTGCAGAAAACATTTTTGAAAACCGCTATATGCACGTGGCGGAGCTGTGCAGGATGGGCGCCCATATTCACGTCTCGGGGACGCATGCCCTCATCCACGGCGTTTCCAAACTCTCCGGCGCCCCCGTCATGGCAACGGACTTGCGCGCTTCGGCCTCGCTGGTGCTGGCCGCACTTCGTGCAGAAGGCACCACCACCATTAGCCGCGTCTATCACCTGGACAGAGGCTATGAGCAGCTTGAAGAAAAACTGTCTCACCTGGGCGCAAAAGTGGAGCGCCTCCACGGTTAGGCTGCTTTTCAGTTGCTTCCGAGTTGCGCAAAGCCTGCCCTAAGTCGTAGCATTGTGGTGAACCCATATTTGAAGGAGACGCATAAGAAGATGAATTGCCCCAGTTGTGGTGTTGAAATGGGCACCCTTAAATCCGACGAGCAAAACTTGTCTCACTGCGTGGAGTGCGGAAGTATTTGGATGGACATATCCGACTTAAACCGACTGCTGCTGCAAAACAACCTGCCCGGTTTGGACTCCCTAGGGGGGAAAATGAATTTGGACATGCTCTCCGGCCAATGCCCCGAGTGTCTGGTGGACTTGGTGGAAGTATGCAGTGGCAACCCCCAACTCGCCCTTGCCTATGCCTCTTGCGAGTCCTGCGGCGGCATCCTCGTCATGGATGACTTTTCCGCCTGCACCAATGCAGACGAAGCCTCCAAACACCTCGTGAAATTTTTCACCGCCTTCCAAAACAAAGCCAAAAGAGCCCCGCCTTCCACTGTGTAGTCCCCTCTACCCCTTCCTTTTTGTCAGTGCTATGTCTTTATGGGCCTGCGGCCCGGGCCTTTCTTAACTGAGATATGTCTTTATGGGCCATGCGGCCCGGGCTTTTCTCTGAAACATTTCTTTCTGCCCTCCGGGCGTTGTTCTCTTTGGGCCTGCGGCCCGCGCTTTTCTGCCCTTCAGACGTTGCTCTCTCTGGGCCTGCGGCCCGGGCTTTTTCGCCCTCCGGGCATTCTGCCTCCGGCGGGGAACTTTTTGCTCGCCCAAAAAGTTCCTCAAAAACGGCTCCCTCCGGTG
>JGI24695J34938_10002067_pt1 | contig 15758 bp, 15 predicted proteins | sample TergutCo191P3_FD_34938 | JGI IMG/M metagenome (IMG submission 34938)
CCTTATTTATTTCCTTTCTTTATTTCATTCAAAGCCTGTAAACCAAAAATATCGGTTGTCTTTAATTCTTCAGTTATCGTATTTGGAACAAGCATCATTGAATTGCCCGCTTTTAATCCTTCGTTCAATATCGAAAGAATTTTAAGTTTCATCGCAGGTTCATTGCGCAAATAAATCTGAGACGCTTCTTCCAGTTTGCGCGCAATCTCGATCTCCGCTTCCGCAAGCAGAATACGCCCTTTCTTCTCGCGTTCAGCCTGCGCAACGCGTGAAAGAGAATCTTGCAGAGCTTCAGGAATTTGAATGTCGGTAATCTCGATATGAAGAACGGTAATTCCCCACTCTGTTGTTTTTTTATCAACATCTTCCTGAATCTGCTTTTCGATAATATCGCTGCGTTCAAGAAATGTTGAAAGATCGTTGTTGGAAATCGCGTTACGCAAAGCAGTCTTGGAAGAAAGCACAACAGCGTCAACATAATTTTCAACTTCAAGAACAGCTTTCTGCGGATCCCACACAAGCCAGAAACAAATCGCGTCAACATTTACGGTGACAGAATCGCCTGTCAAAGTTTTCTGCGTGGAAAAATCAGAAACCCTGATGCGGATATCTACAATCTGGTTAATCCTGTCCGCAATAGGAATCAGGAAAAAAAGCCCGGGACCTTTTACCTTGTGGAATTTTCCAAAGCGAAGCACAATAGCGCGTTCCCATTCATCGGCTTTGCGGATCGAGAAAACCAAAAGCGCGACAACAAGAAAAATCGCGATACCTGCCCACATCTGTTTTAAATCTTCCAGATGTAAAGCCGGTTTTTCCGGTATGTGATAAACCATAGACATAATTGCCGCAGCCGCGGCAAGAACGATAAGCCTGATTAAAGCGAGAGTGTAATCCGTCTTTTTTTTCAATTTCATAATTTAACCTCCGGTTTTTCGCGGCTGCATTGCCGCATTATTAAATCGAACAAGAAGCAAAGTTTCATGATTCTTCCTTAATGTGCAAATCAATCAATTTGATCATTTCCCTGTTTTCAACGCCCAGATCGTGTAACTCGTGCACGAAGCGCGCAACCACTTCCCGGATTTTACGGTTCAGGCTGTCGTCTTCCATTACAGGCTTTTTATCAGAGATGTAAGTTCCGCTGCCCACCTGCGTTTCCAAAACCCCGCGAATTTCCAGCTCGTTGTAAGCCCTCGCGATGGTGTTCGGGTTGGTCTTTAAATCAACCGCCAGAGAACGAATCGTGGGCAATTTGTCGCCTGATTTCATCCGCCCCGATAAGATGGCATACTCTATCTGCTGGATAATCTGCCTGTAAATCGGCGCCCCGTTTACCGGGTCCAGCGCAAAGTTGATGCCCTCCTCGTGAGTCTGAAGTCTCGTATCCTTCGTCCTAACCTTTGTACTATTCATCTAGTACAATTCTAAGTGTACTAGTACAATATGTCAAGAAAAATTTTTAATTTTTTTTACGAATTTTTTAGCCATGTACAAAGGACCCTTTTATAGAAGAATTTATAGCGGAAGCACTATAACGCAGAGGATGCGAAGGTTCAAAGAGGGGAAAAGAGGAGTTAAATGACCATTACCAGCGAGGAATACTCGGCGAGGATTTTATCGCCTGTGATAAGGCGCATAGGACAGGTTATGGCTTGGGCAAGGAGCATGTGGTCGAAGGGGTCTTTGTGGATTGGAGGGAGTTCTTTATAAGCATTAAGATAATTATTAGTGATAGGCAGTTCATGAAAAACGTTTATTTTTAAAAAATTTTGTAGCTTATCAAAATTAAGAAATAATGTTTCTTTTCGAATTTTTGTTAAAATCTCCCATAATGATACTGTACTGATAAAAATATCTGAATATTCGGAAGCAATCAGCGCTTTAACCGGAGCAATTCTTTGGGAATCTTCAAAATACCAAATCAATACGCATGTATCTAATAAAAATTTTGTCATAATTTTTTAAATTCCTCCCATGTCATATCGTTATAAAACATCTCATACAGTTCTTCTTCCGTCCAATTTTCCCAGCCTTCCTTATAAGAAATTTCTCCTTTCATGCAGCCGCATGCCTGCGCCCGTAATTTCGCGTTGATTTCCCCTTGATTCGCCGCTTTAAGCATAACCGCAGGTTTCCCATAAGCGCCGATGTAAATGGTTTCCCCCGCTTCTGCTCTTTTTACCAGCTTGGAAAAATTGGTCTTAGCTTCGTGGATTGAGACAGTCTTTGCGGCATAAGCTGCCTGAGGTTCTTCAACATAGGATTCATTATCTTTCATACTAGAATCTTAGTCCATACTGGACTAAGATGTCAACGTTTGGGTGGCTGCTACCATTGAGTCCATCATACGTTTGGGTGGCTGCTACCATTACGTCCACATTTTCTCCGGCTGGTGTCTGCGAACGCCTTTACTACTGCTTTTATTGGTTCGAGTGTTTCTTCAGGCAGGATTGCCAGGTCGTCTAATAATTCTCTGAATTGAATATATTTAGAAATGTCAATTTTCTGCTGATATTCCTTGCCGGTTATAAGATATTCTACGGAAAGATGAAGCGCTGCGGCGATTTTAACTGCTATGTCGGCTGAGGGTATGGATTGCTGAATGCCAAGGTATGAGTCTAACGTCCTCTTTTTAATGCCGATTTTTGCGGCAAATTCCTTCTGATTTAGACCGATATACTCTATTTCTGAGCGTAAACGCTTCGAAAAATTGGACATATACTGAAAAATAACATAATTATATGATTAGCTCTTGTATAAATACATAATTATATGATAATATAAAGAAATCATAATATTATATGATTTCACTATTTTTCATTAACTGTTTGCAGCTATTTATGCAAATAGCTATAGACAAAAAATTCCAGTAATTGAAAAGGAGTATAATTGTGTTTAGAAAAATCAAATGGCTGCCGCTTGTTTTAGCAGCGCTTTTCATTGCGGCTTGTACTGCTGAACCACCGCCGCCCACCGATTTTGTAACCGTGACATTTAGTCCAAATGGCGGTGAAGGCTCGGCGCCGGCAATAACGGGTGAAATCGAAGCTGAGATTCAGCTTCCTTTCGCGACCGGTATTTACAAAAGCGGTCATATATTTGGCGGCTGGAATACCCAAGCGGACGGCAAAGGGACTAACTACAATGCCGGCGATTCCTTTACTATGCCTTCCGGTAATATTACCCTGTACGCCAAATGGGTTCTTATTTACAAAGAATACCCTATAGAAGAAGGGACATTCTCATCAGGTGCGCTTGGAACGAGTTTTACCGGTTTCAGAAAAATTGACAATATATCCAACTACTATAAAGATAATTTTGATATTGCCTCGCTTTATATGAATGGATATACAAGTGTCACCTTACGGTATATTTACACAATCAACGTATGGGGAGATATAGAATATGAAATAAGGTTCCATAATGTACCCAAAAATAAAACGCTTGCCTTTAAGCCTGCTGAAAAACTTAATGGAGACAGCAAATTATTTTCTAGGGACATAGAGTGTACAGTCAATTTATCGGAACTTGAAAACAGTCAAGTCTTTGAAACGCTTGAAATCCAATCATCTTTCCGCATACAAAACCTGCTGTGGGGCGGCGACTTTAAGATTCTCAATAGAAGAGTGTCAGTGACTTTTTCCAGGCAGTAATGTCAGGTACAAAATTAATCCGGGCTTCAGACAAACTGTAAGTTCGGATTAATAAAAAAATATGAGGAGATATACGATGAAGAATAATAATTTTTTGAAAGACATGCGAATCATGCTGTTTATAGCCATTGTAGCTTTAACCGGATTCGCAATGCTTGCTTGCAGCGATGGCTCAGGAACAAATAGAAACCCGGGTGGGAATCCGAATGATAACCCGGGCGGGAACAACAACCAAACACCAACAGCTTCCGATTATGATATTGCCAATTTGGACCAGAAACATGGAAATGTTATCGCAGTTACAATAACTGCGAAGAGCGGAATGTCACCTGGGGCTTTAAGTAATATCCGATATGCAGGAAATACGGAAGTTCCGCAAACAATTGGAACATATGCTGTATATTTTAGTGTCGCAGCGGCAACAGGATGGAATGCGGCGCCGGATATTTTTGCCGGAAATCTTGTTATAGATAAATATTATATAGGCGACACAGGACCAGGCGGCGGCATAGTATTCTATGACAAGGGAAGCGTTTCTAATGGCTGGCGTTATCTTGAAGCCGCTCCTGTTAATCATGGGGCATTGAGATGGTCATCATCAGATTATGCCACTACATTGATTGCAGGAACCGAGGCAGCAATAGGAACAGGCAAGGCAAACACAGCCGCGATTCTTGCTGTAGACGCAAACGCTCCAGCCGCAAAAGCATGCGCCAGTTATCGCGAAGGCGGAAAAGACGACTGGTTTTTGCCAAGCATAGACGAATTAAACGAAATGTATAAAGCGAGGAGCTATTTAGGTATGTCGTCAGATACTTTCTGGTCTTCTTCGCAGTACAGTAACTATCGCGCGTGGGGTCAGCATTTCGGCCATGGCTATCAGGACTACACCTACAAGGACTACGGCTACCGCTTTGTTCGTGCCGTCCGGGCTTTTTAACACTTGAACCCTTTAACCTAAAATACGGGGCTGCCCAAGAAGTAACTCTTGGGCAGCCTTTTATTTGGTTCAATTTAAAATTTAAATAGATTAGAAATTTTGAAGATATCAAATAGTATTACGCCGTCTTATCTTTATTTAACCGGAATATCCAAAATATAATGGTAGCAGCCGCCAAATTTCATAGCATTGAATGTTAATAAATGCACACCATCTGGAGTACGGATTATAATAGTTAACAATGTGTACAAGCAGGGCAGGCGGCGCCCGCGGGCGCGGAAAACAATTTTGGAAGTTCCCCGCCGGAGGAGACTTGTAAACCGACAACAACCCACTCTGAGGTTATAAAAGTAAATCATCTAAAATGCGCAGATATCTCTTGTAAAAAAACTAATCCTACTCCATTTTAGATGATTTAAGGCTCCGTAGGCGGACTCTTCCAATGTTTTCCGCGCCTGCGGGCGCCGCCTGCCCTGCTTGTACGGATGAGATGAATACTGTACTGGATATAAAAAAATAATTGACAAGTGAATTGGAACCTTTTTACTTCTTCCTATCCCCCGCTGAACTTTTAATCTCCAGCAGCATCGGCACCATAGAAAATCCCAAGTCTTTGCGTATGCGGTTCTTTAAATACGAAATATAGGAATCGCTTACCGCCTGAGTGCGTGATGTAAAGAAAATAAAATGAACAGGGTTTGCCGATTTTTGTACGGCGTATTTTACTTTAAAGCGGGTGCGGGGACCTGTGGGCGGCGGATGCTCTGTAAGCCATTGTTCAAGGGCTTGGTTCAACTGTGATGTGCTAATACTTGTGTTGAGCTGCTTATACATTTTTACCGCTGTGCTTAAAATTTTATCAACGCCAAAGCCGTCTTTCGCGCTTACGGGAATTATCGGGGCGTATTCCATCTGCCCGAACTGGAAATGAATTTTGTCTTCGGCGGTTTTAAAAGTGTTTTTCTGCTGAGGCATTGTGTCCCATTTGTTAAGCGCAAGAATTATTCCCCTTCCTTTGTCGTGGGCAAGAGCGGCGATTTTTTTATCCTGCTCTGATAAACCTTCGGCTGCGTCGATCATCAATACTACAATGTCAGAGTCGCTGATTGTTTTAATCGCGCGATTAACTGAATAGTATTCGATGTTTTCCGAAACTTTTGCCTTTCGCCGGATGCCGGCTGTGTCAAGAATAATAAACTCCTGCAACTTCCATTTAAACCTGCCTTCGACAGTATCCCGCGTAGTTCCGGGAATTTCGCTCACAATGGAAGCGTTTGCGCCTGTTAATCTGTTTGACAGCGTGGATTTTCCGGTGTTTGGTTTTCCTAAAAGCGCGATGCGGATTACCTGCTCTTCATACGATTCCGTAACTTTGGAAAAATCAAGGCGGCTTAAAATTTCCTGCTGGAGTTCGCCGATATTATCGCCGTGTTCGGCGGAGATCATTAAAACTTTTTCAAAACCAAAACTCATTACGTTCCATGAATCGGCTTCAAGCCTTCCGCCCTCTGTTTTATTTACGCAGACGATTAATTTATTCCGGTACGGACGCAAAAGTTCTATAAGTTCTTCGTCTTCGCTTGTTGTTTCACCTGCTTCAAGGAGAAGCACAACAAGGTCGGCTTTTTTGATTGTGTCGATGGTTCTTTCAACTACCAGTTTGTCGATGCCTTCAACATCGGCAAGTTTAAAACCTCCTGTGTCAATCAGGCGAAGAGGCTTTTCGTTGATTAAACAATCCGCTTCAACAGGATCGCGCGTAACGCCAGGCGTTGGGTCCGTAATCGCTCTTCGCTTGCGAAGAAGGCGGTTAAAAAGCGTGGATTTCCCAACATTCGGACGACCTGCGAGAACTACAACAGGAAGGTTAGCGTATTTTAAATTTGTAAGCATTATTTTACCTTCTTTTTAATTATGTCAATTAATCCTTTTAAATTTTGATCTTTTACAGCTGCCAGCATTGCAATTCCAAGAAGAAGATAAAAAAACGCGTTTATCGCAAGAGGCGCGCCGCAGGAGATTAATCTGCCATGCCCTGCAAATATTTCACATAACACAGGAGAGAGAAAATAAATCGGAATAACCGCAAGAGCGGAAAGAACAAGCATTTTAAAAATGTAGAGGAGAGAAGGACCGATTACAGAGCCAATTTTAATTTTTGGATTTCTTCCAAGAAAAATTATCAATATGACAGTGTTTACCGCGCTTGCGATTGTTAACGCAATCGCGATTCCCGCTCCGTGAAACGGACCGACCAGAACCGCGGCAAGAGTGATGTTTACGGCAAACGATATAATTCCCGCGATTGTAGGCGATTTTGTATCACTCTGCGCGTAAAATGCGGGCGCTATTACGCGGTTAAGAGCGATAAATAAAAGTCCCGGCATATGAAAAGTAAACGCCGCAAGAGTAAGAGCGACAGACTGTTCGTCGAAACTGTGAGTTTGAAAAAGCAGGCGGATTAAATTTTCTCCTTCCATAAGAGAAAAAAAAGTGACAGGAATTGTAATCATCGCGATTATGTTAACAGAAGAAACAAGACGCGTGTTGTAAATATCCCACTGAGATGTTTTCGCGTATTCTGTTAGATTTGGAAGCATCACTGTGCCGATACTCACAGCGAAAACGCCCAGAAAAAGTTCCTGAAGACGCAGAGAGTACTGAAGGCTGGAAACAATTCCTTCGCCTGCGCGCCCTGCAAGAGCTGTGGAAACAAGATCGTTTAATTGATACGCTGCCATACCGACAATTGTTGGGGCGATCAGGCGTAGCACTTTACGCACGCCGGGATTGTTAAATGCGCGTTTTAATCCGGTAAAAAAAAATTTATACCCTTTTTGTATAATAAAAGGCAGTTGAATCGCGCCTTCAAGAAAACCGCCAATAAGGATGCCTATCGCCATTGCGCGGGCAGGGTTGGCGGTATAAGGACTAAGCGCGTATGCGCAGACAATTGTAGCAATGTTTAATAAAATCGGCGCAAGCCCGGACGGGGTAAAAATGTGAAGGCTGTTAAGAACTCCTTGAAACAAAGCGGCAAGCGAAATAAAACCAAGGAATGGAAACATTACGCGCGTTAAAAGAACTGTCTCGTCAAATTCTTCGATGCCGAAAATGCGCACAAGCAGAGGAGCTGTAAGTATTCCTGCGCAGACAAGAAGCGTCACAATGAATGTTAAAAAAGTAAACATGCACGATAAAAATTCGCGCGTTGTTTCTTGCTGCGTTTTATCTTTGCCGCTTTCCAGTAAATGTTCTTTGAATGTGGGAATAAAAGCTACGGAAATCGAGCCTTCGGCGCAGAGCCGCCTGAACAAATTGGGAAGCAAAAACGCGACAGAAAACGCGTCGGAAAGAGCTGTAGTGCCAAGGAACCTCGCTTTTACCATTTCTCTTACAAGACCCAAAATGCGCGAAATTAAAGTAAGAAGCGAAAGAACCGAACCGTGGCGGACCAGAGAAGCGGCTGTCTGCGGGATATTTTCTTGCTGAGAGTCATTTTTTGGGATAGTTTGGCTGCAATTTTCACTTGTTTTTTCCATAACTCTTTTATACAATATACTAGGAATAGGAAGATGATAGCAATAGACTCCGGGTCTGCTCAGGCGAAAAGCGCGGCTTTTGCGCTTGCGACGGGCTGGGAAAATTATATGAATAGTACCGATAAAATGACGAGCTGCCTCAGTGAAATGAGGAAGGCGGCTATCGATATTATTTGCCAAACCGGATACGCTGATGATTCTGTTTACGACAGTCTGGAAAAATCATACATCAACAACTTTATAAGCCCCGAACCCGATTTTGACGAAATTAAAAAAACGCTGAAAGCTCTCGCGGCGATAAATACAGACAAAACGGTAGATCTTCTTTTTATATTTTTGCAGGGGCTTCATCAAAAGAAACACAAAGGCATATGGACAATCAAGGAACGGCGCATTTTCCCGTGGGTGGTAACCGCGATCGCTTTGTCAAAAATTAAATCAAGAAATATATGGAATCTTTTAATGGTAATTTTCCGCACGGATTTATATTCAAACTCCGAGCGCATGTACGCAAAAAACGCGTTAATAAGAATAAAAGCCGCAAATCAGCATCCCGCGGCGCAGGATTGACTATTTCTTGTCAAAAATAAATACGCTTGGTAAAGAAGGATTCTCAAGATGTTCTTTCGCTTCTTTAAGATGATGAACTGCGCATATATCTTTAGGATCTTCGTCAAGAACTTTATGGAAGCGTTCAATGGCTGCCGCATAATCTTTCATGTGGTATTTTCGCACGCCTGATTCAAAAACTTCTTTTGTCGATAATCGTTTTTTTCTTTCTTCAGGCGTAAGAGCGTCAAGCATATCGAATAATCCGACTACAACATTTACGCCCGCCGCCTGCACCATGCCGATAAAACGATATTCAAATTCTGATTCATGACCGGCAAGCTGATTCAGCGTGTCGCGCGTGATAAGAAGACCCGATCCCGTATGTTTTGTAAGCCCTTCAACGCGCGAGGCAAGATTGACGTTAGCCGAAATGACAGTGCTGGAGAGCCTTTCGTTTTCGCCGACAATACCCATCATAACGGAACCTGAATGAACGCCGACGCCGATATTGATTCCGTCTACGCCGATTTCCACTCTGGTGCTCTTATTCACAACAAGCTGGTTAAATAACTCAATGCCGGCGCGCGCCGCGTCCAAACCGTTAACGAAAAGCGCCATCGCGGCGTCTCCGATATATTTGTCTACAAATCCGTTGTGCTTGCGAATAATGGGACCTGCGATGCCAAGTATTTTATTAATAAATATAAAATTTTCGCGCGCCGTCATCATCTCGGAATTAATTGAAAAATACCGGATATCAAAGAACAATATGTTAATATCCCGCTGTATGTTGTCGCCCAGCTTCATTTTTGTAATGTCAGAGACGCCCAGCTGTTCCATAAACTGCACAGGCACGAATCTTATTGTTGATTCATTCAGTTTTGTTATGCGATCAAATTGAAACTGAAGCTCTTCCGCCATATTGTTAAGACCGTGGCTCACTTTGCCAAGTTCGTCACGAGCCAGATAAATTACGCGCGCAGAACGATCTCCGCTTGCGATGTTATGCAAAACTCTTCCAACAACGGAGAGCCGTTTTACAATAACGGAAATTAATATACAAAGAGCGGCAAGAATAATTACGCATACAACCGCTACGATAAACGCAATGTACCTTTTAAGTTTTGCGCTGTTAATTTCATGGCCTGTCATGTCAAGTCCGATTTCCAGTTTGCCCGCAATTCCTCCTTTGCTGTTGTACACAGGCGCGGTTGCGAAGGTCCACTTGCCGTTAAAAAGTTCGGTGGTATCTACAATAGGCTGTCCGCTGACAATCTTTTCATAATCTTCTCCCGTAACAGGTTCGTCAGTGCGGAAGAGATTCCACTCTTCTTCGGAAATAACGATAACATATTCAAAATTATCGCCCTTGTATAACGCCGCATAATATGACTGATTCCATGGATCGGCGTTATATCCGACTATCTCTTTTATTAATATGGAAAGCCTTTTATATTCATCGCTGTGAACGTCTTTAATGGAGTTTATTTTATCAAGATCATCTCCGTCTATTAAACTCGATGAAAGAACGGCAAGACCTGTCATCTCTTTGTACAACGCGTCGTTGAGCTGTTCTGTCATTATGTTAAACGTCAGAGTAAAAACAATAATAAACGCGATTACCAGTAACGGAATGATAACAACCGTCAATTTTATAAAAAGCGAAATATAACCTTTGAGTATTCCAACAAACAGAATGGAAAACCCAGCAATGAAACATAAAATTCCAATTATTAGAGCTATCTGCACAATTGCAATTTGCGCTCTTTCTTTAAGCGGAAGAAGAAGTTCTCCGTCATAAGCGATAAAATCAGCGCCGCTGTAAAGCCATACTATTTCGCCGAATACGCCTGCGAACGCGTTCCTATAAAAACCAAAACCTTTAAGCGAAGTTTCTTCTCCCTGCGCTCTTAATAAATCAAAAAATCTTTGAGGAATTACGCGGTCTATGGATGTATTTGTTATGCGAAATAAATCATTGGATGCCATGTCAAAGAAAACAAGATTATCGTTATCATCATAAAAAATAAACCACGGAATAACGCCGCCTTCAGTCAGGCTCCAGTCATAGGAAGCGCGCAGTTTCGGCTCTGCGCCGTCCGTTACCTGATATATGTCGCCGTCGCGAAGGACATATGCGTAGTTGCGCATATCTTTAAGGACAAGCTGCGCGACCATAAAATTCTCGATTGGTTTTCCCGGTAAATATTCCGTTATGGATGCCTTAACCATCTGATCCCGGAACGTGTCGTAATAGTACATTGTAACCTTATCTTTTTCCGTTTGAGAAAAAGTAAGTATGCCGTTTTCATAGCGGAACGAACCGAACTGCGAAAACAACCTGGGGTTATTGTAAGCGTCATTATAACTTATGCTCAGGATGTCTTTGACATAATTTCCATGATTGTCATATTTTCTGATTATGTCGCGTTTCGTTAAAAGCGCGTCATATTCCGCTTCTATCGCGTACACATACAGGTTCCCGGAATCGTCAATCGCGAAATCAATAAGACGGATATATTCGTCCAATTTATCTACTTCGATGGTATAGATTATATGACCGTTTTTTTCCATGCAGACAAGCCGGAATGAACCGTTATCGATCACATAGATATTGCCGTCTCTTTCATATTTTGCCGCGGCGGGCGATGACAAAGTTGTGGTCCGTTGAAAAGGCTTATTTTTTAAAATATCGATATTAAAAAAGCAAAAAAGTCCAAAACCGATAAAACCCGCCATGCAGACTGCGAAAATAATCCATAATGTTGATTTTTTCATAATAATTCATTCTAACATATATTCCGGTGTCAGTCACCTGTTAAATTAATACAAAAAAGTGAAATAACCAAAAAAAGGTGTCAGTCACCAATTAATAAAATACAATAAAGTATAATAAAAAAAGGCTGCCCTCAGACAGCCCCTTTTTAAAAATCGTTTCGCGATTTTAATTAATAATCCATTCCTCCCATGCCGCCCATTCCGCCGCCCGGCATTGCAGGAGCTTCTTTCTTTTCGGGAATGTCGGTGATGGCGCATTCTGTTGTGAGCAGTAAGCTTGCAATTGATGCCGCGTTCTGCAATGCGGAGCGTGTGACTTTCGCAGGGTCGATGATACCGGCTTTGAGCATGTCTACCCATTCCATTTTAGCGGCGTCAAAACCCATGCCTCTCTTTTCGTTCTTCGCGCGGTCTGCGATCATTGCCGCGTCAACGCAGGCGTTTTCGGCGATTTGGCGAATCGGCTCTTCAAGCGCGCGTTTAACAATTTTAAAGCCGACCTTTTCGTCGTCGGTAAGTCCGCTCATGTCAGCCTTATCAAGCGCGAGAGCCGCTTGAATAAGAGCGATTGCGCCGCCGGGGACGATGCCTTCGTCGATGGCTGCGCGTGTCGCGGATAAAGCGTCTTCTACGCGGTGTTTCTTTTCTTTAAGTTCAACTTCTGTCGCGGCTCCAACATTGATAACCGCAACGCCGCCTGCGAGTTTCGCAAGGCGTTCCTGAAGTTTTTCGCGGTCGTAATCGCTTGTGGTGTCTTCGATCTGAGCTTTAATCTGCGCGATTCTGTCTTGAATTTCTTTTTGTTTTCCCGCGCCGTTAATAATCGTGGTGTTGTCCTTGTCGATTTTAACAGTCTTCGCCTTTCCAAGCTGGGAAATATCGGTGTTCTCAAGTTTAAGCCCTAGCTCCTCGGAAATTACTTCGCCGCCTGTAAGAATGGCGATATCTTCCAACATTGCTTTACGGCGATCGCCGAAACCGGGCGCTTTAACGGCGCATGTGCGCAGAACTCCGCGCAGGCTGTTTACTACCAGTGTTGAAAGCGCTTCGCCGTCGCAGTCTTCCGCGATGATAAGAAGCGGTTTGCCGCTCTGTGCGACTTTTTCAAGCAGCGGAAGCATATCCTTCATGCTGGAAACTTTTTTATCGTGGATAAGAATGAAAACGTCTTCGTAGACGCTTGTCATGGTGTCGCGGTCTGTTACGAAATAGGCGGAAATATAACCGCGGTCAAACTGCATACCTTCGACAAATTCAATCGAAGTATCCATTGTTTTGGATTCTTCAACGGTGATAACGCCGTCTTTGCCGACCTTTTCCATCGCGTCCGCGATTGTGTTGCCGATTTCGCTGTCGTTATTCGCGGAAACTGAGGCAACGTGGGAGATTTCTTCCTTATCTTTGATAGGTTTGGAATTTTTCTTGATTTCTTCGACTGCGATTTCGACTGCTTTGTCGATGCCTCTTTTAAGTTCGAGGGGGGTCATGCCCGCTGTAACGGCTTTAAGTCCTTCTTTTACCAGCGAATAGGCAAGAACCGTAGCGGTTGTGGTTCCGTCGCCTGCGACGTCATTCGTCTTTGTCGCGACTTCTTTTAAAAGCTGGGCTCCCATATTTTCGTAAGGGTCGGCAAGTTCCACTTCTTTTGCTACAGAAACTCCGTCCTTTGTAACTGTAGGGGCGCCGAATTTCTTGTCTAAAAGGACATTTCGCCCTTTTGGACCGAGAGTAACCTTAACAGCCTTGGAAATCTGCTCAACTCCGGATAGCAGTTTTCTTCGGGCTTCTTCGTTGAACATTAACTGTTTTGCCATATTATGTCTCCTAAATTAGTTAAAATAAACCAGCTCAAACCTGAGCCTACCAACAGGCTACCAGATATTAAAAATCTCTTCAATAGGGATAAATCAATTCTCCGGCTTGGCAAGAGCAGTAACCAGTAATTCGCCGAGGGCGGAGGCTTCGATTTCGGTTAAAGTGACGCCTTTGCCCATTTTTTCGTGGTTTGGAGCCCAGTCCCTGATATCGAGTTTGGGCGCTCTGCCGCTCCAGGAGACCAAATTCAACTCTTTTTGCCAGCCGGTCTTTTCCTGCGAAATGACCCCGAAATGTTTAACAATCTCGTAACTAAAATTATCCATAATGGACTACCTCTTTTTATTGATTTTATAGAACAGGGTACCATATAATTAAGATAATATCTGCTTGAAATAAGGCATATTTCGTTGTATACTCATACCATCAAACTGAATTCCGTACCGCGGGTAGCCGCGTTGGAGGTTCCCTAGAAGGAGGGACATATGAAAAAAAATGTCATTTTAATATTGATAGCACTGTCGATCACCGCGCCGGCGGTTATTTCCTGTAAAACAGCCGCTCCCCCGGCAGAGCCTGTAAAAGAAGCTGTCTCAACATTAGCTTCCGATACGGTAAAAGCCAGAGCCGATAAGGCAAGGCAAGAGGCGATGGATTTTGAAAGTAATTCTTATTTCCCAAGCGAATGGGAAGCCATCGAAGCCAAGTATAACGCAGCCGGTAATATCGTCGAATATGAAGCGGCGGCAAACGCCTATGACGAACTAAAGAAAAAGGCGATCCCGCTTTATGCCCAGGCAAGAGAAGACGAAGTACTTGCCGCAAGGGAGCAGTTAATCGCGACAGGGTTTACAGAATATTTTCCGCAGTATCTGGAAAATGCCGATAAAATGGCTCTTGCCGCGAACGATAAATACCAGAAAGGCGAATATTACGAAGCAAGAGAAACAGCCGCGTCCGCGTTAAAAGAATACGAAACATTGCATGAAGGCGCTAAAGTATATTTAACCAGACAGGAAGTGATCGATCGCGGCTTTACACAGTACGACTCGGAAAATTTCCTGAAAGCCGATGATGTAGCGCAGGGCGCAATCGAAGCGTTTGACGCTAACGACAGAGAAAAAGCTTTTGCCAGAATGGAAGAAGCTCAGCTTCGGTATAATCTTGTGCTTTCAAACGGATGGGTCGCTTATGCCGCCGACAGAAAAACATCGGCTAGCGAAGAAAGAGAACTTGCGATTGCCGAAAGAGCCCATGTCGCCGCGCGCGATACATTCCGCAGGGGTGACGCTATTTATTTTGAGGCGGAAGAACTTTTCGCGTCGGAGAAATATTCAGACGCGGCGATTAAGTTTGTAGACTCAGAAGCGATTTATGCGATTTCCAGACAGGAGACAGAAGAGAAGCGCCTAAGAGCCGAAGAAGCGATTAGGATCGCGGAAGAGAAGATAGAAGAAAGCAGCGAATCAGCCAATGAGGCTGAAAGAATAATTGAAGGAGGTTCAAAATGAGCCGAAAAATTACTATTGCACTGTTTGTATCCCTGTTCTTTGCCGTTTCAGCGTTTGCGCATGATCTGCCGGGACCGGATATGAAGATCCCCGTTTTTAAACCTGTTACGTATTTTGCCGTAGCAGTCGGCGAGGATGAATCGGCGATCCCCGATGGCATTGCCAATAATAAATTCTATCTTGAGAGTCTGAAGTTCAACAGACTGGCGATGGAGATGTACGATATTGGCGATTACGACGCTTCCGCGGGTTTTGCCCAGGACGCGATCCGTTATGCCGAACTTTCAGACGAATATGTTTCAGCTCAGCTTATAGCCGAAGCAAAACGTCTTATCGCATGGGCGGATAAGAATAACATTGCCGCAAGGTTCCCGAACAATTACAACGAAGGCGTCAATCAATATGACATTGCCGTCGCTTCTTACTCCAATGAAGAATGGAATGACTCAATTACCGCCTCGATTAAAGCGATAGAAATTTTTGCCGCCTTTGAATCAGGCAAACCTGTAGCGACAACAATCGCTTCATCAAGAGCCGGACTGGCAAAGCAATACACCGTCAGAACATGGCGCGTAGAAAGAGACTGTCTGTGGACCATCGCGGGTTACCCCTGGGTTTACAACGATCCATGGAAATGGAAAGTTCTCTATGAAGCAAACAAAGATAAAATGCCCGAACCGGGTAATCCCAATCTAATCGAGCCCGGCATGGTCCTTGATATTCCCAGCATCGAAGGCGAAACCAGACAGGGAATGTGGAGACCCTAGATTTTTTGCCGCGAACCACCCTATGCAGCTTAGCGTTAGCGTGGTTCGCGCAAGAGATCTCTGTTTTAGACATAATTCATTATTCTAATTTTATTTCCCTTGTAAAATTCAAAAAAATGTGTTAGACTACAATTAATAAACGGGTTAGAGGTAGTGGAAGCCTGAAGCCCAAAAAACGCCTTTTAAGGAGGAGTTAT
>JGI24695J34938_10002068_pt1 | contig 15758 bp, 8 predicted proteins | sample TergutCo191P3_FD_34938 | JGI IMG/M metagenome (IMG submission 34938)
TTTAACTTTTCTATTGACAAGAACATGTTTTAATTGTTAGAATTACCTTAGGTAAAAAAGCGAAAAACCACGATCAAAATGAACATTTTTGATCATTTTTCTAATATTTTAAATATTTTTTCCGCTTAATTTTCGTGAAATATAAACGATCGATGACGCTATCCCGCGGGCATCCTTCGCCTCCTCGTTTTGTTCTCCTGCCTTGAGTGGCGCGAGGAGGCTGTCCAGTAGGCCGCGGCCGGCCTCGCTCCAGCAGGTGATCATCATTCCCGCGAGGCTGCCTTTATAACCCTTTTCTCCGGCGGACTTTTCATATTTTATGGCTTCGTCCAGCAGAAAGCGGGTCTGCTTCAATTCCCTCCAGCCTGCGGGAATTACTGTGAAGCCCTTTTCGAGTAACGCTTCTATTCCGGCGAAACCTTTTTCATTCATCTCGTAGTGCCAGTCAGCGAGAATAATATCCTTTGGTATCATGCCGACGGCCTTCCATGTGCCCCAGATATCCCCCTCCCACGCGTGGTAGCCAAAGGCTTCCGCGTCATTCAGGCGGTCCGCCCACATCATCATTTTTCTGCCTTTCTTTTTAACGATATGATCGTAAAGTATATTTACAACGCGCGCGAAAAGCGCGGCTCTGTCTTTGCCTCTGCAATTCGGGCAGTTCTCGTCAGCTAACGAGAACACTTCGTCCATGCCGGTGTGAATAATTTCCGCGCCAAAGTCATCAGCGATTTCATCGATCATCGGTAAAACATATTTGTATACATCGTCATTTGACGCGCACCAGCTATGACAGTAAAACTCAAGATCGGGCGTGTTTTCCGCGTCTCCGTCTTCCGGTACATCCGGCGTTTCGTCAAATTCGGGGTGCAGTTTCAGCAGCTTGTTTTTTTCAAAGCGCCATCCCTGATGACCGAGACACATAAAAAGCGGGACAATTTGTATGCCGAGTTTTTTCGCCGCCTCCGCTGTTTTTCGCGCCTGCTCTCTGCCGAATGTGCCGTCCGCGAGTTCAGGAAAACAGCGGTAATTATACCCGGGGTTGAACTCAAGGCATAAATGATTTANACCTAACGGAGCCAGCCCTTCTTCCATATACTGAATAAGTTTATCAGTGACATCCGCGTCTTTTATCCGCAGGTGAACGGCTATTGTTCTTTCCGGCATACTGCCCCCTTACCGCAGCGGTTTTTTATGGTATCCTTTTTATGAAGCAGCGGGCTTCATATGTTTTTGCAGCAGAAGTGTTTGAATAACTCTATTATACAAGCGATTTAATTTCCGGCAAGGAGGCGCGTCATGAAAAAGATAAGGTTTGGTAAAACTGGTTTAATGGTAAGCAGGATCGCTTTCGGCGGAATCCCGATAATGAGGCTGTCAAAGCCTGATGCCGCGAATCTTGTGCGCGAGTCAATCAATATGGGCGTTAATTTTATTGATACAGCGCACGGTTACACAGACAGCGAAGAAAAAATCGGGCAGGCGATAACAGGAGTGAAGCGCGATGAAATTATTATCGCGTCCAAATCACCGGCGGACGATAAAAAAACCTTTCTGGAACATGTCGATCTCAGCTTAAAAAGGCTTGGCACGGATTATATCGATATTTACCAGTTTCATGGAATCAGCTCGCGGGCAAAACAAGACGCTGTCTTCTCTCCGGGCGGCGCGATGGAAGGAATGAACGAAGCTGTAAAAGCTGGCAAGATACGTTACCCCGCTTTTTCTAGCCACAGTATTCCAATTGCGATGGATTTGATGAAAACAAATCTTTTCACGTCTTTACAGCTTCCTTTTAACTATATTGACTTCGCCGCGGCTGAAGAAGCGGTAACTCTCGCGAAAGAGCTTGATATTGGTTTTATCGCGATGAAGCCGATGGGCGGCGGGCTTCTTGATAACGCGGGCCTGTCCTTCCGTTATCTGCTGTCTTTCGACAGTGTAATACCGGATCCCGGAATTGAGAAAATAGAGGAGATAATGGAAATCATCGGTATCGCGGAAAAAGAGGAGCCTCTCTCGGAAAAAGACATGGATGAAATTAAAAGGCAGCGTTTAGAGTTCAGCTCCTCATGGTGCCACCGCTGTGATTATTGCCAGCCGTGCCCGCAGGGAATCGCTATAAGCCTCGCGTTATGTGTAAAGAGCGCTTTTAAACGGATGACAAAAGAGCGCGCTCATTCATTTGTCGGTCCTTCAATAGAGAAAGCGAAAACCTGTACGCGATGCGGAACCTGTACGGGGCGCTGTCCGTATAATCTTGATATACCGTCTCTTTTAAAAGAGCAGATTAAGGCGTATGAGGCGATGCCTGAATAAATAAAAATATTCAATAAAATAAATATTCCGTCTTTTAAAAACACCCGCAGATGTTTTTCATTTTAGTTTATCTTTAAAGAATCCCGCGATTATATCCCAGAGCGGACGCTGAAAAAACCGCGCGTCAGCGTGTTCCGCGCCTTTTAAAATTAATAAACGCGCGTCGATGTTTTTCTTTATTAGCGCGTCGAAGAACATTTTTCCCTGCTCGAAGGGAACGGTTGTGTCTTCTGTTCCGTGCAGGATCAAAAACGGCGGAGCGTACTGTGTTATGTGATTTACGGGATTGATGATACCTGTATACTGACTGTCGTTTATATCGCCCGCGAAGAAAGGAAGGCGCATGTTTGACTCTCGCGCCATTTTCGCTATATCGCATGGCATGTACCACGGGCAGGCTGCCTGCACCGCGCTTGATTGATCAAGATGCGCGCCCTTCTCTAATTCATTATCGCGGATAAGGGAAACCATCGCTGTAAGGTATCCGCCGGCGGATTCTCCGGCTATGCCGATTTTTTCCGTATCTATTGAGTAACGTTTCGCGTGAGCGCGGAGAAAACGAATCGCGGCTTTAATGTCGATTATCGCGCCGGGAAAAGGAGCTTCATGGCCGAGCCTGTATTCCGCGCTCGCTACGGTAAAACCGCGCCGCGCGAGATCCGCCAGATACGGAATGTGAGCGCCTTTATCCATTTGCGTCCACGCGCCGCCGCATATCCAGATAACGCACGGGTACCGCTTTTGATCAGTTTGCGGATAAATTATATTCATTTTTAAATCGCGCGTTACGTGGCCGAACCACGCGTCTTGTTGAGCGTATGTTACATTCTCATCAAGATAATAAACCGGATCTTCCGCGTCGAGTTTTATTGTTTCTTCTTTCATGTTTTTCTTTATATCAGTTTCTCAAGCTCATTAACAAGATTTCCGAAAACATCGCAGGCGGCGTTTACAGGTTCAGGCGAGCTCATATCCACTCCCGCGATTTTTAACGCGTCAATGGGGAAGCGCGAGCCCCCGGATTTTAAGAAAGTGAAATAATCATTTCTCTCTTTTTCTCCGCCGTCAAGAACGCGGCTTGCCAGAGCGAGCGCCGCGGAAACGCCGGTTGAGTATTTGTAAACATAAAACGCGCTGTAAAAGTGCGGAATGCGCAATCCTTCAAGATCGCTTGATTCTTCAAAAACCATTTCAGGGCCGAAATATTTTTCCAGAAGTTTTCTGTACTCCGCGCGTAAAATTTCGGCCGTAAGGGGCGTTCCCCCTTCTTCAAGCTCATGCGTTATTTTCTCGAATTCAGCGAACATAGTCTGACGGTATAATGTGCCAAGAAGCTCGTCTGTCCGTTTGTTTACAAGGTATAACCGCGTTTCCCTGCTATCCGTCTGTTTCAGAAGATAACGGAACAAAAGTTCCTCATTAAATGTGCTCGCCACTTCAGCTTCAAAGATTGTGTAATTATAGTGCATAAAAGGATTAGCGCGCGATGAATACCATGAGTGCATTGAGTGGCCGCCTTCATGCGCTAAGGTAAAGACATCGCCGATTGAGTCATCCTTGTAGTTCATGAGTATGTAAGGGTCTCCTGTAAAACTTCCGGCGGAAAAAGCGCCTGATCTTTTGCCTTTATTCTCGTAACGGTCAGCCCAACGGCTTAAAAGCCCGCTCCTCAGGACAGAAACATACTCATCACCTAACGGAGACAGGGCGCTGCTGATAAGGTCTACCGCTTCGTTCCACGCGGTGATCTTTTTTATATTGGGGACGAGCGCTGTGTATACATCGTAATGGCGCAGTTCCTGTAAATTTAATGCGTGTTTTCGCAGCGTGTAATAACGGTGTAGATAGCTGAGTTTGCCGCTAACGGCTGAGATAAGGCTGTCATAAACAGTCTCGCTGACATTGTCCGGGAAAAGAGCCGCCTGCCGCGCCGAAGAGTAGCCTCTTACTCGCGCGTTTATCACATCCTGCTTGACAGAGCCTGAGTATAAACTGGCGATGGTTGTTTTATGCGCGTCATAACAGCCGTATAATTTTTCATAAGCCTGTTTTCGGATAACGCGGTCGCTGTTTTCCATAAAAATTGAAAACGTAGACTGCGAAAGAGGGCGGGGCCCCTGCGGAGTGTCGATCTCGCCGAAATTTATATCGACATTTGTAAGTACAGAGAATGTGTCGCTTGCCGCTCCTTCATTCTCGCTGTATAGCGAGATTATTTTTTCCTCTTTGTCGCTTAAAATATGAGGTCTGTACCGGATGATTCTTTGAAGATATACACGGTAGTCGGTAATCCGCTCATGCGCGAGCAATGACTCCATTTTTTTTTCGGGGATCGCGAGTATCTCCGGTTTTTCCCACGCGGCGGCGGCCTGCGCTTTTGCCGCGGCCATTGTGATTTTTCCCGTCATCGTGCGCGCGAGGCTGTCGCCTTCATCTTCTGTCTGCCTTAAAAACGCGTAACTTCCAAGCCGCTCGCCCAGTATATAAAGATCGCGGCTGTAATCTAGGTATTCCGCGAGGCTTTCCGTGGAGTTTCCCAATGTTCCCCGGAATGTCGGTATTTTTTCCGCTGTTTTCTCAAATTCAGCTAGAGCGGCGTTCCACTCCGCGTCATTCTTAAAAAGTTTTGACAAATCCCATTTATCGCCGGACAGGACATCCTTGCGAAGGGGAATTTTTTCCGGGCAGTCATGTACGTTATTCGACATTTTTTTCTCCTTAATGATTATTTTTTACTTAACGCGGCGACCGCGGCTCCGTATAAGCTTGCCTGTTCCACGGGGGAAATTATATATGGGCGCGGCTTGTCTTTAAACAGCATCTGATGAAGATGGGATTCGAGAGCGCGGCGCATTCCCTTATATATTAAATATGTTGTGCCTTCCACCGCGACGCGGACAGGCGAGTACGGCTCAAAGCCGGGGTTCACCCGTTCAATTGTCGCGGCCACTACAGCCGCTGAGAAAAGAGCGCCGCGTTCTGTTACTATGGATGTTATATACTGAACCGCGGCGAGCGCGCCGCCTTCCTTTTGGCCGAATAGAGAGCCCAGCGGTCCCTGCGCTGTAAGAGGCGCGTGCGTAAATTCGTTTAGATGCCTTGTCTCAAGATGCGGCATCGCGAGAAGCTCATCGGATTTCGCGAACTGAATGACTTTATCTTTTACCGCCTGTTTTAAAATGTGCAGGGTCAAAGGACCTAGATACGCGCCGGCGGATGCTTTTTCAAGGCAGTAAACGCCGGGGTTTTTCGTTGTGTTGTCGTATTCAATATCAAGCTTTCCGCGGTAACGGACGTCGAAATTTCCTGATTCGCAGACAATAATCTGAGCTGAGGAACGCGAGGAATAATTAATTTTTTTAATATTTGATTCAGGATACGCCGTGTTAAATCCGGTTCCTAAAATAAAGCCGATTACAGGCCCTCCTTCAGCGGCGAAATCATTCCGCGTTCTTGCCGGCTCGCCGTCCGGTGAAATTGACGCGAGACCTGAAAGCAGGGTAGCGGCTGTGTCGTTTAACAGTACGATAGGGCCGCTGTATTTAAAGCCCTTTGCCGCGAGCGCTTCGCGCAGCCCTTTGCCGATGGCTTTTCCGATTACATCAGGAGCTTCCACTTCCTTGCTGAACGCGAGAAGAATTCCATCAGCGTCGGAAGTGATTTCCATCGGATAAGAAAATGTAAAACCGATCCCTTCTACTTTAGTATCTTTTAAAAGGGGAATCGCCGCGTCCGCGATCGCTTCAAAGAACTGATCCGCGTTTACATGTCCGCCTGTTCCGGGCATCGCTGTTTTTCTTGCGCCATGCGCGACCGCTTCGCCGTTTTCGTTAAAGTACACAAGGCTTGATCGGAGGTTTGTGCCGCCGGCGTCAAGAGCGAGCACGGTTTTTCCTGAGGGTATGCGCGTAACGGGAGTAATATAGGACGGAATCATCGCGAGGCTTGACTTTTCACCGTCCAGTCCTCTCTGCATTTCTAAAAGGATTTCCTTTACAAGAACATGAGGATTAACAGCGTCATAATGAAACCCGTAATACCTCGCGAATTCCGACAGTTCTTCAGCGTCAAATATATTCATGCGAATCTCCTGGTTAATTATATCATGAATAAGGCTTTTTTCAATTAAAAATTTTTCGCTCAAGCTTAAAACGGGAAGCCCTCTCTGTCATTTCAACAGCGTGGCCTGTGCGAAGATAATATAGCCAGATACGGCATTGTTTTTTCAGAGGAGCCGCGAAAAGCGATGAGATTGCCCGGAAATAACAGGATAACTGAGATGTGTGTTCGCAGGGTCTCTCAACATTATCGGTTTTAAAATCAACTATGTGAATCGCTTCTGTATCCTCAAAAAACAAATCGACAGTTCCGTTAATAAAAACTTCGTCGCCCTTTCTGCTTTTTACAATGCTTCTGAATGAAAACTCGCTCTCGCGAAGACCGGTGTTTTTTGCGATCTTTCCAAGCGGAGAAATAATGAAACGTTGCGCGATCTCATTGCCGGCGTCAAGCAGAGCCGACATTTCGGACGGAGGAAGAAGCCCTGATATGTTTGAAGGTATAACAGCTTCTTCTCCGTTCAGATTTGCTTCGACGCAAATGTGCGCGATTGTTCCAAAGCTGCCTGAGTTAAATCTTTCTGTGTTTTCTTCGCTGTTTTTTGAATTGCGGGTAAGAATCGAGTCTACTTTTTCAAAAATATCATCAGAGCGGCCGCCTGAATAATCCCTGTTGATATAAAGGCCTCTTCCCGGAATCTCCTTGTCATTGTAAGGTAAACTTTCCGCTCCTTGCGCGCGCGTGTTTTCATCCTGCTGTTCATTGTCCTCATTCTCAAAAGCGGGCTGCGAGTGTTTCAGGCTTACAGGCGTTATGTGATTATCACGGGATAAGCAGGTTTTTATTATACGCGCTTTATCATAAAAAGGCCGCGCGTTATTAATAAAACTGTTAAGGCTCTTTTGGCTGTTTTTAACGCCAGTATTTTTATACTCGCTTGAATCTATATATTCCCGCGAAATAGGTTTGATTTCCTCAAGGTTTATAAATCCTGAACCCTGTTTAAGTCCGTCTTCCGGGATATGAGAGACTAACGCTGGCAGCAGTAAACCGAATAAGGTGTCATTGTTTATAATTGAGTCGCCTTCGATGACAGTTTCTTTTTTTTCATATTTCTTTTCAACATAATTTTTTAACAATACGGAAAAATCAGAGGCATTTTCATCGTCTTTCATATCGAGAGAACCTGTAATGAAGAGCTCGCTTTCCGCTCTTGTCATTCCCACATAGAGAAGCCGCCTGAGCTCCGCGGTTCTTTTTCGTTTTATTTCCCAGCTTGCCTGTTCCCAGAAAAAATTATTTCGTTTTACTGAAAAAGGCCGGCACTCAGGAGGCGGCGGAGGACCGAAAACAATTCCGTGTTCTTCCGAAATAAAAACAACATCGCATCTTTCAGACTGCCCTTTGCTTCCGCATGAGCACAGGAAAACGACAGGAAATTCAAGGCCTTTGCTTTTATGTATGGTCATTAAATGCACCGCGTTTTGATGCTCAAGCGGGGTTTCGGTTTCTGTAAGCTGACCTCCTGAGTCTCTTAACGCGATCATCGAATCCGTAAATGATGAGAGTCCCTGATTTTCAGCGTCAGCGTTAGCTGCAAGATGAAAAAGATAGTCGTAAATTTCCCTGTACGCGGCGGTTTGAGAGTTCCATTCGGTCTCATAACGGTAGCCTTCATTGTACCATAATTCACTCACAAGCGAGCTTATGTTTTCTGTCTCGCTTTTTTCCATGATCGAGTTATATATTTTTCTGCCGAGAAGGTATTTGCTTTTATCGGCTTCATCAAGAGAGGAAAGCGGCGTGTCATCAAACGGCGCGTTTTTTTCTTTATGTCTGCCGTAAATAGAAAGGCAGACCGCTGTTCCCTCCAGCGATAAACCGGCGAATGGAGAACGCAGTATTTCAGCGTACGCCGCTCTGTCCATAGGGTGAGCCGCGAGCCGGAGCACTGACATTATGTCGTTTACGGGCCCGCCGTAGAAAAGGTCGTTTATATCCTCGCATGTATATGGAATCGCGAGAGCTCTTAAATGTTTTTCGTATAAATATTGAGGCGCGCGCGAGCGGAATAGAACCGCGATATCCCGCGGCTTGTAATTCCGCGATAATAAAAATTTAATTTTCTCCGCTGTAAAACGCGCTTCGCTCTCTTCCGCCGACAGTATTGTGTCTTCCTCGTTTTCATCTTTATTTATTTTGTTTTTGTTTAAAACGCAAAGAGAAAAATTCCCGCGCGTATTGCTCTCATTATCGCTTCGCGCTTCCAATGGAGTGTAACCGGCCTCATACAATGGCAGATTTCTCTGAGGCGCGAAGACAGAAGGGTACAGCGACATCTGTGTTGTCCCCGCCGGATCAAAACCGCTTCCGCCGAAAATCGCGTTGAAAGCGCCGATAAGACCAGCGGAAGATCTGTAATTTTTTTTTAACGGAAGGTCGCGGCTTTTAATTTCCTGTTTAAGGCGCCTGAAAACGGAAACATCGGCGCCTCTGAATAAATAAATTGATTGTTTTTCATCGCCTACAAAAAAAAGTTTTTCAGGACTTAGATCACCGGCCGGAGGAACGCCGTTATTTGTTATCTCTTGTTTTTCCGCGAGTATAAATAATATATCTTTTTGCAACTCGTTGTTATCCTGAAATTCATCTATCATTACCGCTTTAAAACTTTCTTTTTCACTTTGTCTTATGTCATTCTGTTCAATAAGAATTGTTCTCGCGAGAGCGGCTACATCCTTAAAGGTCAGGATTCCCTCGCTACGTTTCTTATCAAGGTAAAGGCGCTGCAGCCTTGCTAAAAGCGAAGTGACTGAAATAACAAGACCTGCCTGTATACATGAAATTACAAGAGATGAAAAACAGTCCATCATGGCGCGCAGTTTATATATATTTATTTTAACTGGATTTTCTAAGCGTTTTCCTTTATTTAGGTTCATATCGCAGATTGAATTTAAGAATTCCAGATATTTTATCAAAGTTTTTATTATTGTATGCGATTCAGCTTTCTCAATTACCAAGTCCGGGTCAACGCTTAAAAGAAGATCAAAAAATTCCCTGATATCAGATGTTTCTGGTATGTTTATCTTATCATTCGCATATTTCTTTATAACAGGAGCCAGCAGAGGCAGAAGGGCGTTATTTTCTTTTAAATCGCGTTCTACTTCATAAATTATTTTTTTTATATCACGGTTATAATTATTCCATTCAAAGCAAAGAGACTCAAATTGTTTTTTTACATCGGATAAAAAATCCCGCGGCTTGTCTATATAGCAATGGTTATAAAGGACATCCGCGAAAACGTTATGCACAATATCTCTTGGACGGTTGTCAGAATAAAGCCTGATAACAGCGGGATGACTGCGGTTGGCGATTAAAAACGGATAAGAGACTTCAAGAGCGATTTCATTGCATCGGTTTTGATCAATTTTAAAATCGGGGCTTATGCCGTAACGTGAGGCGCATTGCCTTACAACTGAGGCGCAATAAGAGTCCAGCGTTTGAATTCTCGCGTGAATAAAATCTTCAAGGGCCCGGCGCGCCCTTCGCGAGGCCAAATCGTTATCTGCTTTTTCCCGTCCTGCCTGCTGCTCTGGATACAGAGCCGCGTCATGAGCGATTCCAGATATAAGCGAGTAAATCCTTGAGTGCATCTGCGCGGCGGCTTTTTTTGTAAATGTGAGTGTCAGTATTTCATCTACCTTGTAACCTTTCTCTGTAAGTAACCATGCGAAGCGCGTGGCAAGAACCATAGTCTTGCCCGAACCTGCGCCCGCTGAGACAACCGCGTTATCATCGCAAAAAGCGGCGTTTTTTTGTTCATCATTTAACTGCTGCCTCTTTATTTCCATTAACTTTTCTCCAATAAATTATTTTCACGGCCGATTATATAAACCGTACGGCATATCCTAAGAAAGCCGCAGTTTATACAATCGCCTGATTTTTCAGGATAAACAGAAAATTCACCTGATGAAATTTCCCGAGTAAACTGTTTTGTTTTATTTTTAAATTCGTCAAATACCGCGTTATACCATTCACTGCCGCGGATTATCTGCTGATCTTTATCGCGCGGGATTTCCTTTTCTGTTTTTTCATCATATATCTTTCCGATGATAACCTCGCTTTTATGATCGAGTATGCTGTAGAAAAGAGCGGTATATGCCTTATAATTATCATTTTCTTCCGCGAGTGTTATGTACACCGGAAGCTGAAAATCAGCTAACGGTTTTTCATCCGCTGTGCAGACGGCGCGGGACGGAGTCTTTTTCAATTTAAAATCAACTATTATGTATTTTTCCTCATTGTCTGAATACGCGTCATCGGCTTTCTGACATTCCGGTTCACTATCATGCCCCGCGTTTAAGGGAGCGCTTTTCACGTAACGCGGCGGCTCTTTTAAAACGCAGTCGACGCATCCTCTTAAAATATAAGACTCTTTTTCAGTCTGATAATAACATTCGCTCGCGGCGACGCTGCATCCAGCGAAGAACGAAAGAAAGTGAGCGAGGCAGTTTCTTAAATTATATTGATAATCTTTTTTTCCGGCTCTTAACAGTCTCGCTGACAATGAGCTCATTTCTCTCGCGCCGTTTGGTTTTAACATGGGAAAAAAGCTGAATACCTCATCTATGCTTTTGTCAAGCGCCTGAAGGTAATTGTCAGGAAGGGCAGGAGCGGAACCTTCATAAACAGCATCCGCGAGAGGAGAGCCTGTGTTTTTTATTTTTATGAAGAAATTGTTTAATATCGCGTGATAAACAAGACCGGAAATATTTTCGCTCATAAGGCCTGTGTCTATCCGCGAATTTTCTAGCGCTAATACGCGCTCAAAAAACCATTTAAGCGAGCATTGAAAATATTTCTGAAGTGATGTCGCGGATACCATATATTTTTTATTTTTTTCATCCGGCGGATTTCGCGGCGTGTAATATTCATCAATTATTTCGCGGATTTTTTTATTATTAAAACTGTTTTTTTTATTTAAGTCTGTTGTTGTATAACGGCGGCCGCGCCATTCTGTAAATCCTCTTGCCTGACTTTCATGAAGCGTTATCTCGTTTTCTTCACAAGGCCGGGAAAGCGAAGATAACATATGGCTTTCCGCTATATATAAATCCCGCGAAAATTTTTCTGAATGATCAGCGTCAGGCGCGTATCTGTCCCTTGGTTCCGCTGGGGAATTAATTTTTGAGTGCGGTATTGAATAACCTGTAAAACTTTTTTCACAGCAGAAAAAGGCGGATAACCTGACAGAATTAAACTTATGCATATTGATAAATGCCATAGACGCGTCTTCGTCCGTTACTCCCAATTCCGCTCGTCTTTTTTTTGGAAGGAATTCCATATGCTTGTTGATAACAGAAAGATTTTCTTCTCCCGCTCCGAGAATTATATGGCAGTCAAAAGGAGCGGCAGCCGCTGTTTTATAAGGCAGGATCGCAACACCTGTATACTCCGCCTGCGGGAGGTAATACGCTTCACTTAAATATTCCGTCAGAAAGAGGAGAGGATCGGCGGCTGTCACGAGAGGAAAGCTTTTCTCAAGATCGGCAAGGCTCATAAGCTCTGTTATACAGCGGGAGAGAATAAGGTCGGTTTCCTTACCGCACTTTTCCATATCAAAAAAATTTTCACGGAAAATAAAATACTGCCTGCGAAGTTCAACGAATGACCGCGAGCCGCGCAGACTTAACACACGCCTTTTTAAATTGTTAAAAAATATTTGAACGCTTTCGTCTTTATATCCGGCGGGCTGGCTGAAAGCGTCTTCCCAGACATTTATTTTTTTTTCAATGTTATCTTCTTCTGTCCATGAGCAAAGGCAGTTATTATCTATTCCGAATTGAATCAGTTTATCGATTAACGCGGATTCCTTCCACGGGAGATTTTTGTTTCTGATCAAAGCGGAAACGGAAGAGAATGAGAAATCGCGCGAGACACATTCCAGCACAGAGTGAAAAAACCTGCCCGCGGGATAATCGCGAAGCGGTTTACTTATACGTTTTACATACGGTATGTTTCTGTTTAAAAATTCCCTTAGCACATACGGTTCATAATTGGCTGAGTCAGGAACGCATACGGCGATTGAGTCCCATGATATATTTTTCTTTTCATGAAGGGCGCGTATGTAAAGGGCTGCTTCTGTTATTTCACTTCTGGAATTAGTGTAAAAGAATGTATCACAAAAATAATCACCGCCGCAGGCGGCGCTGATTATTTTTACATGACCGCTTGCTGACAGCAATCCGCCGTATTCTCTGTAATCTGACAATGACTCTGGAAAGAACAGAAAAACCTCTTTTCCGTCATTGTTAAAAGGCGGAGTTTCCCACGCAGGTTCAAAAAGCGAATGCGCGTCAAGGAACCGCGCGTAACGCAAAGCCATGTTATACATGTCTTTTTCGCCGTCTCTCAGATTTTCGCATAACGTTTCCGCGTTTTTATCAAGTATACAGTCTATTGAACTGCCTGTAGCGGCTTTAAACCACGCTCCAAGCTGCGGAAGAATCCGCGTAAGCCACGGCGTAAATTGAGACGCTGGCTGAGAAGACAAGCCCGCCCATTCGACGCTGATTAGAGAAGTAAAAATTGTTTTCTCTCCGTTCGCGGCGGCTTCAGCGTTTTCTATTACAAGGCTGTGCACAAAAATTTTTCTAAGCGCGGAAGGAACGCTTTTTTTATTTTGCACTTTTGATTTTATCGAGCTTTGTTTGAATTTATCCCACGCGGTAAAATTCCGCACCGCAATTGTGCCGCCTTTAAGACGCAGAAGATGATCTGCCCATCTTGATGCCGCTATATCAGTCGGAAAAACAAAAAGAGAATCAGGGTTATCAATATTTTCCAGCAGTATTGTCTCAACAGCCTTCATGTTTACTGAATTATATCTTATGTGTTTTATTTTGTCAGCTTTTTATATTCTTTCCAGAATTATTTTCCTGCGCGCCCTACCTATGCGGTTAAGGCTTTGTTTAACTGTTTCTCCAGCCAGAGACTGCTGCTTTAAATCTATTGTAAACTGGTTCATGGAAAAATGACGGTAGAAAAAAAGTTTCTCTGTCAGGTCTCTGTTATCTGCATATAACTCCTTAAGTTTTTCGGTATATGTTTGAAAAATACCGCCTTTCCTCATTTCTGAGTAACCGGTTATCCAGACAGGGCAGCTAAATATCATGTGAAATTCAAAAAGAAGCGATGCCATAAAAACCTGAGAAGAGTCAAGAGCGTTTTTCAAATTCCGGCGCGAATCTTCAGCGCGGCAAAGATCGCGTAACTCTGAAGTGCGCGGCGTATGTACAGGTGTTTTATTTAAAATAATTACGTTTTTCTTAAAATCAATTCCAAGAGAAGGATTATTAATAAAAAATTTGGCGGCTATTTTTCCCGACGGCCCGGTAAGATAACGCCTGTTTTCCGCGGCTTGTTCGCGCCTTCCCGGGTTATCCGCTGCAAGAATAATTTTTATTTCATCGTCTTTTGTAATGTCATCTAACGCGTTATTATAAACAACCGGAGTGTCCACTGTGTAAGAAGAATTTTCTACGCCTGAACGGCTGTTTACAAAACACTGGAGGATATTTTTTAAATCTGGAAGGGAACTGCTGAGATCATCCGCGAAATCTTTAAAACGCTTTTTCGCGTTTTTGTATTTTTTCCAGACAGCTATATCCATTTTATTTTTCTCATATCAGGATGAAAATTAATGACAGCGCTTAAAAATTTTAATGACATCAGCTCCTGGAAGCGAGTTCTATAGTCAGCTCAACTTCACCTACTGAGATATGAAGAGCGTCTGCGATCTCCTGATCTGTCCACCCGCGGTCCCTTTTTAATTTCAGGATATTTTCCCTGACCTGCGGAGCCGGAGCGCCTTTGCTCTTCTGAACAGTCTTTCCGCTCTCGCGGTCCAGCAGGGACTTTGTAAGTTTAAGCAGAGCCCTCGCTTCTTTCTCAAGAGCGTTCATTTCTGTTTCTGTCCGAGCGAGCCATTCGCGCGCGACATTCATCTCGGTAATCCGTTTTTCGATCTGAGTTAGTGATTCATCAAGAATCTTGATTTTTTCGTCGACGTAACCCGCCTTGTCGCTCTGCGCCGCGAGAACCTCAATTGAGGAGCGCAGGCTGTCAAACTGGCTGGAAATCGTATCAATAAAATTTTCCGTCTTTTTAATCGCGGCTTCGGATTTCTGAAGAAGTTTAAAATTACGCTCAATCCCTTCGTTAGTCTGATCAAGAACAGCGTTCTTGCGTTCAACACGCTGGTACTTCTCTTCTGTTTCTTTCAGCGAGTCTTCAAGTTTGCGGATTTGAACCTGAACATTCTGCAGAATATCATCCGATGATGAAACCTGTTCAAGTTTTTCTTTTACAGACTGGGATATTTTTATTACATTGTTGAAATTGGTTTCCATCTGCTCAATGCGGCGCTGCTCGTTTAAGAAGCGCGTCATCTTATTGTTAATGTCATCTTCAAGGCGTTTAACGCCTGTCAGCCTCGCTTCCATCTGCGTGATTTCATTTTTACGCTGATCAAGACGGTTCAAATCATCGTTAATTTCCTCAATTTTATTTTCCAGGTCTTTTTTGATAACGCCAGTCTGATCAAAGATTTTTTTCTGAATGCCGAGTTCTTTGCGTATATCATCAAGGTTAAGTCGGAATTGAGAGAAGCGATCGTCATTTTCTGACGCGATATCCCTTGAGTGGCGGCGCATGTCCTCAAATGAAGCGTCTGTTTCGCGGATTCTTATATTGTATTGACTCTGCCATTCGTCAAAAGACTGCTTTGAGTTAAGAAGCGCTTCATCCAATGTGTCGTGCGTTGTCTGACACCGGGACTGTAAATCATCAAGCTCCTTTTCAAGCTCTCTTTGTTTCAGGCGCAGGGTTTCCTGGGCCGTTAGCTGATATTGCCCGATTTGAATTTTCACTTCGCTTTCGGCGGACTGGCGCATAAAGGATAGCTCATGTTTTATCTGCTCGGCGAAGGATGTGCGCATCTCATCGATACTGTTCATGTCCTGCCTGATTATTCCCTCAAACGCTGTCGCTTCCTGTTTAAGGCTTTCATAATCCGTTGTAATTTTATCCTCAAGGGTGGTAATATTTTTCTTCTGGTCTGTAATAAATTCATCTTCGGCGGCCTTCCAGTTATTCTCGATTCTGTCGCTTGTGTCCGCGAGGCGGTCATCAAAACCGGTATGCCAGTCTGTTATATGCGCGCCAAGCTCCGCCGCGCGTTTCGCGAGATCGTTTTTTATTTCATTCTCAAAAGTTACAAGTTTTTCGGATACATTATCATATGCCTGCTGCCTGATTCCGTTAAGCTCCTTGTCCATTTCCTCAAGCTCTTTTCTGAATGCCTGCGCCTGTTCATTAAA